>ERZ1034952.706-NODE-706-length-29824-cov-6.698310_pt1 | contig 29824 bp, 27 predicted proteins | sample MGYA00520625_ERZ1034952 | MGnify/ENA primary metagenome ERZ1034952 (study PRJEB33766, sample SAMN09781773) | gut metagenome | biome: gut microbiome | host: Homo sapiens | place: Madagascar | study: EMG produced TPA metagenomics assembly of the PRJNA485056 data set... | reverse complement strand
CACGCCCCTACGCGAGGGGCGACAAAGCCCCGCCCGAAGTCCCGCCCGAAGCCCGGCAAATTTCTACTCACGCCCCTACGCGAGGGGCGACTTGTCAAGGGGCAACGCACAAAAAGCAACAGAACAATTTCTACTCACGCCCCTACGCGAGGGGCGACCGAAAGCCTGCGCCGATACGCCCGAAGGCAAACACGAATTTCTACTCACGCCCCTACGCGAGGGGCGACGCGGCACCGTGGGGATTTGTCGAAATCAAAGGAATTTCTACTCACGCCCCTACGCGAGGGGCGACCATGAAAAAGATCACTTACAAACTCAACGAACACATTTCTACTCACGCCCCTACGCGAGGGGCGACGGCAATTATCCACAAAACGCTTGCTGCATTTTGCGGCAAATTGCCGAAAAAACATACAATTTCCGGCGCTGACTGCCGGACGATCGGCAATTCTCAGCGGAAATGTGTGTGTTTTACGGGGATTTTCTGCGCCAACCTTCCGCACTATTCTGCTACGGAAGGGTCGGCGCTAAAAAATCAATGCACCTCCCGCTTCTACAAGAGGACGCCTTCCCATTGTTTCGATCCGGTTTTCATATGAATTACCAAGCCGATAAAAGCGCACCGAATCCTGCGCCATATCGATGATCTTTTCCAGTTCATGCTTCAAAACCGCCAGCTGCGCGGCATCGAGAACCACCTCGAACACCGAATTCTGAACACGCATTCCGTAGCGTTCGCAGATCTTTGCGACCTTTCGCAACCGCTTTTGTCCTGCCGTATCCGATGTATCCACATCATAAGTAACAACGAGCATCACGTCGTATCACCTCCACACAAACGGCGGATATCTGTCCAGGTCTCCGCGAAGCACACGGGCAAACAGCATTGATTGCGTGTACGGGATAAGCCCTATGTGGATCTTCTCCTTCAAAAACGGATGAAGAATCAACTCACGTTTACGCAACCGCCATTGCTCGATAACCTTTCTGCGCCCTTTATCGCTGAGATATACGGCACCGAAATCCGAAGTGAAATCCTGCGGCTGAAACTGATCCCTGTTGAACATCGAAACAACCAGTCTGTCGCACAGCGGAGAACGCAGTTCCTCCATAATATCCAGGGCAAACGACGAACGCCCCGGCCGCAGTGTGTGCAGATACCCTGCCGCAGGATCAAGCCCTACGGTTTCCATTGAAGAACGAACATCATGCGAAAGCAGCGTATATACAAAAGACAGAACCGCATTGACCTCGTTAAGCGGGGGGCGGCGGCTTCTTGTCTCGAAGCGATATCCTTTCGGGCTGGAAATCAGGTTATCGAGCTGCGAAAAGTAAACGGCTGCGGCTGCCCCCTCGATCCCGCGCATTGAATCGACATCGGTACAGGCATCCAGCTTTCCCGCCATCCCGGCAAGCTCCGACACTGCCGCCGCAACGTCACGCCTTGCCGTTTCGTCGGATGTGCCGCGGACAAAACGCATCAGGACGGATTTGCTGTTCCGAATTTTGCAGAACAGCAGATCGCCGACAAAGCGGTTTGTAAAATCCGGATCCGACAGGCTTTCGTACTGGCGCTTCCGAAGGAGCACATTGCCGCTCACCGGGCCGCAGACCCGCCCGAGAAAGAAGCCGTTTTCACTAAGAAAGGTAATCGTTACATCATTTTCGGAACAAAAGGCAAGCAGCTCAGTCGAAAGCGTGTTTTTTCCGAACAGAACAACGGAATCCACCTGCGATATCGGCACGGATGCTTTTTCCGCACCGCCGACAGAGACACAAATGTTCCCGTTCCGCTCGAACAGATAGCTTTCCGGAGTTGTGATATACAGTGTTTCCAGCAGTTTTTTCACAGCTTGTCCTCCTCCATGGCATCTCTGCGCAGCTGCCTGCAATAATCCGTTGCAGATCGGACGACCCCGGGCATACAATGCTCCCGCAGCGAGCACGCCCTGCATTTTGCACTTTCCTCTGCCGGAGGAACGGAAAAACCGCGGCGAATGGATTCCACCTTTCGGATCGTTTCCTTTACCGAATCGCGCAGTTCATCCGTAAACGATACCGCATACCGGCGGTGGGATGTAACATAGTATATCGCACCGCCCGGAATACGGGTGCAGAACATTTCTTCCAGGCACATTGCCTGTGCGCAGAGCTGGATTTCATATTCCCGCTCCTCGCGGAGCATTCCGTGTTTATATTCGACGGGATACAGCCGCGCGAGAAAATCAAGTGCGGGTATTATACACCCCTGCGGGTCGTATTCCGCCTCTATGCAATCGCATTTCCCCGCGATCCCGAGCAGGCGTGAATAAACCGGAAGCTCATACAGCTTTGCGGAATTTCCGCGGCGTTCGACCCTTTGGCTGTGAACACGTTCATGTTCCAGCCTGCCCTTCATCGTATCCGCGCTTTCCGCCCATATCCGCTCGTTTGTTATCAACGCAGCCCGTCGCAGGCAAAAGCCCGCCTGCGACAGGCTCGAAAGCGGAATCGGATCCCAATCATCCACGGCGGAACCAGTTCTCGTCTTCGGGGAGCTTATCCCAGACTATCGGCTCGAAGGCGGTAGGCTTGAAGCCGATCTGCACGCCGGCAGGCACGCTTCCTATCGCTACGGAAGCATCATAATCCCTGTAAGTACGCGGATATGTGACCGAATCCTTTTTGCTCACCTTAACAAGGTCAAAGAGTCTGTGCGCGGGAGCGCAGCCGAGCTTCGCCTGGCGCTTTCTCTGGTCCGCATCGGTATCGGTGCCGATATGCTTGAAAATTATCAGCGGCGAAACAACTTCCATTTCGCCCTTGCTGGCGGAGCGGTCGTGCTCGTACATATTCAGAATAGCCTCGAAAAGGGTGTTCAGGTCATCATCATCAAAACCGGTCTCCTCGGCAAGATTGGCACTGACAAACCCGCGGACTTCGTAAAGCCCGAAGGGAATAAGCTGCTTTCTACCCATAGTGCGAAGCTTGTCCTCCGATTGTTCTTCCTCCCATTTTTTGTAATCCTCCACGGTGGCTCCGTCCTTGAGCTTATCTGCAACCGCCATTCTCGTTATGGAAATATCAAGCGGAAGAACCGGATCAACGCTTTTCCCGAAGGTTATCTGTACCGGCCCGCGCACCTGACCGGCATTCGGGCCTGTCGACATGACAGCGCCGAAGGTGCGGACATCATAGAACATTTCGCACGCCTTCTTCCTGCCGGCATACACGCTTTCCTTTGCCTTGGCACAATCCTCGACACCGGCCTCGCGTTTTGCCTCCGCTATATAGCGGTTTATATTGGTCGACTGCTGAATGATAATGTTCATGCCGGGTTCGCCGCGATGTGCCAGCTCGACATAATTGCGAATACGGCGTTTTGTGGCGGCATCGGTGATATAGCCCTGCATTGTCTGCGGGTCGAGCCTCGGCATATTGCCCATATCCGGATCTCCGTTCGGGTTGCAGTCGGTGCAGGCGACATAGTACATAAATTCGAATCGATTCTGTATTGACATGATATATTCCTCCTCTTATTCCGTTGCCGCTTCAGCCTTTTCCTTGGCGGCGGCGTATCTTTCGTTTTTCTCACGGTTGAGCATTGCGCCCATCTGATAATATCCGAGTGCAAAATATGATTGCTGCTCCAGATTCAACGTTGCGGGGACATGCGTTCCGAGCGCAACGGAAACTTCGCAAAGCTTTTTGCGGTATTCCGAAGCAAGCCATTTGTTTGTGATCTTTTCCAGATGATGGTTGGATCTGCTGCTGAGCTGACCGATGACCAGCGCAGGGGTTTGTATCGCGGAGGCATAGTACCGTTCCACGATACCGGTGTTGACATCCGGCATAGCAGCCTTTTGGATCGCGGCGTAGACCGCCATCAATCCGCCGCAGTGGTAAGCCGTGTCGGAAAGGTTCATGTTGTATTCTTCCAAAATCTGTTCCTCCTGTTTATTCATTCTGTTTTTACGAAGCAGCCATGCCTTCAACCACTGGCACGCCACGCTGTCGGGCAGTACAGGCGCTCTGCTTTTACTGCCCTCGTCAGCTCCGCCCATCAGAACGGAGCGGATATACGCAAGCGCCTTTGAAGCGACGGAATCGGGAAGCACGCCGCCGGTTAAGATAGCCTGAATAACCGCGGGTGTAACGCCTGAAAGCTCTTTCGAAAGACGGTCGGAAATGTTCTTGTCGTTTTTTTGCGGTTTCATAAGGTGTTTCATCCGCATGGTCAGCTTCTTTCCCCCGATATTCCCGGTGCCGCTTTGATTTGTCAGTGCAAGATCGGAATACCACAGTTTCAGACTGCGGCGAAGATCGGCATAGCAGCCGCGTTCGTATTTGCGGATCATAACACGGCCGTTCACACCGGACAGCAGTAATATGTAATATGATGCGTTATCCAGGTCCGGCGCTGCCTGCCCGGAGCGCACGCTTTCCGGAACACGATTTGCTTTGTCCCTCTCGATCAATTCGTTGATCGTCAGCTGTTCATCCTGCCCGGCCTCCGGTTCGGCACCCGGTGCTTCCTGCACATCAAATCCGAAGTCGATCGAAAACAGCGGGTCGTCCTCCTGCGGTACCTCGCGGTCGAACCAGTGGACAAATTTCATTCCGGCAAGTATCGGGGCATCCTTCAACAAATCGTCCAGCGCCGCCTTGACCATGCAGAAGGCCTCCTCGGAAACCGGGGCGTTTGTGGCTTTCTTTTGATCATAAGAGCAGAAAGAAGCCTTATCAAAGCAGATCAGCGCATCCCCGTTCGCGTGCCCTCCGACACTATGCAAGCCTTTTATTGCCGCCGTCGTTTCCACGGGAACGGTCGGTTCGCCGGTTATCAGGCACAATGCGGAAGCCGAAGCGGTATCGCCCGATTTCGAGATCTGCTGTCGATAGGATTGCCACCATGCACGGATATTTTCGGATTCGAGTATGGATCTTCCGTCGACACGAAACGATATCCTGTCCGTGGGCTTTATCTTTTCGATATCCAGCTTTGCACGGATATCCGCGGCGATCTCCGGCGTCTCCAAAGCGCGCACACAGGTTTTCAGCAGCGGCTCCTGTTCCGATGCCATGCGAAGTATTTCCAGGAAATACCCGCTTTTGGCGGTTGGCGCATCGGGAACAACAACAGAACGCTTTTCTGCAAAAATGTTGCTTTTGTCCTTGGATTGCGACAGCCGCCCCACATCAGGGCACATTACTCCTTGCTTATCATTGCCGGGGTAGATGTCCACATGATCGTCGTGCTCCGAAAGGGATATATATGCTTTTATCGGTTTTTCGGCGAACCCCGGCGGCAGCACAAGCTGTTTCCGCAGCCCGTAATCATAAAGAGCTTTCAGCATACAGATCCTCCTTTTCCGCCCCGAAGCATTTAATAACATCCGGACTGTCGTAAGCGGGAACGGTAATAACACCCTGTTCCATTACCGCGTGAAACAAGGACATATGCACCTTCACCTTTTTTGTCACGGCAACATCCTCCGGCCCGAAAAGATCGTAAACCATCAGACCGATATCCATCGAGCAGGGAATCGGGGGGCGTAGCCCGTCGCTTTCCTCAAAGTAGCAGGCGAATTCACGCAAGCCCAACGCCGGCTGAAAATAGCATTTCCCGCCGCGTATGCGCCGCAGCGCCTGTTCGTAAAGCTGCGCCTCCCTGCCGACAAAGGCGGGTGTCGGAACAATGGATGCCACGATACGGTACCGTACATCCTGCAAAGCCGTCGTTTGCCGCTGTGTGCGTACATTATCATCATCCGTGCAGATCTGTGTGCGTTCATCATCCGTGCAGATCTGCTTTGTGCCGACGGTGCATTTAACTTCATTGCGCTTGAAGCCGATGTACCGGATGGGGTTCAGCACCTCAATGCGGTTTACCTGCCAGCGGAATTCCTTGGGCTTCATATAAACAGCCGAAAGAATCCCCCTTGCAGCCGACGGCGTGGGGAACGGGTAGGTCAGCCGCTCTACCTTTGCATACGGCATGGAAAAGCAGGCAAAATCCCCCCAGACTTCGATCGCGATTTCTTTCAAATAATTCTCACCTCCGTAATTTGTGTGCCCTGCCTTTTCGTTAAGCAGAGCACGGTATTCGGTGCAGCCGTTCTGTGTCGCGGCAGCAATTACAGTACGATGCTTGCTCGATTCCCGATTTACCCTTCTTTTTGATAACAGTATAGCAGGAAACGTGTCCGATAAAACGTACAGCAATCACGCAATTTCAAAAAATACAGTCGAATTGCTCCTTTGGGGCGAAGCGCAGCCCGAATTGCGGGGTATAAACATCCTCATATTGCGGGCGGATAAGAAAAATATTGCTTTTTTCGCAAACCGGCCCGGCACCGCGGCGCGCAAACGGAATCTCCTCCGCATAGGTTTCCAAAGCTTTATCAAAGCAGTTCACGGTGATCGGCGCAGCTTCCTTCAACAGTGCTTTTGTAACGCCGTGTTCCCGAAGCTGCTTCGCCGTTCTTTCGAAGCGCTTCCGCTGTGCGGGATAAGGCACAATGACCTTTGCGCCTTCTCCGGATATCAAACGGTACTGCTCCGCCGTTTTTATAAACGAACGTTCTTCGATAGCTTTTTTCAATTCCTCTTTATCGGATGCGCCGTCGAACAGCAGGCGGTAGTATTCGCGTATCGTTTCGGGGTCGTGAATCGAAAAGCCCGCATCGGCAGGCCGCATCTCCCGCACCTTGATTGCGGCTTGTTTATACCAATTATCGGGGTATTTCTCATCATCGGGGCAAAAAACCACCACCCTGCCCTGCGCATCCCGGCCGTTCCGGTTGCACCGCCCGGCTGCCTGAACGATCGAATCAAGCGGAGCCAGTGCGCGGTACATGACACCGAAGTCCAGGTCAACACCCGCCTCTATACATTGTGTCGCGACTACGCGGCAGGGCAAGCCATGCGCCAAACGATACTTTATCGATTCCACCTGCCTGCTGCGATGGGCGGGGCACATATCGGTGGTAAGGAAAAACACCGTCTCCTCCGGGCAGGATTCATACAGGATATCCGCTATTTCGCGTGCGTGGCGGCGCAGATTGACAACGGCGCATACACTGTCCAGCCGCGACATTTCCTCCGCAACCGTTCCGAGCGGTATATTGCTTTCGAGCCGCCATTCAACATTCACTCTCCGCAAGGCCTTGAACATTTCCGCATTTTGCGGTACAATCTCGCGCGGGTTCCACTCCGTGTTTTTCAACGCGCTAAAATCCGGTTGAGTCGCCGTGGAAAACACCATTGTTGTATGATAACGTCTGCACAACTCGTTCACGGCACAGACAGTAGCAGAAGCCAGATTCGCGGGCAGGCTTTGCGCTTCGTCAAATACAACAACGCTGTTTGCGATATTGTGAAGCTTGCGGCAGGCTGTCGGGCGGTTCGAGAAAAGCGATTCAAAGAATCTGACAGAGGTCGTAATAATGAAGGGTGCGCTCCACCTGGCAGCAAGCTCACGGGCATCCTCCGGAAGCTCGCTTTGGCTGTGGTCGATTAGGAGGTTCGGTATTATTTCGGAATACACCGCTGCATTCTGCTCTGCCAATGTCAAAAACGGAAGCACGATAATGATCCGGGTTTTCCCGTGTTTCAGGCAATGGTGCAAGGCAAAATTGAGCAATGCGAGCGTTTTTCCTGTCCCGGTGGGAGCGGTCAGCGTGTAAAGCCCTTCCGGCTCATCACCCATTTTTCCGCATTGTTCAAAAACAATATCGCGGTATTCATTAAGGCTCTCGTCTGCGGTGGATCTTTTACGTATATCTTCGCGATAAGTATGCAGCTTGTCCAAAAGCGCCTGCGGATCAAAACGGTCATCCTCCGCACGGTCGGCGTAGGATTCATCATCGTTTATTGCGGAAGCGGTATAGTCCGCATCCACCAGGCAGGAAAACAGCATTCGGGTATACAGCATGGATTCCGGATCCCCGCTCGGCGGTGCAGGCAGGCTGTCCGGTGCGGGAGGTCTGAATCCCGGAAAATCCGCTCGAAACGCATCATTCGCTTCCTTTAATTGTGAGCTGCTTACTATCGCGGGGGTTTTTCCGGTATTCGGGTTTTGCCCTGCTTTCCCGCTTATTATTGCGTGGAGCTCACCCTTTATTGCTTCATACGATAAAAGCCCGTCGTGATGCCCGTTGACCGCTTCGATAACGGGAAACGCTCTTCCGATACTTTTTCGGCAGCACCCTTCCAGATAACACGCGCCGCCGACAGCATGATCTATACCCGTTTGCGTGCCGCGCAGTACATCCTGAAATGCGCATGTGTACTTGCCGAAGTCATGCACCTGCCCTGCGAGCCCGGCAGCATCGCCAAGCCCGAAAGGCTCCCCGTACTTACGGGCAAGCACGGAAACCTTTTGCAAATGCTCCTTAACTGTTTCACGATGCCCCTGTGAATTTGCGGATTTTGCATAGTATTCCGTTATTTCTTTCATGGCTTTCCTCCTGATATAATGTTCAAAGATACTCGCTGCGCCGGAAAACGTCAATGTGTTAATTCCGCTTCATGACATTCAATACTCGTATAAGGCGGCAATGCCGTGAATACATATGAATTCGCTTTGTTACATAAATGCATTTTATCACATATTTCGGCAAATGTCAACGCCCGGTTTGGCATTATAGCCAAACTTTCCGGCAAATCAGTTTGATTTGTTGGCGAGAATTCATTATCATGTTTCAACCACGAGCCTTTGCGGCACGCGCGAAGGCAAAAGCTGCAATCCCGCACGGCACTCCGCCGCGAGCAGGAAAGGCGCGTCACGCGCCCCGCACTTGAAAGAAAAAAGCAATATAATAAGACGAAAAGAACCCCGCAAACGGGGTTCTTTCCTAAATACGTATTATACCATGTCTGCTTTTCCGTTCCAGGTGATTCGCAGAAGGGCGCAGAATCGCCGAGAAGCCCCGCGAGGCGTACTCTGTACGTCAAGGGGCTTCGCAGATGACAGAAAAAAAGAATATAATAAAAAATCGAAAGGGAACCCGCGCGGGTTCCCTTCCGCAAATAAATTTAATTATTCTCTTTTTTCGTTCTGCGTTCTTTTTACATCACCGATCAGCGATTGTATTTGGGCTTTGCGGTATAATGCGTGTGAAGCAGCTCATGCGCACGGTGAGAATTCGGTTCGCCGAGATATTCATCGTAAAGCGCTTTAAGCTGAACGTTTTCGTGCGATTTACGCTTTGCCTTGCCGGCATCCTCGCCGTAAAGAGCAGCGGCGCGGAGCGATTTAAGGTCGACATAGGAACGCGTTGTCGCATCGACGATCGGGGTACCGCCGCCGGTCACGCAGCCGCCGGGGCAGCCCATGATCTCGATGAAGGTATAATCCTTTTCGCCGCGCTTGACCATATCGAGCAGCTCCTTGGCGTTGCCGGTCCCGTTGGCGACGGCTACGCTCACCTTGGTGCCGTCGAGGTCGACGGTGGCTTCCTTTATGCCGGCAGTGCCGCGCACGGAGGTGAAGTTGACATTGTCGAGCGTTTTGCCGGTGACGGTTTCATAAACCGTGCGGAGAGCGGCTTCCATAACGCCGCCGGTCGCGCCGAAGATGACGCCTGCGCCGGTGGATTCGCCGAGTATGCCGTCGAAATCCTCATCCGCGAGGCGGTTGAAATCGATGCCGGCGTTTTTGATCATGCGCGCAAGCTCGCGGACGGTAAGAACCGCATCGACATCGGCAAGGCCGTTGTTGGAAAGCTCTTCACGTTTTGCTTCGTACTTTTTGGCGGTGCAGGGCATCACCGAAACGACATAGATATCCTTCGGGTCGATACCCGCCTTTTCGGCATAATAGCTCTTGATGATCGCGCCGAGCATCTCGTGCGGGGATTTGCAGGTGGAAAGGTTATCGAGAAATTCGGGATAAAATTCCTCGCAATACTTGATCCAGCCGGGCGAGCAGGAGGTGATCATCGGCAGCTTGCCGCCGTTTTTGAGGCGGTTCAGGAGCTCCGTGCCCTCCTCGAGAATGGTGAGATCGGCGCCGAAATCGGTATCGAACACCTTGTCGAACCCAAGCCTTCGAAGAGCGGCAACGAGCTTGCCGGTAACGCTTGTACCGATGGGCATGCCGAATTCCTCGCCGAGCGTGGCGCGGACAGCGGGTGCGGGCTGAACAACAACGTGCTTTGACGGATCCGCAAGAGCGGCATAAACCTCCGCGGTGGAATCCTTTTCGTGGAGTGCGCCGACCGGGCAGGCAAGTATGCACTGGCCGCAGTTGATGCAGGGGCTGTCGGAAAGCGACATACCGTAAATGCAGCCGACGGTGGTATTGAAGCCGCGGCGGGAAACGCCGATCGCGCCGATCTTCTGCACATTGTTGCAGGCGGCGACACAGCGGCGGCAGGAAATGCACTTGCTGTTATCGCGCACGATGGAAGGACCGACTTCATCAAGCTGAGCCTTGGTCTTTTTGCCATCGTAAGGATATTCCTTCACGTTGTATTCGCGGCAGAGCCTTTGCAGTTCGCAATTTTCGCTCCTTACGCAGGAGGTGCATTCGCGGTTATGATTGGAAAGGAGCAGCTCGAGGTTGATCCTTCTCGCATTGCGGAGCGCGGGAGTGTTGGTATAGACCTCCATGCCCTCTCCGACAGGGGAAACGCACGCCGCCTGGAAGCTGCGGGCGCCCTTTACCTCGACAAGGCAGATACGGCAGGCGCCGATCTGGTTTATGTCTTTAAGATAGCAGAGGGTGGGGATATTTATATGTGCCTCGCGGGCGGCTTCAAGGATCGTATAGCTTGCCGGAACGGCGACCTTGATCCCGTCGATTGTAAGATTAACGGTGTTCATTTATGCGTCCTCCTTATTTCTTGGAAATAGCGCCGAACTTGCAGGCTTCGATACAGGTGCCGCACTTGATGCACTTCGCCTGATCGACCTTGTACGGGCTTCTTACGACGCCTTCGATCGCGCCGACAGGGCACTTACGCGCGCACGCGCTGCAGCCCTTGCACTTTTCGGGGTCGATGATAAAGCGGGAAAGCTTCTTGCAGTGCCCTGCGGGGCAGCGCTTTTCCTTGATATGCGCTTCGTATTCGTCGCGGAAATAATGGAGCGTGGAAAGAACCGGGTTCGGAGCCGTCTGGCCGAGACCGCAAAGCGCGGTGGCTTTTATCGTTTTGGCAAGCTCTTCGAGCTTTTCGATATCGCCGTCCTCGCCTTTGCCTGCGGTGATCTTGTCGAGAATGTCGAGCATTCTTCTTGTACCGATACGGCAGGGAGTGCATTTACCGCAGGATTCATCCACGGTGAATTCGAGGAAGAACTTGGCGATATCCACCATGCAGTTGTCCTCGTCCATGACGATAAGACCGCCGGAGCCCATCATCGAGCCGATCGCGATGAGCGATTCGTAATCGACGGGGGTATCTATAAGCGAAGCGGGGATACAGCCGCCGGAGGGGCCGCCCGTCTGAGCCGCTTTGAACTTTTTGCCGTGGGGAACGCCGCCGCCGATATCCTCGATTATCGTGCGCAGCGGTGTGCCCATGGGTATTTCGACAAGACCGGTATGATTGATCTTGCCGCCGAGCGCAAACACCTTTGTACCTTTGGATTTTTCGGTACCCATGGATGCGAACCATTCCGCGCCGTTGTTGATGATCTGCGCGACATTGGCAAGCGTTTCGACGTTGTTGATAATGGTAGGCTGACCGAACAGACCCTTGACAGCCGGGAACGGAGGACGGGGTCTGGGTTCGCCGCGGTTGCCCTCGATGGAGGTGAGCAGAGCGGTTTCCTCGCCGCAGACAAACGCGCCGGAGCCGAGTCTGATATGTACGTCGAAATTGAAGCCGGTGCCGAAGATATTCTTGCCGAGCAGACCGTATTCACGCGCCTGCGCGATAGCGATGGTAAGGCGTTTTACCGCAATGGGGTATTCCGCGCGGACATAGACAAAGCCTTCATCCGCACCGATGGCATAGCCGGCGATAGCCATTGCTTCGAGCACCGCGTGCGGGTCGCCTTCGAGAACCGAGCGGTCCATGAACGCGCCGGGGTCGCCCTCGTCGGCGTTGCAGACAACGTATTTCTTGTCCGAAACGCTGTTCTTTGCGAACTGCCACTTCCTTGCGGTGGGGAAGCCCGCGCCGCCTCTGCCGCGCAGACCGGAATCGCCGATGACCTTGATAACGTCGTCCGGTGTCATTTCGGTGAGCACCTTGCCAAGCGCCATGTAGCCGTCCGTAGCTATATATTCGTCGATATTTTCGGGGTTGATAACGCCGCAGTTGCGGAGCGCAACACGGTGCTGATGCTTGTAAAAGCCGGTATCGTTGAGCGCGACGGGGCCGTTTGCCTTTTCGCCGCCGCCGATATCATCATAAACGAGCCTTTGAACAAGGCGGCCTTTAAGGAGGTGCTCTTCGACTATTTCGGGGACATCCTCCTCCGTTACGCGGCTGTAAAATGTGCCCTCCGGATAAACGATTACAACGGGGCCGAGCGCGCAAAGCCCGAAGCAGCCGGTCTGAACGACCTTGATCTCATCCGAAAGACCCTGCTTTGCAAGCTCTTCCGAAAATTTGGAAATGATCTTCATCGAGCCGGAGGAAGTACATCCGGTACCGCCGCAGATCAGAACGTGTGAACGTATCATAGCCTAATGCCTTCCTTTCTCAGAGCTCGGTATTCCCGAGAGTATATTCGGTAACGATATTCCCGTTTTTGAGGTGTTCGCTCACCACGCGGACAGCCTTCTCGGGTGTCATATTGATATAAGTGACCTTTTCCCCGCCGGGTGCGAAGATCTCCACAATCGGTTCGTATTCGCACTTGCCGGCGCAGCCGGAAAGCCTTACTGTGATCCCGTCGAGCCCGGCATTTGCGATCTCCGTCACAAAAGCGTTGAGCACCGGCCTCGCGCCGGCGGCTATACCGCAGGTCGCCATGCCGACGACAACACGCGTTTCGCCTTCGCCGCCGCGCAGCGCGATTCTGCTTTTCATTTTTTCGCGTATCGCGGCAAGTTCTTCCAATGTTTTCATCAAATAATTTCCTTTCCCTTTTTTCGGAATTTATTATATTTATTTTTCGTTTTCGGGACAAAGACCGACATATTGCCCGCGTATGTATTCGTCGATAAGCGACAAAACCGCCGGGGATGAAAGATCGGCATCGCGCCCGCCGCACCGCAGCGCGCGTGTGTCGAACAGGATGCACCATAGCGGCGTTTCGTGGCGGAAAATGATATCGGCGCCGTTCCCGTACGAAACGGCGGCGACTACCGTCGAAGCGATATCGCCGAGCGGAGTCATGTCGATACTGTCTTTGTTGAAGGATGCACGGATCACCGTACCGTGCGTTTTCGGGTGCTTTGCGATATGGCGGCTTGCGACTGCCAGACCGCCGCCCGTTTGCTCTGCCGCAAGTGCGAAAAGCGGGACACCGAGCCCGATTCCGCGCCCCGGGCGCGTGGTAAAGAACGGATCGCGCAGCCTGCAAAGCCGTTCATGCGGGATACCGCAGCCGTTGTCGGCGACGGTTATGCAAAGCGCGGAGGCGGTTTCGGATATTGCGACCGAAACGAGCGTTGCCCCCGCGCGAAGCGAGTTCATTGCCGCATCGAGTATATTGAGTGAAAGCTCTTTCATTTTGCTTTGCCGTTTGCGGCGGCATATTCGAGCGCCGCTTCATATGCGCTTTTCCGCGAAAGGAGTACGTTCACGCCCTTTTCGCGCGCAAGCGATAAAAAAGCTTCGTCCGGGGTGTTGCCGTCCGCTATCAGCACGGCGGAAACACCGGCAGCCAGGGCAACGGCGATAACGTTTACGTTTGTCATGATCGTTATCCACAGATCGCCCGCGCGGGCATGGGATAAAACATATCCGAGCAGATCGCCGATATAAACGCCGCCGACGGCGGCATCCGCACGTGGGAGCGCCGGCGCGGCAAGCCCGCAGCATTTTGCGTATTCACCGACCGTCATGCGTTTTCGCCCCCCGCCGCACATGATAAAAGCTCATTTTAATACTTGGCGAGAATATCCTTTACATCGGCGGGAGTGAGCCTGCCGTAAACGTCGCCGTCGACCGTCATGACCGGCGCAAGACCGCAGCAGCCGAGGCATCTTGTATCCTGAATGGAAAACTTTCCGTCGGGAGTGGTTTCGCCCGCTTCGATACCGAGCTGCTTTTTGACCGCGTCCAGCACGGCGGCTGCACCCTTGACATAGCAGGCGGTACCGGTGCAGACCGATATCACGTTATCGCCCTTGGGCGTAAGAGAAAAAAGCGCATAGAATGTTGCGATGCCGTATATTTCGGATACGGGAACATCGAGCCTGTCGGAAATAAGCTGCATCGTTTCGAGCGAAAGATAGCCGAAAAGTTCTTGCGCCTTCTGCATGATGGGGATAAGGCAGCCCTGTACATCCTTCATTTCCGTGATGTAATTTTCAAGCTCTTCCGTCTTTGCGGCAATCTGTTCTTTGGTGAGTGCCATTCATTTGTCCTCCTGAATGAAAATGGAATAATTCCTGCTTGTTTCGGCACCGTTCGCGTTATAGCGCTTTCGGGCAATGCCCGAAAACGATATACTGTATACCGATTCAAGCAATAATACCATATCAAGCCGTGATTTTCAATAGTTTTCGCCCAAAAAAATCTTCCTCTTCTTGTAATTTGATGCAAAATGTGGTAGCATGGCAGCAGATAAAGGTATTATGACCGCATGAAAGGGCTTTAACGATATGAACAGGAACGAAAGCTGGAAGCACAAGATCGCTTATCAGATATATCCGCGCAGCTTCTGCGATTCAAACGGCGACGGGATCGGCGATCTCCGCGGAATAACCTCGAAGCTGGATTACCTTGCGGATCTCGGCACGGACTATATATGGATATGCCCGGTATATGCCTCTCCGATGGACGACGGCGGCTACGATGTTTCGGATTATTATTCCATAAACCCCATGTTCGGCAGGATGGAGGATATGGACGAGCTTATTGCCGAAGCCGGAAAGCGCGGCATAAAGATACTCATGGACCTTGTACTGAACCACTGCTCGGACGAACACGTCTGGTTCCGGCGCGCGCTTGCCGATCCGGAATGCGAGGAGGCCTCCTACTTCTACTTCCGCGAAAGCCACGGTACCCCACCCAACAACTGGCGCAGTATGTTCGGCGGCAGCGCATGGGAAAACGTCGGGGGCGACAGATGGTATCTCCACCTCTTTTCCAAAAAGCAGCCCGACCTGAACTGGGAAAACCCGAAATTGCGCGCCAAGCTTTACGAAATGATAAACTGGTGGCTGGATAAGGGTCTGGGCGGCTTCCGTATCGATGCGATAACACATATAAAAAAGGAACCGACGCTTTCCTCGCTCCCGGCGGACGGGCCGGACGGAATGGTCGGCTGCTTTGCACCCACCCGCAACTATCCCGGGATCGGCGATTTTCTTACCGAGCTGCGCGAACAGACCTTCGATAAGCACGATTGCATAACCGTGGCGGAGGCGGCGGGCGTTCCCTACGATCAGCTCGGCGAATATATCGGCGAAAACGGATATTTCAGCACGCTTTTCGATTTTTCATATTCCGAGCTTTACAATTACGGCCCCGGCTGGCACACCTGCAAAAGCGCATGGGAATGGCCGATAACCGACCTGCGCGACAAAATGTTTGCATCCCAGCTCGAAACCGAAAAGATCGGCTTCGGCGCGGTGTATTTCGAAAATCATGATTACCCGCGCGCCTGCGAAAAGTTCATCCCGCACGAATACCAGAGCGAGCTCACGCAGAAGATGCTCGGAACGCTTTTCTTCTTCCTCCGCGGGATCCCGTTTATTTACCAGGGCGAGGAGCTGGGAATGACAAACACCCGGTTCGAAAGCATCGACGACGTGGACGACATATCCACAAAGAACCACTACCGTATCGCACTGGCGGACGGGCTCACCCCGCAGCAGGCCTTGAAGGCGGTGAACCGTTACAGCCGCGATAACGGGCGCGTACCCTTCCCGTGGAACGCCGGCAAAAACGGCGGATTTACGAGCGGAACGCCCTGGATGAAGCCCCACCCGGATTATATCCGCTTCAACGCAAAGGACGAAGCGGCGGACGAAGGCAGCGTTCTGAATTACTACAAAAAAATGATCCGCCTGCGCAAATCGGCGGAATATACGGAAACCCTCTCCACCGGGAGCATACAGCCGATACTGCTCGATTACCCGGACATTATCGCATATACCCGCGAAGGCGGCAGAAAAGCGGCGGTCATATGCTCGTTTTCGCCTTATCCGCTCGCGGTGAAATGCGGGTTTTCCGTAAACAAAGCGCTTATCTCGAATTACCCGGAGATACCCGCGCAGGAAAACGGCAGCGTAACGCTCCCGCCGTTCTTTGCCGGTGTTTTCGATATAACGGAGGAATAAAAAATGCACATCCGCGAAACACTGCCGCTTTTCGGCACCGATATCGGCATAAGCCCGCGCGGGGTATGCGCGCTCACCGGGGAATGCACTGTCCGTGCCGACGAATACGACCTGCGCGACAGAGTGATACTTATATTCGGCGCCGACGGAAGAGTACGCGAAGCGGGGCTCGATCTTTACGCCAATACCGATACGGTAAAGGGCTCGCCCCAGCTTTCGTTCCATATCCCGCGCGGCGGGTTCGCGCTCGTTTTCGGACACGGTGACGAGGCAGCCATGCACGCCTTCCGCACCGTTATGGAGGGTGCGATGCTTTACAACGCGACGATGGATGTTCTGTACCCGCTTTCGGCAAGGCTGTGCGGAAGCAATGCACTGCTCGAATACGACGATGCGGCAGGCACCGCTCACGGCGCGGAAAAGTGGCTTTTTATCGGCAACAGCACGACATACTTCAACGGCACCCCGATAAAATTCAAGGGGCTCTGCCGTGCCGCCGGGCGGGAGATCGACGTGCGCTACTGCACCTTCGGCAGCGCATATCTGCGCGAATTTGCGGACGAAACGCACGAAAGCGGCAGATTCCTGCGCGAAATCATATCGCGAGAGCGCTTTTCGCACGCAGTCATACACGATGCGGGCGGCGCCTCATATGACGAAACAAAAGCCGCGCTCGATATTATCCTTCCGCTCCTGCGCCCGGCGTGCGGTGAAATATCGCTTTATATGCGCTACCCCGCGGCAGCCGATGCCGGAAAGCGGATCCCGGAAGCGGAGCGGCATATCGAAACCTACACCCGGCTTGCGCGGGATTTCGGTCTGAAATCCGCACCGGTCGCAAAAGCCTATCTCGACTGCTTTGAATCCCACCCCGAAATATGCCTTTATGCCGACGACAACGCCCACCATTCGGCGGCGGGCAGCTATCTTATCGCCTGCGTGTGGCTCGCCTCGATCTGCGGGATCGACCCGCGCGGCAACGGCTACACCGCCTCGCTCGGCCCGGCGGATGCCCGCACATTGCAGGATATCGCCGCGAAATACCTGCCCGGAACGTAATAATCGGCAAGGTGCTCCGAAAAAGGGGGAGCAAAGCGCAAATGCTTTCCTCAAATCGATCATAAAAAATCAGCACAGCCGCCGTATAATCGGCTTCGGTGGCTGTGCTTTTGATTTTCAATGTGTATTTTTCTTTTGCATATATCGATTTCGGCGCAGAGGCGAACACCGATTTCGGCAGTCCGCCTTTTCAGCCGGTTCGCAGCCTTCGGGAGCTCAGCTTGTCTCCCAGCTAATGCAGTTCAAAGCTCCGCCGTCCTCCGCAATGCCGTTGATATTTACGGTAATTATTTCCTTGACGAATACTTCCCTTGCACACTTTACAGCCGTTTCATCCCGCACATCGCCGAAAACCGGCAGAAAGATGTGCTTTCCGGTTTCCGAAAAGTTCAGGTAGCTTCCCACGGCACTTTTGTACCCGGAATCGAAATACGGAAAATCCATAACCGAAATACCGCGCTCTTTCAATGCCGTTTTTACCCGGTACTCATACCCGGTTTTGTATGGCGAAGCATTGCCGATCGCCGTATCCTCATCGATAAAACGCACAACACCGTCCGCGTGTCCGGTCATATCATAACGGGGCGTAAGTGACGGAATGATTATTATTTCCGCTTCGAGCAATTCTCCGAGCTCGGTCAAAAGAGCGCTTTTGGCATATCCCGGGTTCTCCGAAAACACTCTGTCGGTGATAACGGCTTTCGACCTTGACGGCGAAAATACAACGTTTCCGCCGTCAAGATTGATATTTGAGTATGTGACGGGAAGTTCGAAATGCGGAGCAATGTCTTTGCGGTAATCGGTGCGCTGTGTTTCATAGCCCTTCAGATAACCCGGCTCGTAGCGGAAGGATATGTATTTGCCGCTTTTTGTTTTGACGGGCATATAATCCCTCGCCCAGATATCCTTTGCCCCGTCAAAAAGCGTGAACTTTTCCCCGCACCCCGATAATGCGGCAAATAAGTTTTCCGCCGATGACGCGTATTTCGGTATGGTTTTCAGGAGAGAGGATAGGTAGAGCATATTATTATAAATTCTTCAAAATGTCGGTTAGAGCATCCGGCGTCCACCCGAATACTTCCTTACACCTCTTTTTATAATCACTTTCCGTGAGCTTTTGGGCAGAGTTATTTTTATAATTCTGCATTTCTTCTTTTACTAATGGTATTAAAACCTTGCGTGCAAATGTGAAATTATAGTTTTTGTTTCTCAAAGCCTCAATTGAAAATATTGCTAACGCTTTCTCTTTATAGCACGGCTTGGTAATGCCAACACGCTCCGCATATCTAATATCATAGTTCGCAGGCGAATCCTTTTTTACCATTACAGCCTCTTTGTTTTCCAATTCATATTGGTTCTTGCCGTTAGCGGCCAGAAAATTATATATACCTGTTTGTGTATTGAATTTCCCATCAATAAGTGTTGCTTTCAGTAAAAACGATAAGTAAAACTCATCCGAATTCGATAGGCATATGTCAAATCCGCCGTAACCTTTTCTATGAAAATATAGTTGTCCAAATCGATTCTTTTGCTTGTCATCCAAGTGCGAATTACAATCGGGAAATTTATTTTGATTATAGTAATATGCTTCAACCCACAACGGCTCTATTTTTATTCCATCAATTTTGATTTCGTATTCCGTTATTAGTGCTTTGCCGAGTTTTTGAAGAATTGCGACTTGCTCATCTTCATCCGTGTTATTTTCTAATTCGTCGACCATAAGTCTTAAATCTCTCAACTCATCCATTTCGAATATCCCCTTTTGTTTTTGTTTCATTATACCACATTTGCGCCTTCACTTTTTCATTCATACTTCTTCACCCCATTTTCAAGCGCTTCCTTTCTCCATGGCTGCCGTCTCCTTTACAAAGAAACCAATTCCCGGCGCGCCGATTATAACGTATCCGGCAGGCTCTGCCCGGATATAAATCTCGCGAAAACACCCTGAGCGCGCTCGTCGCATTCGGCGGTAATGACCGCACCTTCATCATCGTAATCGCAGGAAATCACGGTGCACAGCCGGTACACCTCCGCAACGGAGCCGTGTTCCGAATGCGGGATACGCAGCGTGAGCGTCTTTTTCCCGTCGGAAACGAGCAAGTCCAGCCTTTCGAGCAGGACATCCACCCCCGCGCCGTCCAGAGCGGAAATTTCGATGCTGCCCTTGGGGAAGGGGGTGTCGCGCTCGGCGCGGTCGCACTTGTTATATACCTCGATCAGGGGTTTCCCGGAGGCACCCAGCTCGTCTATGAGCGCAAGCGTCACCGCGCGTTTTCGTTCGCGCTCCGCGCACTCCTCCGAAGCATCGGTGAGCATTATGATATAATCGGCGTATTTAAGCTCCTCCAATGTCGAGCGGAACGCCTTGACAAGGTGTGTCGGCAGGCGGTCGATAAACCCGACGGTATCCGTGAGCAACAATTCCGCCCCGCTCGGCAGCGTGAGCCGGCGTGTGGTCGGATCCAGCGTGGCAAAGAGCTTATCCTCCGCGAGAATGCCGGCATCGGTCAGCCGGTTCAGAAGCGTGGATTTCCCCGCGTTCGTATATCCGATTATCGCCGCGGATTTTATGCCGGAGCGGAATCGCGCGGAGCGCTTCACGCCGCGTGTGCGTTCCAGCACGTCAAGCTCCTCCTGCAATGCGGCAATGCGGCGGCGTATATGGCGGCGGTCGCTTTCCAGCTTGGATTCACCGGGGCCGCGCGTGCCGATCCCGCCGCCCAGGCGGGACATATCCTTCCCGCGCCCGGTAAGCCGCGGGGCGGTATACCGCAGGCAGGCTATTTCAACCTGCAATTTGCCCTCCCCGGTGACGGCATGAAGCGCGAAAATATCCAGGATAAGCATAGTTCTGTCGATAACACGGACATTTTCGCCCAGCACCTCGGAAATATTGCTTATCTGCGAAGGTGAAAGCTCGTTATCGAAAACGGCAAGAGTTATGTCGCCGTCGGCGGCGATGAAATCCGCAAGCTCGCGCAGCTTTCCGCTGCCGATATAGGTAGCGGCATCCGGTGTGCGGCGGTATTGAACCGTCCTTGCCGCCTCCTCGCCGCCGGCGGTCTCCAAAAGCCGTGCAAGTTCCGAAAGCGAGGTTTCGCATTGCTCACTCGCCTCCGGGGCAACGGCGACAAGCACCGCGCGGGGCGGGCGTTCGCTCCCGGAAGGGATAATATCGGTTTCTTTCATACAGATTCTCCTTTCGTGAAAAAAACGGAAACCGCTTTGCGGCAAAAAGAAAAGCGGCACAAGCAAGGTGCCGCTGAACTCCGAATATAAAATACCGTCAGTCGAGATTGAATTTCTTCTTGAATTTGTCAACACGTCCGCCGGCGTCGACAAGCTTCTGCTTGCCGGTGAAGAACGGATGGCATTTCGAGCATATATCAACCTTGACATTGTCCTTTACGGACTTGGTAACATATTCTGCACCGCAAGCACACTTTATGGTAGTGGTCTTGTAATCGGGATGGATACCCTGCTTCATCGTGAAAATCCTCTCTTTCATATAGTAAATGAGCGTTGCTCAAATATTTCGCAAATAGCAGTATACCACCGCTTTGAGCAAAATGCAATACCTTTTTTCGGATTTTTTGTTTTTCGGTGCAAAAGCGGCGCGCCGCCGCGCGGCAGAAGGCAAAACAAAGGTATTGATTTTCACGGGGAATGAATATATAATAGGTTCGGCATTATATAACACTGTGTAGAAACGAGGATCACCAAAATGAAATTCACTTATCTCGGCACTGCGGCGGCAGAGGGCTGGCCCGCCGTTTTCTGCAATTGCGAGCACTGTCTCCGCGCAAAAAAAGCGGGCGGAAGGAACCTCCGCACCCGTTCTCAGGCTCTTGTGAATAACGATCTTCTTATAGATTTCCCCGGCGATACCTTTGCGCATATGCTCGCGAACAGCTTGGACCTTTCCGCGGTCAAGTATTGCTTTGTAACGCATTCTCACAGCGATCATTTCATCCCGGTTGACGTGGGATGCCGCGGCGGCTGCTATGCGCACGAAATGACGGAACCTATACTCACCTTCTTCGGCAACGAAAAGGTCAAAAACAAATTCGAATACTTCGGCAATGCTTATCCGGAGGACGAGCTGATCGGGTACGATTTCCGCGTGCTCGAACCGTTCGAAACCGTCACCGCCGGAGATTACCGCGTGACGGCGCTCCCCGCCTGCCACAAACCGGATGAAAAGGCTTTTGTTTACATAATACAGCAGGGCGGCAAAACGATATACTACCTGCACGATACAGGTATGCTCCCCGACGAAACCTTCGAATACCTGCAAAAGAATCCCGTGCGCGCCGATTTTATCAGCTTCGACTGCACATACGGCGGTATCACCGGGCAGACATGGGGGCATCTCGGGCTGGATACCGATGCGCTCCTGCGCGAAAGGCTTTCGCAGCTCGGGATCGCGGACGTAAACACCGTCTGCTGCGTGAACCACTTTTCCCACAACGGCGGGCTTATTTATGACGAAATGCGCCCGGCGGCGGAAAAGCTCGGATTCCTCACCGCCTACGACGGCATGACACTCGATATCTGAAACGGAGCTTACAATGAACGGACATAAGATCACCGCGCTGCTGCTTGCGGCGGTGCTGCTGCTTGCGGCGGTGCCGATACCGTTTGCCGCAGCGGATGAAAACGGCAACAGCATATATGTGACCGGTGTGAACCTGACCCGCGGGGCGGATTCCGTTATCGTTTACCGCGGTGTCACGGCGACGGGGCAGACAAGCCTGGGGCACAGTGTCGCCGTGGCGGCGGACGGAACCGTGACGGATGTTTACGGCGTGGGCGATGCAGGCGGCGAAAACCTTGCGGTGCCGGAGGGCGGGTATGTCGTTTCGGCAACGGGAAGCGGCATACAGTGGTTGAAGGATAACGCAGCCAAGGGCAAAAAGCTGTTTTTCGACCGGCTCACGAACCGTCTCTTTGCCTGCGATAATGCCGGCTATTTCGACCCGGGCTTCACCGTACAGCGCCAGCTGCGCGAGGTGAACGGCGAAAAATACCTTGTCAACGAGGATGGCGAAGCAATATCGCTTTCCACGAAATGCTTTGCCGTAAACGCCGCAGGCGAGATAATCCCCGGCGAAACCGCGCCCGAGGGCGGATACCTTATCCATGCCGACGGCGAAAGCGCCGCGCGCTTCATGCAGACACACGCCATCCCCGGCGTGAAATGCACGGTGGAGGAGGACACGCTCGCGCTTTACTACACGAAAAGCAGCTACAAGCGCACGGCGACGCTCGCCGCGGAATACGCCGAAGCCGAGCTCAAACGCGCATCCGAAGCCTTTACGGTATTTGACCAAGCCGAAGCGGATGCTTTCATTGCCGATGTAAAGGAACGGCTTGCCGCCGTGAACGGCTATGCCGCCGCGTGCACGCTTGCCGCCGATATTTACGAGGGCTGTGCAAAGCTGTTTTCCGACGGCAGCGCCTTCGAGCTGCGCAGTGCCGTACACACCCCCACGGAAGGCTCCGAAGCCGAGGTAAGGGCAACATTACAGGCGGCGCAGAGCGCCGGTCTGAACGCGCTTGCAATAAATATAATAAACGGCTACGGCTCCTGCATCCCATATGCGGGCAGCGGGAAATACGCCGTGGGCAGCGATACGGAGGGCTTTGACGCGCTGAAATGCTTTATCGAGTGCGCACCGGATTACGGAATACAGATCGATATGTGCATAAGCGTGCTTTACAGCAAATACGCCGCTGTTACCTGCGCGGACTGGATGACGGATTCCAACAAGGATGACACCGTACTCACCAACCGCTTCTATTCCCCCGCAAACACCGAATTCCGCCGCGAAATGGCGGAATATGTCGGGTATATCGTTTCACACTATGCCGTATCTAACGTTATACTGGATTACGCACGCTACCCGAAGTTTTCCGAAAACGCCGATCTCGGCTATGACGAAGCGACACTGCTTGCCTTCTGCGAATATGCGGGGGTACAGATGTCCGAAGCCGAAAAGATAAAAACCGAGCTGTTCTCCTCCGCGCACTGGTCGAAGTGGGTTGAATTCAAAACCAAGCTTGTGACGGACACGGTAAGCGAGCTTTCGGCGGTCATCCGCGAGAAGCGCGGTGATATCGCCATAATCGCCGTCGCGGCAAGGGACAGCGTGGATTATTACTATATGCAGGATGTCCGCGGGTGGATATCCGATAATACCGTGGATGGCATCTGCCTTTCGCTTTATAATTACGATTCCGCCGAGAACGATAATGTCCCCGCCTTCACATACGGAAGCGGGCTTGCGGTGCAGAAGGGCTCGTTCCTTGCCTCCCATGTCGGGAAGAGCGGTTATTTCCTTGTCGGGCTGGAAAGCGGCGCCGAAATACCCGCATCCGATATCGCACGGGAAATAAGCGGCGCGCGCTCCATCGGCGCGGACGGATTCATTCTAAGTGATCTTACCTCCTATCTTGCCCAAAACTACCCCGAATACCTTTGCGGCACCGTTATGAAAAGCAAAGCACTGCCCCCGCGGGCGGAATCGCAGGAACTCGAAGCCGCGATGCTCGACGAGCTGCGCAGGTTCGTGAACGAAACCGTTCTTGCGCGCGGCGGCTGCGACGAAGCGGCTGCACAGCGGGCAAACAAATTGCTTGACGAAGCCGCCGCACTTGTTTCCGGCGGCGATCCGCTGCCCGGCACGGCGGCGGAAAAGCTTGCCGGCGATCTTGCCGTCGTGTTTGCCGAAAGCGCGGCTAAATCCGCCGTTGCCGTGCTTGCCGACCGGTTTGTAAAAGCCGCATACCTTTCCGCCGATACCGATGCGCCGGTCATAGACGATCCGGAAAAAAGCACGGACGTATCCGACAACCCCGGCGAAAGCAGCGCCGAACCGACACTTTCGGAGCAGGAAAGCAGCACTTCATCCGCCAATATTCCCTTCGGAAGCGACGGCGGGGAAAAACCGCCTGTCGGCGGGCTGCTCGGTTATATATTCGTCGTGACGGCACTTGCGGCGGGCGCGGTAATGATCGTTATCGGCGCAAAACGGAGAAGAAACTCCAAAAAAGCACCGCTTTACCGCCGGCACAGGCTGCAAAACGGCGAAGAGACCGATAAAAAGGACAAACAATAATAACGCAAAAAAGAAGCGCGCCGCGGCGCGCTTCTTTTGTTTTGCGTATATTCAACCGTTCGGGGCGTTACATATCCAGAACGCCGAGTATGACAATGCCCGCCACCACGAGCGCAATGGAGGCATAGTGCTTTGCGGAAAGCTTTTCCTTCAGGAATATTCTGCTCCACACAACCGAAAGCACGCAATAAGAGGAGATTATCGGCGCGGCAAAGGCGACGTGCTCCTCATCCGCCATTGCAAAGATATAAAAGAACTGCCCGACCGTCTCGCACACGGCACCGGCGTATTTGGGAAGCTCGCGCCGGAATGTAAAGCGTGCGCCCTTTGCAAGGAGTATCACCGCACAGACCGCCGCGGTAAAGAGGAAGGTCAGCTCGTAGGCGACATTCGCCGAGCTTTCGTCCAGCGTTTCGAGCACGCGGCTGTCGGCATAACCGCCGAGCGCATCAAGCAGGCAATAAACGACCGGTATCGCTATGGCGATCCAGCTTTTCGCATACTTACGGTTTGCGGCGGACTGGCGCGCCGCGCGGAGCTCTTCATCCTCGCGCGCTTCCGTTATGCCGAGCGATATCACGCCGATGCTCACAAGCGCAACGGCGACAAGCGCGGCAGGAGGGCAATCCTCGCCTATGCCCTTTGTCGCAAATATCAGAACGGCGACCATGGCGCCGGAGCTGTTGCAGATCGGCGAGGATATGGAAAGCTCGATATACCGGAGCCCGAGATATCCGATAGTCATGGAGGATATGTAAAGCAGCGAAACCGGCAGATATCTTATAATAACATCGAAATTGATATCGACACCGCCGATAAATATTTCGTATGCGGCATGAAGCCCCATGACGACACCGACCGCGACGACCATTTTAAGATGACTTGTCTTATCATCCTCGTCACGGCAGCCGATCTTTGAAAAAAGATCCGACCCGCTCCAACAAAAAAGCGCAATTATCGCGCACAAAAACCACCACAAGGAACCCATTTGCTATTCTCCCGAGATAAAAATTTGGCATATTGCCGCGCAGCCGCGCGGGTAATATGCTTATTATACACGCTTCTGCACGAAAATCAATTATTTTTTTCGTTATCTCTTTACTTTTCGTCGCCGAAATGCTAAAATGAGGTAAACATCACATCCGGTAAACACGGCGTATGAAAGAAAGGGTACAATACCGCAATGGTAAAGAAAATACTTAATTATGCTCCCGCCTTGCTTCTGGTGCTGTTTGCGGTCACACCGCTCATGACGCTTATCGCGCTTTGCCGCGGGGAATACTTCCGCCTTTCCGCGGGCGATATGTGGGGCGCGATCATCGCCGTCCTTGCCGTGGGGCTCGCCGTCGCAACGCTTATATTGCGTGTCGAATACGATCTGTGCGGAAGTATACTTGTCATTATCGCGCTGCCGCTTTCGCTGCTCCGGCTCGCCTGCCTTGCCGCGCACGGCGTTCCCACGTTCATACTTGCGGTTTTAAGCGCCGCCGCGGTGCTCGTGCTTTATATCCGGCTGGTGAACGACAGCTACGGCAAAGCCGCAGGCGCGGTATTTTCGGTGCTGTTCCTTATCGCCGCGCTCCTGCTTTTCGCAATCGATATCGCAAAAGGCTATATAACAAACGAAACCGTCGAATCGAGCCTCGATTCACCAAGCGGCGAATATGTTGCGGAGGTCGTGCGGGTAACGCGCCCGATCATCGGCGATTCATCCGCGGTGCGTGTCGGGTACGACGGCAGCGTGAGCAAAAACTTCCTCGGCGGCTTTTACAAAAGGTCGAAAAAGCTTTATTCCGGCACCGAATCCGAAATATATTCCGTCCGTATCGAATGGAAGGACGATCACACCCTCATCATCAACGGCGAGGAATTTCAAACCGGGTTCTGAACGCCCGTAAGATAAAAAAAGCAAAGCTCCCGCGAATTTTGCACGCGGGAGCTTTTTTCGTTCCGCCGTTTACTTCCCTTCCGGCGGCTCGTAAGTCCCGAGATACGCCCGTTTTGCAAGAAGGTAATCGGTCGTATCGACCTTGCCGTCGCCGTTGACATCCGCCTGCTTCTTCTGCGATTCCGAAAGCGAAGCGCTGCCCAGCACGGCGCGCTTCAATACAAGCAGATCGTTTGCATCCAGCCTGCCGTTGCCGTCCAGATCGGCGACAAGCTTTTTGAGCGATGCGCCGTAATACGAGGCTATGACCGCCGCCTCCGCCTGAGCAAGCCGAAAGAGGTTTTCATCCTTCATGAGCCAGCTTGCGGAGCGTTTGTTCGTGTGGAAGGAATGCTCGATGATATAATAAAGCGGGCAGCCCGCCGCACGCGCCCCGCGGAGCACGCCGTAATATTCGCGCAGACCGTCACGCGTTCGCTTTGTCCAGATAACATAGCCGTCCGAAACGCCCATCAGCCCGGCAACCGCCTCTCCAAGCTTTCCGGCAAGCACGTTTGCATCGTTCTTGTTATCGAACGCTCTTATGACCTCGACACGGTCCACCTTTTCCGCCGCCGCGCCGCCGACACCGTCCGTGTGGAGCGATATAAAGAGATCGCACCCCTTTGCTGAATATCCGCGGTCGAAAAGCGCGCGGTCGCGCTCTTCATCCTCCCTTGTGCGCAGCACGGTAAAGCCGTAGCGCCTGAGCGCGGCTTCGAGATACCCGCACAGCTTCCACATCCTGCGCGATTCATAATAACCCTTCACCACGGGCGAAGGATTGTAAGACGCATAATGCCCCGGATCGAGCATTATTTTTATATCTTTCATGTTTTCACCCCTGTGTATTATATGTTTTCGCGTTCTTCCCCGTGAGAAAGCATAACATAAAAGCCGCCCGAAATTCAACGGGCGGCAAAGCCGGAAATTTGTGTGTTCTTACGGTTTCGCAACAAAGTCGCATTTGATTCCCACCGGAATCGCATCCGCCCTGCCGCCGGTAAGCTCGCGGCAGCTTTGGGAAAAGCTCTGTGCGGCTTCCTGTGCGACCGAAACGACAAGCCGTACCGATTCCGAGAAATCCTGGCTTTCGATAGCGGCGCCGAGTGCGCTTATCAGTGGGAGCAGCTTTTGATAATCCGAATATCCCGCCCGTATTTCCATCATGGCAAAGGAGCCGACCTCCGCAACGCCGGCGGCATTGACGGCGCCCGCCGCCGCGGCGGTATAGGCACGCAGAAGCCCGCCCGTGCCGAGTAGGATTCCGCCGAAATACCGTGTGACGACGACAGCCGTATCGGTGATACCGGCTTTTTTTATCGCATCCAGCACCGGAACGCCTGCCGTGCCGTGGGGTTCTCCGTCGTCCGAATACCTGCTGGAAAAGCCCTCGCGCAGCATATAGGCATAAACATTGTGCCGTGCCGCGGAATGCTTTTTCTTTATCTCCGCGATAAATTCAAGTGCTTCGGCTTCGTTTGCGACAGGAGCGCATACCCCGATAAATTCGCTTTTCTTTTCGGTGAGCGTAAATTCCGCGCGGCGCGCCGCTGTCCTGTAAATGACCATCAGCCGTTGCAGAATTCATCGTATATGGTGCGTATCGCGTGCTCAAAAGCCGATTCGTCCACACCGATGATAATGTTCAGCTCGCTGCTGCCCTGGTCGATCATGCGGATGTTGATCCCCTCCCGTGCGAGCGAGGTGAATATCCGCGCCGCGGTACCGGGCATACCCGCCATGTTTCTGCCGACAACGGCAATAAGCGCAAGACTGGGCTCGTAATCTATATTATCCGGGTTGACCGCGCGCGAGATCGAGGAAAGTATTTCCCTTTCCCTTCCGCTGATATCGTCGCGGTTGATTATAACACACATCGTGTCGATTCCGGAGGGGAGATGCTCGAAGGAAACACCGAGATCCGAAAAAACTTTAAGAACCTTCATGCCGAACCCGGTTTCCTGGTTCATCATGTCCTTTTCGATACGGATAACGGAAAAGCCCTTCTTCCCCGCGATGCCGGTGATGATATCGTCCGTGCGGTATTTGTCCGTGGAGGTCACTATCATCGTGCCGATATCCGAGGGGCGGTTCGTGTTGCGGATGTTTATGGGTATGCCCGCAAGCTTCACGGGGAATATGCTTTCCTCATGCAGCACCGTCGCGCCCATGTAGGAAAGCTCGCGCAGCTCGCGGTAGGTGATTATCTTGATCGGGTGCGGATTTTCGACAATGCGCGGATCGCACATCAGGAACCCGGAAACGTCCGTCCAGTTTTCGTATATATCCGCCATCACGGCACGGGCGACTATCGCCCCGGTGATATCGCTCCCCCCGCGGGAAAACGTTTTGATGCTCCCGTCCGGCATACTGCCGTAAAACCCGGGAATAACGGCGTTTTTCGCGCCGGCAAGGCGTTCGGACATGATACGGTCGGTACGGCTCGCATCAAAGCGTCCGTCGGCATCGAAGAATATCACCTCCGCCGCATCAAGGAAATCATAACCGATATATTCGGAAAGAATAAGCGCATTGAGGTATTCCCCGCGGGAAGCGATATAATCGCGGGTCGTACCCTCCGAAAGGCGCTGCTTTATCGCAGAATATTCCGCCGAAAGATCCGTCGCAAGGCCAAGCCCGTTTATGATATCATCGTACCGCGACACTATATCGGCAAATTCGCGCGAAAAATCCTCCCCCGCCGCAGCCCTGTCATAGCAGGAAAGCAGGAGATCGGTCACCTTTGTATCCTTCGGGAAGCGTTTGCCCGGCGCGCTGGGGACGACAAACCTGCGCGAGGCTTCGCTTTTGATAATATCCGCGCTTTTTCTGAACTGTTCGGCAGAGGCGAGCGAGCTTCCGCCGAATTTTACCACTTTTTTCTCGTAAAGGTCTTTCATGATGATAGTTCCGTATCGGCATAACACGCCGACTTTACAATAATATTCAGCATATTTTATCACACTGCCATATTGAAATCAATACCTCTTTTTCAACAAAGAGCGCGCTTCCTCCTACATTATATGCAAGATAATCGACAAATTTTCTCCGCGGGTATTGACAAAAGCTCCGCAAAAGAATAAAATAAAGCGGTTGGTTCCGCGCCGGCGTTTTTGCGCCGGGCGGGTATACGGTATGTCCCGGTAGCTCAGCAGGATAGAGCGTGCGCCTCCTAAGCGTAAGGTCGGGGGTTCGAATCCCTTCCGGGACGCCATGAAAAAGCAATTGCAAAAGAGCAATTGCTTTTTTTAGTTATATTCGCCTTACGGCGAGTGATATTGCTACGCAGTGATATTCAGCTTTTCGCTGAGTGATATTCGC
>ERZ1034952.705-NODE-705-length-29839-cov-7.157467_pt1 | contig 29839 bp, 30 predicted proteins | sample MGYA00520625_ERZ1034952 | MGnify/ENA primary metagenome ERZ1034952 (study PRJEB33766, sample SAMN09781773) | gut metagenome | biome: gut microbiome | host: Homo sapiens | place: Madagascar | study: EMG produced TPA metagenomics assembly of the PRJNA485056 data set... | reverse complement strand
AAGAAGAAAAGAAGAGCAAAAAACAGGAACGCGAGCTTTGCGAGCTGCAGCGGCAGCTTGCCGAAGCGAACGAAAAATATCTGCGGCTTGCCGCGGAATACGATAACTTCCGCAAAAGAAGCGCGAAGGAAAAGAGCGAAGCCTATTCGGAGGCGTATTCGGATGCCGTGACGGCATTCCTCCCGCTTGCCGATTCGCTTTTCACCGCCGCCGGGCTTTCCCCGGACGACGAAGGCATAGCGGCGCTGAACAAGCAGCTTTCGGACATACTGACAAGGATCAACGTTTCGGAGATTGAATCCGACGGAAAGGAATTCGATCCGAACCTCCACAATGCGATCATGCACGAGGAGGATCCCGAAAAGGGTGAAAACCTTGTTTCGCAGACACTCCGCAAGGGCTACAGGCTCGGCGAAAAGGTTATACGCCACGCGATGGTAAAGGTCGTAAACTGAATCGCGCGGCATAACAAAGCAAAGAATAAAAATATCTTGATATAAAGGCAGGTAGAATTATTATGGCAAAAATCATAGGCATTGACCTCGGTACTACAAACTCCTGTGTGGCGGTCTACGAAGGCGGCGAGCCCACAGTCATCCCCAATGCGGAGGGCAACAGAACCACACCTTCCGTCGTGGCATTTTCCAAAAACGGCGAAATAATGGTCGGCACCGTCGCAAAAAGACAGGCTATCACCAATCCGGACAGAACGGTAATATCCATCAAGCGCGAAATGGGCACCGATTATAAGGTGAACGTGGACGGAAAGAGCTACACCCCGCAGGCGATCAGCGCAATGATACTTCAAAAGCTGAAATCCGATGCGGAATCCTACCTCGGGACCACCGTAACCCAAGCGGTCATCACCGTTCCGGCATACTTCTCGGATGCACAGCGCCAGGCGACAAAGGATGCCGGCAAGATCGCGGGGCTGGATGTTCTGCGTATTATCAACGAACCGACGGCAGCCGCGCTCGCATACGGTCTGGATAAAGACCTGAACCAGAAGGTCATGATCTACGACCTCGGCGGCGGCACCTTCGATGTTTCCATACTCGAAATAAGCGACGGCGTTTTCGAAGTCCTTGCAACCGCGGGCGATACCCGACTCGGCGGCGACGATTTCGATAACAAGATCATAAACTGGATCGCGGATACCTTCAAGCAGGAATCCGGCATTGATCTGCGCGGCGATAAAATGGCCATGCAGCGCCTGAAGGAGGCTGCCGAAAAAGCCAAGATCGAGCTTTCCGGCATGATGAGCACTAACATCAACCTCCCGTTCATCACCGCGGATGCGACCGGCCCGAAGCACTTCGATGCAACGCTCACCCGTGCGAAGTTCGACGAGCTGACCCACGACCTTGTGGAAAAGACAATGGGCCCCGTAAAGCAGGCGCTCAAAGATGCGGGCCTGCAGCCCTCTCAGGTCGACAAAGTCCTGCTTGTCGGCGGCTCCACGAGAATACCCGCCGTTTACGAAGCGGTCAAGAGCTTTATCGGCAAGGAGCCCTTCAAGGGTATCAACCCGGATGAATGCGTCGCTATCGGCGCGGCCATCCAGGGCGGCGTGCTCGGCGGCGACGTAAAGGATCTGCTGCTGCTCGATGTCACCCCGCTTTCGCTCGGTATCGAAACGCTCGGCGGCGTTTTCACCAAGATAATCGACAGAAACACCACCATCCCCGTAAAGAAGAGCCAGGTGTTCTCCACCGCGGCGGACGGACAGCCCTCGGTTGAAATACACGTTCTTCAGGGCGAACGCGAAATGGCTTCCGACAATACCACGCTCGGCAGATTCAGCCTGGACGGTATCGCTCCCGCTCCCCGCGGAGTCCCGCAGATCGAAGTCACCTTCGATATCGATGCGAACGGCATTGTGAATGTCAGCGCAACCGATAAGGGCACCGGCAAGGAGCAGCATATCACCATCCAGTCCTCCTCCAACATGAGCAAGGAGGATATCGAACGCGCGGTACGCGATGCCGAAATGCACGCGGCGGAGGATAAAAAGCGCAAGGAAGCCGTCGAGGTAAAGAACAACGCCGAAGCGCTCATATTCCAGTGCGAAAAGACGATGACCGATGCGGGCGACAAGCTTACCGATTCCGACAAGCAGCCCGTGAAGGATGCGATCGAAAAGCTGAAGGCCAGCGTTGCTTCGGATAACACCGATGCCATCAAGGCGGATACCGAAGCGCTTCAGAAGGCGGTATACGATATCAGCTCCAAGCTTTATGCACAGTCCGCGCCCGAAGGCGGCGCTCAGCAGGGATTCGACCCGAACGCCGGCGCTCAGGGCGGCGCTCAGGGCAGCGGCGGCGAATATTACGATGCCGACTTCACCGACAAGAGCGACAACAAATAACCCACGCGAATAAATAACAGCCGGCAAGGAGGGCGAGCAATATCGCCCTCCCTTTCCGGCGAAGGACACTTATATGGCAGAAAAAAGAGATTGCTATGAAATACTCGGGATAAGCAAGGGCGCCTCCGAGGACGAGATCAAAAAGGCGTTCCGCTCCATGGCAAAGAAGTACCACCCGGATGCCAACCCCGGCAACAAGGAAGCCGAGGAGAAGTTCAAGGAGGTCAACGAGGCTTATTCCATCCTTTCCGACCCGGAAAAGAAAGCAAATTACGACCGGTTCGGGTATGCCGGTGTCGATCCCTCCGCGGGCGGCGGCGGCTTCGGCGGGGGCTTTTCCTCCGGCGGTGCCGGCTTTGATATGGGCGATATCTTCGATATGTTCGGCGGTATGTTCGGCGGCGGCGCAAGGGGAGGCTTTTCCTCCGGCGGCGCAAACGCGCGCACACGCGGCGACGATATCGGGCTGCGCGTGACGGTGGACTTCCGCGAAGCGCTTTTCGGCTGCAAAAAGGAGGTTTCCTACAACCGCGTGGAAAAGTGCGCCGAATGCGGCGGCAGCGGCGCGGCGAAGGGCAGCACGCCCAAAACCTGCGGCAAATGCGGCGGCAGCGGGCATATCAACGTTCGCCAGAGAACCGTTTTCGGCATGATGCAGAGCACCGCCGTATGCGATGAATGCGGCGGCAGGGGCAGGATCATCAGCGATCCGTGCAAGGCTTGCCGCGGCACCGGCAGCGTGCGCAAAAGCAAGAAGCTGGAGGTCAACATACCCGCGGGCATAGACGACGGTCAGCGGATCATACTCCACGGGCAGGGCAACGGCGGCGAAAACGGCGGCGCGGACGGCGATCTTATCATCGAGATCGGCGTGCGCAGAGATCCGCTTTACCGCCGCGACGGCTTTGACCTTTACTACAACCTCCCCGTTTCCTTCACGGAAGCGGCACTCGGCGCAAAGGTGACGGTGCCCACACCGGACGGGAGCGGCGAGCTCACTATCCCCGAAGGAACGCAAAGCGGAGCTACATTTTCCATACGCGGCAAGGGCGTGCCGAAGCTGAACGGCAGGGGCAGGGGCGATCTGCTTGTCACCGTGACGGTGGAAACGCCGAAGGGGCTTTCCCGGAAGCAAAAGGAGCTGCTCGAGCAGCTTGCGAGCGAGTCCGCGGAAAAGAATTACCCGCTGAAAAAGGCTTTTGCCGAAAAAGCGGCAAAAAAATAACATTTGAAAACGAGCGTTTTGCGCTCGTTTTTTCTTGATTTCCTCCGCATTTTGTGGTATATATGTAATTTGAGTATTTATATTCTTCCGCAAAGAAAGGGTTGGGCGCAATGCAGAACCGACTTATCGCCGTGGACGGGCTCGACGCCAGCGGCAAAAGAACCCAGACAGAGCTTCTTTCCGCAACACTCGCGGAAAAGGGCATCGATTACAGATACATTTCCTTCCCCACCTACAAGGGCGACGGCTGCGCCGCCGTAAATATGTACCTGCGCGGCGATTTCGGGGCGGATCCGAACGCAGTGAACGCCTATGCCGCCTCCTCCTTCTTTGCCGTGGACAGATACACGAGCTATATGCTCGATTGGAAAAAGGATATGGAATCGGGCAAGGTAATAATCGCGGACAGATATTCCTCCGCCAATGCGGTGCACCAGCTTTCCAAAATGCGCCCGGAGGAACGCGACGGATTTCTTGACTGGCTTTGCGATTTTGAATTCGGCAAGCTCGGGCTGCCGCGTCCCGCGGCGGTGATATACCTGTGTATGCCGCCGGAAATGTCCGAGTGTCTGCTCGCGGCACGCTGCCGCGAAACGGGCAGCACCCCGGACATACACGAAAAGAACGCCGCGCATCTCGAAGCGAGCTACCGCGCCGCGGTCTATTCCGCCGAAAAGCTCGGATGGATCAGGGTCGACTGCGCACGCGGGGATGTGCTCCGCACGCGGGAGGATATCCACGACGAAATCGTCGAACGGATCAAAGAAAGGCTTCCGGATATAGGGCTGTGAACGATATCGAAGAAGCGCGCGCGCTTTATACATCCCGTTTCCCGTTCCCGGACAGCAAAACGGTGCTCGACTATGCCGAAAACCACGGCGGCATAAGCCTGCTTTACAAAAACGGGGTCGCCGTGAACCTTATACTCACCGCGCCTCTTTCCGGCGGGATAACCTATATATTCGGCGCGGCGACACGCGCCGGATACGAACGCCGCGGATATTTTGCCGAAAACCTTCGGCGCACCGTCGGCTCCGCGCCCGCCGCGCTTATCCCCGCGGGGCGGGAGCTGTTCCCGCTTTACACGCGGCTCGGCTTTGCGCCGCTTACCGTGCTGAAAGCATATCCGAAAGGGAACCAGCTGGTTTTGTGTGCGGATATCCCGCAAAGCGAGCTTTTGCGGGCATATGAACGCTGCTTCCGCCGCCCGAAGGGGGATGCGGCGTTGTTCGGCGCCTGCGTAAGATCCCACCTTGAATGCGGCGGCGGTATCGCAAGGCTTGCGGCAGGCGCTTATGCACTGACCGAAAACGGCTGCATTACCGACATTTTTGCCCCAAGCCCGGAATCCGCGGCAGAGGCGGTCGCGCCCCTGAACGCGCCGTTTGCCGTGCTCCCGTGCGAATGCGCACCGGCACTTGCCGCGCGGGGCGTGAAATACGCCGAAACCGAATTTGCCTTCGGGAAGAATCTTCCGGAGGGCTGCTATATAAACACGCTTTTCAACTGAAAGGAAGCAATTATTTATGGGAACCGTATATATACTTCTTGCACGCGGGTTCGAGGAATGCGAAGCGCTTATCCCCGCCGACCTGCTCAAACGTGCCGGCGCCGACGTGGTGCTTGTCGCGACGGAGGGCGGGCTTGCCGTTCCCGGCTCCCACGGGATGACGGTCACCGCCGATATAACGCTCGATGAGCTCCGCCGCGAGGACACGGCATGTGTCGTGCTGCCCGGCGGCAAGGCGGGCACGGAGGCACTTTCCGAAAATCCGCGTGTGAGATCGCTTATTGAATACGCCGCCGCAAGGGGGATCACCGTCGCAGCCATCTGCGCCGCGCCCTCTATACTCGGCAATATGGGGCTGCTCGAGGGGCGCAATGCCGCGGTCTACCCCGATTTTGCACCCGCGCTTGCCGGCGCGAACATCACCGGCAAAAAGGTCGAAAGCGACGATATATTCATCACCGCCGAGGGGATGGGGGTCTCGTTTGAGTTCGGGTTCCGTCTTATCGAATCGCTTTTCGGCAGCGACAGAGTCGCGGAGATCAAAAGCCAGATCAGATACGGCGAATAACGAACGCCCGCGGGGCGCAAACAAAACGTAAAGGGGGCAGCCGCAAAAGCATGACACAGGAACAGAAAAACAGGCTTTTTTCGCCGGCGATGACAGCCCCGCTGCTTTCGCTGTTTGTGATAATCGCGATGCGCTTCTCGCGCTTTGCGCTGGAAAAGCTCAGTCCGGAAACCGATATTTTTGTCGCCGCGGCGGTGATCCAGCTTGCCGTGCTTGCTCTGCCGTGCATTATATATTACCTTATCAAGGGCAAAAAGCTTTCCGAACCGATGTACCTGCTTTCCCCGAAAAACACGAACCTGCTGTTCCTGCTTTTTGCGGCACTGCTGTTCGTTTCCGGGATGCTTTTAATAAAATACTTCATGTTCGTGCTGGGCGTTACGTCGGAATCGCTCACCAACTATTACGGCGAGGGGCTGATATCCGCGGAGGGCGAAAGCCCGCTGCGCATAATCCTTTCGCTGATAATCATCCCCGCCGTGTGCGAGGAGCTGCTGTTCCGCGGGATAGTTTTCACCGAATACCGCCGTTACGGCGTTACGAACGCCGTCGTTATGTCCGCGATATGCTTCACCATGCTGCACTTTTCGGTGGGGAGCGCGCCGGGATACCTGTTCACCGGGCTTTTGCTCGGGTTTGTCACGGCGGTGTCGCGCTCGATATTCCCGGCGGTCGCGCTTCATATCCTGAGCAACACCCTGAGCGTTTATGCCAGCGATGCGTTCCTGCGCGTGACGATCGTAAAAAACGGCGCTTACTTTATCGGGTTTGTGCTGACGGTGCTTGCCGGAGTGTCGCTCGTGCTGATGCTTTCCCGCACCGAAAGCATACTTTACCGCCGCGCGGCGGAATCGGCGGAGGACAGCTTCCCGCCGCAAAGCCGCGGCAGGGTGATGCAGGTATTTCTTTCGCCCACGTTTTTACTGCTGTGCATAGCATTCTTTCTTCTTTATACATTCCTGTGAGAGCGCGGAATGTACCGAAACCAAGGGAGGTCAATCATGCCGAACAATAACGATACGGATCGCGCTTCCGAGCTGCTGAAGCTTATTGCGCAGGAAACCGAAAACACGCCCGATAAGAGCGGCGAAAGCGACGGGATCGACGATGCTCTGAGCATTATCGGCGCCGGGAGAAGCACTTCCGGCAGTGCCGAGAGCTTTAACGGCATACCCGATTCCATAGTGAGCCATATTTCCGACAGCGCCGAAAGCGAATCGGCGCAGGCCGACACGCACACCGAAGCGGGGCATTTTTCGGAGCTCGAGGGCGAGGACGGCGAGCCCGAGCCCGAACCCGAGCCGGTGACGGAAAAGCGGGAAAGCAAAAGCGCGGCGGCGGCAAAAAGCGCCTTCCGCCTTTTCGGCATTTTCCCGAAGGCTGTCGTTTATATCGCCTGCGTGCTGATAATTTCCGCATTCCTTTCCTATTATGCCATCTCGATCATCAGCGAGGTCATGGGAATAATGACAAACGACCGCGGTTTCAGCATAGAAATATCCGAAAACGCAACGGACGAGGATGTCGCCAAGCTTTTGGAGGAAAACGGCAACAAGAGCGCATGGCTTTTCCGGCTTTATATGAAATACCACGGGCGCGATAACGACGAAGCGACAAAATATGTTCCCGGCAAGCACGAGCTGAACGAAAACATGAACTATTCCCAGCTTATAAGCGCTCTGACGGTGAGCCGCAAGGTGCGCGAAACGGTGCGGATAACCGTTCCGGAGGGCTACACCGTGGATCAGATTATCGATCTGCTTGTGGAAAAGGGTGTCGGCACGCGCGAAAATTATGTGGATGCGATAAACAACTTCGATTTCGCCTCGGAATACAAATACGAATTTCTGAAGCTGCTGGATGAGGGCGGTTACCCGGAAACGCGCAAATACCGCCTGGAGGGCTACCTTTATCCTGACACCTACGATTTTTACACCGACGAAAAGGAATCCCGCGTTATAAGCAAGTTCCTTTCCGCCTTCAATTCCAAATTCTGGAGCTATTACAAGCGCTACTGCAGGGAAACCTTCGAAAAGAATTACCCGGATATGAGCTTCGACGATCTTGTCACGCTCGCCTCCATGATCCAGAGCGAGGGCGGCACGGTAGAGGATTTCGAATATATTTCGAGCGTGTTCCACAACCGGCTTGCCAACAAGCAGAACTTTCCCAAGCTGGAAAGCGATGCGACGATACAATACGTTCTTCCGGAGCGCATAAAGGATTCCACACAGCTCGACGTGAGCTACGACAGCCCCTACAACACCTATCTTTATGACGGGCTGCCCCCTGGAGCCATAAGCAACCCCGGCACGGATGCGCTCATGGCGGCGGTATTCCCGGTGAGCCCGATGAACGGCAGGGCATACTTCTTTGTTTCCAACAACGCCGGAAAGACATATTATGCGCAGACGCTTGCCGCGCACAACAAAAATGTCGCACGGGTAAAGAAGGAAAACGCGGAAATAGAGGCGGGTACCTATGTCGGCTGATAAGAAAAAAGCACCCGAGCTTTTATCCCCCGCGGGCAACCCGGAAAAGCTCCGGTACGCCGTCGATTACGGCGCCGATGCGGTATACTGTGCGCTCGACCGGTTCGGAATGCGTGCAGGCGCCGGCAACTTTACCCCGCCGGAGCTGGCGCAGGGGGTGGAATATGCGCACGCCCGCGGCAAAAGGGTGTATGTCACGGTGAACACCATGCCGCACGAGGGCGCCCTGGGCGAGCTTGCGGAATATGCCCGCATTCTGGGCGGGATACGCCCGGATGCCTATATAGTGAGCGACCCGGGCGTTATCGACATCCTGCGGGAAAACATCAAGGATCCGGTCATCCACCTTTCCACGCAGGCGAGCACCGTCAATTCCGCTGCAGTGAAGTTCTGGTACAGGCAGGGCGTGAAGCGGATAGTGCTCGCACGGGAGCTGACGCTTGCCGAGATCGCCGAAATAAGGCGCAATATCCCGCCGGATGCGGAGCTTGAATGCTTTGTGCACGGCGCGATGTGCGTTTCCTATTCCGGACGGTGCCTGCTTTCCAATTATTTCACCGCGCGGGATGCAAACGGCGGCGGCTGTGCACAGCCCTGCCGCTGGAAGTATTACCTGCGCGAGGAAAAGCGCGGTGAAGCCGCCGTTGCGGAGGAATACGGGGACGGGACATACATCTTCTCCTCCCGCGATATGAACATGATACGCCACCTGAAGCGGCTTGCCGAAGCGGGCATAGATTCCTTCAAAATCGAAGGCAGGATGAAGAGCGCCTATTACACCGCGGCTGTCACGAACGCATACCGTATCGCGCTTGACGATATGCTTGCCGGGCGCGGGTTCGATGAGCGCTGCCTGCGGGAGACCGAAAGCGTGAGCCACCGCGAATACGACACAGGGTATTATTTCGCAAAGCCCGCGGAAGAGCCGAACACCGTTTCCGTGAACGAATATATAAGCGACCGCCCCTTCCTTTGCACGGTGGAAAGCTACGACCCGGCAGCAAGGCTTGCAAAATGCCGCCAGCGCAACAAAATGTGCGTGGGCGAAAAGGCAAACCTGCTTTCACCCGGCGGGTTCGGCAGCAATTTTGTGATCACCGCGCTTTACGACACCGAAATGAACCCGATATCCGCCACGCCGCACGCGGGCATGGAATTTTACATCCCGCTCGAAAACGCGCGCGCGGGCGATATCATCCGAGGAGCCTGAGCATGAAAACACTTTCCGAGCTTGCAAAAAGCAGGATCACGATCATTTCCGGTCCGTACGGCGCGGGCAAAACAAATATCGCCGTAAACCTGGCGCTTTCGCTTGCCGCACGGGGCAGGGAATGCCGGCTTGCCGACCTTGATATTGTCAATCCCTACTTCCGCAGCGCCGACAACCGCGTGCTGCTTGAAGGCAGCGGAGTCGAAACGCTTATTCCCGAATTTGCCAACACGAACGTGGATATACCCGCGTTGCCCGCAAATTACAACAGGCTGTTTACCGGCACGGGGCATTCCGTTGCCGATGTCGGCGGGGATCCGGACGGCGCAGCCGTTTTGGGGCTTTCGCACGATGAATACATCGCCGCGGGCTACACGATGTATTTCGTTTACAACCGCTACCGCCCGCTTACCGCGCTGCCGGAGGATGCGCTTGCGATGCTGAGAGATATCGAACGCGTTTCCGGGCTGCGGTTCGACGGGATCATAAACAACAGCAATCTCGGTGCGGAAACCGATGCGGCGGCGGTGCTTTCCTCCGCCGAACACGCACGGCGTTTTGCCGATGCCGCCGGGCTGCCGCTTGTCGCGACGACGGCTTGTATCGAAACCGGCGACAATGCGGTGATCCGCATTTCCAATATAACAAAACAATTATTCTGAACCCCACGAAAGGATATAAAGGAAAAGATGAACAGAGTAACCTTCAGGACCGATCGCTGCAAGGGCTGCGGACTTTGCGTTTCCGCCTGCCCCAAAAAGATCGTGTTCCTCGACAAAAGCCGTCTGAACGCAAAGGGCTACCACCCCGCGACGGTGACCGAGACCGAAAAGTGCATTGCCTGCGCCATGTGTGCTACAATGTGCCCCGATGTCGTTATAACAGTGGAGAAAGGAGTCTGAGCAATGGCGGAAAAGCTTTTGATGAAGGGTAACGAAGCGATCGCGGAGGCGGCTATACGCGCCGGCTGCAAGCTGTTTTTCGGATACCCCATAACCCCGCAGACCGAGCTTTCGGAATATATGGCAAAAAATATGCCCAAGCGCGGCGGGCTTTCGCTCCAGGCGGAAAGCGAGATCGCCGCGATCAACATGGTGCTCGGTGCCTCCGCCTCCGGTGCAAGAGTCATAACCAGCTCCTCCTCCCCCGGGATCAGCCTTAAAAGCGAGGGGATATCCTACATTATCGGCTCCGACCTGCCCTGCGTTATCGTAAACGTTCAGCGCGGCGGGCCGGGTCTTGGCGGCATTCAGCCGGCACAAAGCGATTACAACCAGGCGACAAAGGCGCTCGGCCACGGCGACGGCCATATAATCGTGCTTGCCCCGAATTCGGTGCAGGAAATGGCAACGCTCACCGGGGAAGCCTTCGACCTTGCGGATATCTACCGTATGCCCTGCATGATATTCGCCGACGGCGCTCTGGGCCAGATGATGGAGCCGGTGGACTTCGAGGCGAAGCCCCACCGCGATATACCCGAAAAGACCTGGGCCTGCCGCGGCACAAAGGGCGGCAGACCGCACAACATAATCAATTCGCTTTATATCGAGCCGGAGGAGCTCGAAAGGACGGTCGTCGAACGCTTCGAAAGATACAAGACCATCGAGGAAAACGAAGTCAAGTACGAGGAATACCTCACCTCGGATGCGGATATAATCGTCGTCGCCTACGGGATCACATCCCGTATCGCAAAAACGGCGGTGCGCAACGCGCGCAAGGCGGGTATAAAAGCCGGGCTCTTCCGCCCGATAACGCTTTACCCCTTCCCCGAAAAGCAGCTTAAAGCTCTGGCGGGGAGCGCGAAGTGCTTCCTTTCCGTCGAGATGAATATGGGTCAGATGGTGAACGACGTTAAGGTCGCCGTCGAATGCAAAAAGCCGGTATACCACTTCGGCAGAACCGGCGGCATGATCCCCTCGCCGGAGGAAATTTACGCAAAGATAACCGAATACGCGGAAGGAGAAGCAAAATGACAGTATTCCAAAAGCCGCACGCGCTCACCGATGCGCCGTTCCATTACTGCCCCGGCTGCACGCACGGGATAATCCACCGCCTTGTTGCCGAGGTCATCGACGAGCTCGGTATCGAGGGCAACACCGTGGGCATAGCGCCCGTCGGCTGCTCGGTGTTTGCATATAATTATTTCAACTGCGATATGATCGAAGCCCCCCACGGCAGAGCGCCCGCCGTTGCGACAGGCGTAAAGCGCGCCAACCCGGAGCTCACCGTGTTTACCTACCAGGGCGACGGCGACCTTGCCGCTATCGGCACTGCGGAAACCGTGCATGTCGGCGCAAGAGGCGAAAATATCACGATAATCTTCGTAAACAATGCGATATACGGCATGACGGGCGGCCAGATGGCACCGACAACGCTGCTCGGCCAGGTCACGACGACCTCCCCCTACGGCAGAATCCGCGAGATTCAGGGCAACCCTATCCGTGTGTGCGAAATGGTCAGCACGCTGGACGGTGTCGCCTATGCGGAGCGCGTTTCCGTGGATTGCGTCAAAAACGTCGTTAACGCCAAAAAGGCGATCAAAAAGGGCTTTATGATGCAGCAGGAAAAGAAGGGGCTTTCCATTATCGAAGTGCTTTCCACCTGCCCCACAAACTGGGGTCTTTCGCCCGAAAAGGCAATAGATTGGCTTCGCGAAAACATGATCGAGCATTACCCGCTGGGCGTTTATAAGGACATTACCGCAACAGAGGAGGCAGCGAAATGAGTGCGATTCTTCTTGCCGGATTCGGCGGTCAGGGCATACTTTTTGCCGGGAAGCAGCTTGTCACGGCGGGCATGAAGCTGGACAAGCAGGTCAGCTGGCTGCCCTCCTATGGGCCCGAAATGCGCGGCGGCACCTGCAACTGCTCCGTGAATATCGACGATGAACCCATCGGTTCGCCGCTCGTTACGGCGCCGGATATACTTATCGTCATGAACAAACCCTCGCTGCTCAAATTCGAGGGCAGAGTAGTCCCCGGCGGAACGATCGTCGCGGACAGCTCGCTTATCGACATAAAGACCTCGCGCACGGACGTGAACGCATATTACATCCCCGCGACGGAAATGGCAAACGAAGCGGGCATACCCAAGCTCGCAAACGTTATAGTTCTGGGGTATCTCATCAAAAAGACAAAGCTTTTCGATGCCGATTACTTCATGCAGCGCATACGCGCCTCCGCACCCGCCTCCAAACCGGAGCTCGGCGAGCTGAACGCAAAGGCGTTGCAAATGGGCTATGATTACGAAGGATAACGGCGAAGTATCCGCCGTTATCGTCGCAGCGGGGAGCGGAAGGCGGATGGGCGGCGTATCCAAGCCGGAAATAATCATCCGCGGCAAAACGCTCCTTGCACGGGTGCTGGAAGTATTTTACGACATGCCGGAAATAACGCGCATTATCGTCGTTTGCAGCAGCGATAACCGCGCGCGGCTGGAATCCGCCGCCGCGCAGGCGGGCATTGCGGCGGAATTTGTCCGGGGCGGCGCAACGCGCGCGGATTCGGTTTATGCCGGGGTCTGCGCCGCGGGCGACGGGCTTGTGTGCGTGCACGACTGCGCACGCCCGTTCATACGCCGAGGCGATATCCGCCTGCTTATCGCCGCGGCAAAAAGGTCCGGTGCTTCGAGCGCCTGCCGGCAGGTGACGGACACCGTGAAGTATTTCCCGCAAAGCGGCACGCCCGAAACGCCCGACCGCAGCCGGCTCGCCGCGGTGCAGACACCGCAGTGCTTCTTCAAGGCGGATTACCTCAAGGCACGCGCGCTTTGCGGCGGCGAAGGCTTTACGGACGAAACGGCATTTCTCGAAAAAGCCGGGTACCGCGTGGAATATGTCCGCTGCGGGGCGGAAAACATCAAGCTCACGCAGGAATCGGATATTCCGCTGGCGGAATTCATTGCCGAAAAATACGGGTATTAAAAACATATACGGGGTATTTACTTATGATAAGAATGGGTCAGGGCTATGATGTCCACCGACTTGTCGAGGGGCGAAAGCTCATACTCGGCGGCGTGGAGGTCGCACATGAAAAGGGTCTGCTCGGGCATTCGGATGCCGATGTGCTTGTCCACGCGATATGCGATGCGCTTCTCGGCGCCGCGGCGCTGGGCGATATCGGACGCAGATTTCCCGATACCGATGAAAAATACCGCGGCATAAGCTCGCTTTCGCTGCTTGCCGAGGTCGGTAAAACGCTTTCCGCAATGGAATGCGAGATAAACAATATCGATGCGACGGTCATTGCCGACACGCCGAAGCTTGCGCCCTATATCGATACGATGCGGCGCAGAATAGCCGACACGCTCGGAATCGGCACCGGCGCGGTGAGCATAAAAGCAACAACACAGGAAGGATTGGGCTTTGCCGGCAGATGCGAGGGTATCGCGGCAACAGCCGTGGCGGTTATCGATGAATAAGCTGAGCGGAATTATCTTTTCGCCCGAAGGGCTCACGGAGGGCAGCGTTTATTATGACGGCGGCAGGATAACCGCCGTTACCCACCACCCGACGGACACCGGGCTGTTTATCGCACCCGGCTTTATCGACCTTCATGTCCACGGCGGCGGCGGAGCGGATTTTCTGGACGGAACATTGCAGGCGTGGGACACCGCGGCGGAAATGCACGCCTCCCACGGGACTGCGGTACTGCTGCCCACGACACTCACCTGCCCGGACAGCGATCTTTTTGCCGCGTTCGATATCTTCCGCGCCGCAAAAAAGAGCAGCGCTTACGCAAACGTGTTCTACGGGCTGCACCTCGAAGGCCCCTATTTTTCGGCGGCACAGGCGGGCGCGCAGGATCCGAAATACCTTTTGAAGCCCACGCCGGAGCATTACGAAAAGGTTCTTGCCGCGGGCAGGGGCTGTATCGCGCGGATGTCCGTCGCGCCCGAGCTGGAAGGCGCGCTTGCGCTCGGCAGGCGGCTTAAAGAGGAGGGAATTTGCGCCTCTGTCGGGCATACGGATGCGATATACGAGGATGTTCTTGCCGCGGTCGAAAACGGCTACACCCACCTCACGCACTTTTACAGCGGTATGTCCGCACTGACACGCCGCCACGGCTACCGCTTCCCCGGCGTTATCGAAAGCGGATATATGATCGATTCGCTCACCGTCGAGGTCATTGCGGACGGAAAGCATCTCCCGCTTTCCATGCTGAACCATGTCTTCCGCGCCAAAACACCGGCAAAGGTCGCGCTGGTAACGGATGCCATGCGCGGCGCCGGGCAGACGGAGGGCAAGACCATTCTCGGCTCGCTCGAAAACGGGCAGGAATGCTATATCGAGGACGGAGTTGCGAAAATGCCGGGCGGCGAAGCCTTTGCCGGCAGCATCGCGACAACGGATCGGCTTGTACGCACGGCGGTCGCCGCCGGGGCGGAGCTCACGGATGCCGTTAAAATGATGTCCGAAACCCCGGCGCGCATTGCCGGAATGAAGCGCAAGGGCGTTATTGCGCCCGGCTGCGATGCCGATTTTACCGTGTTCACGGAAGGTGTTTCCGTGTGCGAAACGGTAAGCGGCGGCAAAACCGTTTATAAAAAATAACCACAGACAGGAGTAAAACATAATGTCTATTATCAAGCAGGGAAAAAAGGATAACCTCACCTACGAAGCCTTTTCCGACAGGGCGGAAATGGGCGCCGCCGCCGCAAGGGATATTGCCGCGGAGATAAAAAAGCAGATCGCCGAAAAGGGCGAGATCAACATGATATTCGCTGCGGCACCCAGCCAGAACGACGTGCTTGCAGCGCTTGTCGCCGATAAAAGCATAGATTGGACAAAGATCCACGGCTTCCACATGGATGAATATATCGGGCTGCCCGCCGGCGCAAAGCAGAGCTTCGGCAATTTTCTGAAAGAAGCTATCTTCGGGCGCGTTCCCTTTGCCTCCGTGGAATATATCAACAGCACGGCGATGAACCCTAATATCGAAGCGGAGCGCTATGCAGCGGTGCTTGCGCAGAACAAGTGCGATATCATCGTTATGGGCATCGGCGAAAACGGGCATATCGCCTTCAACGACCCGCACGTTGCGGATTTCAACGATCACAAGGCGGTCAAGGTCGTTATGCTGGATGATAAATGCCGTATGCAGCAGGTGCACGACGGCTGCTTCGACAAGATCGAATCCGTCCCCCGCTTTGCGATAACGCTCACTATTCCCACGCTTGTCGCTCCGGATGCGGCGTTCTGCATAGTTCCCGCCGCCACAAAGGCAGAGGCGGTAAAACGCACGCTCACCGGCGTTTGCGGCACCGATTGCCCCGCCACGGCGCTGCGCAGCCACAAAAACGCAAAACTTTACCTCGATGCGGACAGCGCCTCGCTTATTTGAGGAGAAAAATTGGATTTTTACCGCAGTGAACCGGTGCGCGGCGTGCATTTTGCCGCCGCGCACACCGAAAGCTTCAAGAATGCCGCAGTTACCGTTTCGTTTGTGCTGCCGCTGAGCGCCGAAACGGCATCCGGCTATTCGCTTCTTTCCAATCTGATATCGCTTTCGACGGCAAAACACCCCACAATGCGCGATTTCTGCATCCGCAAGGACGAAATTTACGCCCTCTCACTGGATGCATATGTTCAGCGCCGCGCGGGCGAAATGTTGCTTTTTACCGCCGAAATGAACCTGCTTTCGGACAGCTACGCACTCGAGGGCGACAAAATTCTCGAACCCGCCGCCGAGCTTCTGGGCGAAATGCTTTTCCGCCCGCTGCTGACGGAGGAGGGTCTTTTCCCGCCCGAAAGCATCGAAACCGAAAAACGCACCCTGATCGAGGAGCTCGATTCGGTGATCGAAAACAAACCCGGCTACGCCGCAAAGCGCGCGCGGGAAATAATGTGTGCGGGCGAACCGTTTGCCGCCGCTGTCGGCGGCGAAAGGGAACGTGTCGCCGCGCTCACTGCGCAGGAGCTTGCGGTTCTTTACCGCAATATGCTTGCCGAAGCGCCCGTGATCATTACCTATGCCGGCGATGCCGACACGGCAACAGCCGAAAAATGCCTTCTTGCGCACCTTCCGTTTGCGCCGCGCGCAGGGGAGCTGCCGCCGGTAACGCTGCACCCGCGCGCCGAAAACCTAAAAACGGTGTTCGAAAAGGCGGAAACCGAACAAACCGTGCTGGTGCTCGGGCTTTCCGCCGCGCCGGCAAAAACCGCGCGGGAACGTGCCGTGCTTTCGGTTTTCGATGAAATGCTCGGCGGCGGGACATCGAGCCGTCTTTTCCGCAACGTGCGCGAGCGCGACGGACTTTGCTATTACTGCAACAGCTACCCCTATGCCGGGAAGAACGTAATATTTGTCACCGCGGGGGTCGATGCCGGATGCACGGAAAAAGCGCGCACGGCAATATATGCCGAGCTTGCGGCCATCGGCAGAAGCGATTTTACCGGTTCGGAGCTGGAAAACGCAAAGCTTTCGCTTGTACGCTCGGTGGACGGCATCGGGGGCAGTCTGGGGGGCGCTTCCTCGTTTTTGCAGGGGCAGTTCCTTTCTCCCTGCGGCGCGGTGACCGCGCAGGAGCTGAAGGACAACGTACGCTCCGTCACTCGCGGGGAAATCGCCGCATATGCACGCACAGTGTTTCCGGACACCGAATTTATTCTCGGAGCAAGCGAAAAATGAACTGCTTTTCTACGCGCGAAAACCGCCTGATAAAAGAAAAATACCTTTATACCACGCACGAAAGCGGGATGAAGATAATCCTTGTCCCGAAGAGCTTCCCCACGCAGGAAGCCTTCCTTTCCTGCGATTTCGGCGCGGCGGACACGGCTTTTTCCAAAAACGGCGAATTATTCACCCTGCCTGCCGGAACCGCGCATTTTCTGGAACACAAAATGTTCGAACAGGCGGACGGAAGCGATTCCTTTGCCGAATTCGACACGCTCGGCGGCAACGCAAATGCCTATACATCATATGAAAACACCTGCTTTTACTTCGGCGCGACGGATAATTTTTACGAAAATCTGGAAGTGCTGCTGCGCTCTGTCGGCTCGTTTCATGTAAGCGCTGCCTCTGTCGAAAAGGAACGCGCGATAATCGGCAGCGAGATAAAAATGTATGACGATCGCCCCGAAACGGCTGTCAGCCGCGGGCTGACGTCGGCGATGTACTTTGAACATCCGACGGTGATGCCCATTTCCGGCACGGAGGAAAGCATTTCGCTTATCACGCCGGAGCTTTTGGGCAGGGTTTACAAGGATTTCTATCTCCCGCAGAACCTTTCGCTGTGTATCTGCGGCGAAGCGGATGCGCAAAGGGTATACGAGCTTGTCGGGAAGTATTTCGCGCCCTCCGCGGGCAGCCGCCCCGAAACGGTGATAAAGCCGGAAGGTGCGCACGTGAAGGAAGAACGCCGGATGCTTCACCTGCCGGTGGCTACACCGCTTTACGCCTTCGGTATAAAGCTCCCGCCGGACAAAGCGGACGATATTGCCGCCGAAAAGCGCGCCGCGGCGATACGCACCGCCGTTTCGCTCGCCTTCGGCAGAGCAAGCGAATTCTATTGCAGATATTATTCCGAAGGGCTGCTGGGCGAACGCTTCTGGGCGGGATATTCCCGCATGCGCGGCATGGCGCATATCACTGTCAGCGGCAGCGGAAAAGAGCCGGAACGGGTCATGGAGCTTGCCCTGCGCGAGCTGGAAGAACGCAAAAAGAACTTTTTCACCCACGGTGAATTCCTGCGCGAGAAGCGTGCCGCTTATGCCGACTGTCTTTCGGTTTTCGACAGCGGCGAGGATATCGCCTCGGTTTTCGCATCCGATGCGCGCCGCGGTTATGACGAATACGACTGCATAGAGATCCTGCGCTCGCTCACGGAGGAGGATGTCTTCCGCGCGCTGTGCGCGATCGATATAAATAATTCCGCGATCTGCATTGCGGAAAATGCAAAAGGAAAGGATAAAAGCTTATGACAACAAGGATCGGATTTCCCGGGCTCGGTATCGAAATGTTCGAAATGAACCGCACCGCCTTCACCGTTTTCGGGGTGGATATCCAGTGGTACGGCATACTTCTTTCGACAGGGATCGTGCTTGCGTTCCTGCTGTTTTACCGGCTCGGCACAAAGCGGGAGCACATAAAGGCGGATGATATTTACAATGTCACGCTGTTCACCGTTCCCGTCGCAATCATCGGCGCGAGGCTTGTTTATGTTATCACGAACTGGGATTCCTACAAGGACAAGGGCTTCCTGAACATGATAAACATACGCGGCGGCGGTATCGCGATATACGGCGCGATAATCTTCGGGCTGCTCACCGTTATCGTTTACAACCGGGTGAAAAAGGTCGGCACGCTTTCCATGCTGGATGCGCTTGCTCCCGCGGTGATGCTCGGGCAGACAATCGGCAGATGGGGCAACTTTGTCAACGGTGAAGCCTACGGCTGGTCGGAAGGGGTCGAAAAGCTCCCGTGGAGAATGCAGCTCGACCACACCGTACTTATTCAGGTCAACGCAACGGAAGTACGCTCCACCGGCAGCTTCTTTGCACACCCGACATTCCTTTATGAATCGCTGTGGAACCTTGTCGGGCTTTGCATCATACTCTTTGTGTTTTACCGCAGAAAGAAGTTCAACGGGCAGATATTCCTTGCATATATGGGCTGGTACGGGCTCGGCAGGGGCTTTATCGAAATGCTCCGCACCGATTCGCTTTACATCACCGGCACATCCGTAAAATTTTCGGTTTTCACCGGCTTCCTCTGCCTTGCGGCGGCGATAGTGATGTGGGTGGTGCTTTCGCGCCGCGCACGTGCGCAAAAGGAAAGCGTTGCCGAATATAAATCCGAATTTGCAGCCGCGGCGATAGCCGTCAGCCGCGAATCCGATGCGCTTGACGACAGCGTTTTCGATACGGATACAAACACCGAAGAAGCCGATAACACCGCCGGCGACAACTCCTCCGAAAAGGAAGCGGACGACGGCGGCAATACGGAGGGCGGGCAATGAGCAACCTGATCGACGGAAAAGCCGTTGCCGCAAAATGCCGTGCGGAGGTACACGACGAGGTGAAAAAACTCGTTTCCTCCGGCAGGCGCGCACCCTGCCTTGCGGTGGTGCTTGTCGGGGATGATCCCGCATCGCAGATCTATGTACGCAGCAAGAAAAAGGCATGCGACGAAGCCGGAATAACCTCGCTCGAATATCTCCTGCCCGAATACACATCGGAGGAGGAGCTGCTCGAAACCATTGAATTTCTGAACCGCGACGACGGCGTGGACGGCATACTTGTCCAGCTCCCGCTGCCGAAGCATCTGCATGAATCGCTCATACTTTCCGCGATAGATATCGGCAAGGATGTGGATTGCTTCCACCCGCACAATGTCGGGCTGCTTTATTCCGGCAAGCCCGCCTTCCTTCCCTGCACCCCGGCGGGCGTTATGCGCCTGCTTTCGGAATACGGCGTGGAAATTTCCGGGAAGGAATGCGTCATTGTCGGCAGAAGCAATATCGTGGGCAAGCCCATGGCGGCGCTGCTACTTGCCGAAAACGGCACCGTAACGCTCTGCCATTCCAAAACGGCGGATCTGCGCGCGCATACCAAAAGGGCGGATATACTTGTTGTCGCCTGCGGCAAACCGAAGCTTATCGGCGCGGATATGATAAAGCCCGGCGCGGTAATAATTGATGTCGGTATAAACCGCGCGGACGGCAGGCTCTGCGGCGATGTGGATTTCGAAGCCTGCCGCGAAAAGGCGGGGCTTATCACCCCGGTGCCGGGCGGTGTCGGCCCCATGACTATCGCAATGCTGCTTCAAAACACGCTGCGCGCCGCAAAAAACAAATAACAAACCGAAAGCGAGGCTTTCGATAGAGCTCCATAAAGAAGAAGGCAGCGCAAAATTTGTGCTGCCTTCTTTTTGTGCTGTCCAAAAAAGAGCAGTAAAGGATTTCGGTGACAAAATCCGATGCTTGCCGTACTTATATAAAAAGTGATATTCCGGGCTTTGCCCGGAGTGATATTTTCCTTTCGGAAAGTGATATGAAAGCCTGCCGGCTTTCGTGATATTATATTCGCCGTCTTAACTGCCCCAGGCAATATCACTATGCAAAGCATAATATCGCTGTCCCAAGGGCAATAAACTTAGCCGGCAGGCGAATATAACTGAGGCGCACTTCCTTTCGGAGTGCGCCTCTTGAACGCCCTAGCTTTTTTGCACCCTGCACTACTTCCATTGCCGAAATTTGTTCAAATTTTACGAATTTTCGGCAGTCACGTGGCAAAATCGAATAATCGCGTTGACATACGCGCATATTCCGTGTTATATTAAAAATACAAATAAATATCACGGAGGTTGCCATGAAAACCCGCAAACCGTTACCCCTGTTTATTCTTTCGCGACTCTTCCGAATATCAACGCTTTGACCGCCTCCGTACAAAACGGGGGCTTTTGCTTTTTTATAATCAGAAAAGGAGAAAAATCATGAAACGACTTACTGCGATACTGATTCTTGCGGCGATGCTACTGATATCGCTTTGCGGGTGCGGCGGGGACGTGGCGGAAAGCTCTGCGGAAGAAAGCACGGTTTTATCGGCTTCAACACCGCCGGAAAGCATTCCCGGTGATGAATCCTCCGCCGATGTGCCGGATAAGGATGAAGCGTTTGTGATACTCCTGCGCAGCGGAAGCTTTGATATAAAAGAACCGCAGTATGATCCGACTGTGAAGCCCCCGGATAAGGATAGAGACGGATGCACGAGGATTGTCGCAGTACCGTATTATTCCGCCTTGGAATTTGCGAGGGAAATGTTAACGGGCAACCCAAAAAACCTTGATATAATCGAAATGTCTCCGATACTCGGCGGAACTCCGGTTGTATTCAACTCTTATCCTATCGAAAATGAAAATCAATATCTTATACTCACAGACAGTGATTCGTTTAGCGGACTGAAATTCCGCATCACCGCCAGAGGTCACATGGATGTAAAGGAGGGCGAGGCGCTTTCCAATCGCGGCAAGGTAATCCCGAAGGACACGATCGAAGAAAGAGGCATTTGGGCGTGGGACAGAATACTCGGATATCGGTGGAGCCCGGCGTATGGTTTTTACGAAAATGTCGGAAAGCCCATAACGCCGGAGCTGCTGAATGAAGCCTTTTTCGCCAAGCACACGCTCCCGGGTGCTGAGGGTCGTTCGCAGGTTTTCATCGAATCGGGCGTCAATGACAAACTCATTTTGAGCTGCCGCAAGGAAGGGCTTGAGGTTTATTACAGCATATCTGTTTGGCCGCGCAGCATCGATTTCTCTGTTTACTTTATGATAGATGACAGTATAATCGAGATCACCTCTCCCGCATTTTGCATTAACATGGAAAATCGTGGTGATGAAGGCACATATGAAAAGGAGAATTGCGATTTTGCCTGGCCGACGCTCGAAAGCTTTGCGGATTACGGCGGCGAGCTGATATACGGTCTTGTGGACACCTCCACCGAAAGCTGCGAGCTTATCCGCCGCATAAAAGCGGCTTATGCCAACGCAAGAACAGTTCCGGAAGAATAAACCCCTATACAGCACAAAAAAAGGAGCCGCGCGCCTCCTTTTTTGTGTTCTGCTTCAGCGGTTTTTGATGCGCAGGTGTATATCGCCCGTGCCGGTTATGACCCCGCTTCAACTGACCGTCCATGCAATATCTCCTTTCGTGCAATGCATCACATCACGAAGCCTCGGCGTTGTCAATAGCCATTGCAAAAAAATAAGGCGGAGGAAAAAATCCTCCGCCCCGATATCGGCGGTCGGCAAAATACGCTTCGCTTTTAACGCGTCGTTCCCGCCGGGAAACCGGCAGCCGAAACGCGCTTGCACCCGGGAACGTATACGCAAAATGTATATTACAGGTTGACATAAATCGGTGGGCAAAACGCGTTATTTTCGGGGTTTTCCACTTTATCCACCGGGTTTTCCACCGCCCGAATGCCGAAAACGCTTGAAATATGGGGTGCGCCTGCCGAGTTATCCACTTTATCCACCGGGTTTTCCACATTTCGCACGGTGGATTATGTCAATGAATAATTATCCCCGCGCCGCCGCGCGGCGCATTCCCGCGCACGGCTTCGGCGGCTAAAAGCAGCACCCGATGCCGTTTACACACCCATTGTGGCGTATGCGTTCAGGTCGAGCCCGGCGCGGGCGCCGGCAAGAAATTCGTAATAGCCCTGTGCGGCAATCATCGCCGCATTGTCCCCGCAAAGCGAGAGCGGAGGCAGGAAAATGCGCCTGCCGTGCTTTTCGGCTTCCGATTCGCAGGCGGCACGCAGGTGGCTGTTGGCGGCAACGCCGCCCGCAAGCACAACGCTTTCGTTTCCGCCGCGTTCGGCAAGCAGCGCATCCAGCCGCTGTGTGACCGCGCCGACAAGCGCGTTTGTGAAGGAGGCTGCGATATCCGCGCGGAATTCGTCATCAAGCGTTCTGCCGCGCTGAAGCTCGGTATGCACAAGGTTTATGACAGCCGTTTTCAGCCCGGAGAAGGAAAAATCATACGGAGCACCGTCGATATGACCGGCGGTGAAGGAATATTTGTGCTTGTCGCCCAGCTTTGCAAGGCGATCCATAGCCGCGCCGCCGGGGTACGGCAGCCCGAGCACGCGGGCGCATTTGTCGAAGGCTTCGCCCGCGGCATCGTCGCGCGCCGAGCCGATAAGGCGGTATTCGGTATAGCTTTCGGCAGCCATCAGCGAGGTGTGCCCGCCCGAAACGACCAGTGCGATAAACGGCGGTTCCAGCTCCGGGTGGACAAGATAATTCGCCGCGACATGGCCGCGGATATGGTGTACCGGCACAAGCGGCTTTTTTGCGCTGTATGCAAGCCCCTTCGCGAAGGAAACGCCGGTGAGCAGCGCGCCGATAAGCCCGGGCGCGTATGTAACCGCAATTGCATCGATATCGCCGAGCGTGACCCCCGCGCGCGAAAGCGCTTCCTCCACCACGCCGGATATTGCCTCCGTGTGTGCGCGGGATGCGATCTCCGGCACAACGCCGCCGTATTTCGCGTGGATATCTATCTGCGATGCGACAACATTGGAAAGCAGATTTCTGCCGTCCTCCGCGACACTCGCGGCGGTTTCATCGCAGGAGGATTCTATTCCGAGTATCTTCATAGCTTTTTCTCCATAATATATGCTTCCGCGCCGTGCAGAGCCTTGCGCCTGCCGACCTGCGCGAACCCGTATTTTTCATAAAGACTTATCGCGGCGGTATTGTCCGCCCGCACCTCGAGCAAAACGCTTTCCGCACCCGCCTGCGCGGCTGCAAGCAGCGCAGCGGAAAGCAGCGCGCCGCCAAAGCCCCTTTTGCGTTTTCCCGCGGCAACGGAAAGGTTCATAATTTCGCCGAAGGCGGTATAAACGCTCACCGCGCCGACCAATTCACCCTGCTCGAACGCGGCAAGGTATTTTACGCCATCCATAAGGCAGGCTTCGCTTATCTGGCGTTCGCTCCAAGCCTTTGCGGGAAGCGCTTCGGATTCCAGCGCGGCTGCCGCCGCGGCTTCGCCGGGGGCTATCTCGCGTATTTCCATCAGCCCTTACCGTAAATGCGCACGGATATCTCACGCGGGCAGATGACCGATTTGCCCAGATATCTGTCGCGCACGAAATAGCGCCCGTATGTATCGCCGTAAACGGCAAGAAGATAATAAAGCCCGGGGTATTTCTGCGAATAAAGCCGCACAAAGCGCAGCGTGCTGCTGTCGATCTCGTCATCCTCGCAATCGGACTGCTCGTTTTCGGCAACGGCGCGCGCAAGCTCGCGGCAAAGCGCGGTGTCCTGCGAAGGGTTGCGCCCCTTTAATTCATCGGGGAGATATTCGTCGTCGGCATAAAGCTGCGCCATTTTGCGGGCGTTGCCGCTGTTGTATATCCCCGCGGATACCGGTTCGAAGGAGACGACATCCGGTTCCTCGACATCCTTCGCGCGGTAAAGCAGATTTTCGCCGTTGTCCGGCAGGCAGAGAAACTTCGATTTTTCCTCAAATTCGACGGTGTAAAAAGCCGTGTCGGCTGCCGTAAGGTACTTTTCGCCCGCGGTCACGGCATAAAGTGTCCGCCCGCCGCGCGCGGTAACATATTCCACACCGGTGTTCGGGTCCACAAACCCGTCCGCCGTGTATTCGGAGATCTCGGCAAGCTTTTCGCCCCCATTGCAGGCGGAAAGCAGAAAGCCGGAAAAGGCAAGAAGCAGCGCAACGAATTTTTTCATTTTCAATACCCTATGCTGCCGAGGCTGTCGTCGTTTTCGACCCAGTCTGCAACGTTGTAAACCGTGTATTCGTCCGCCGTGTCGCGCACGATAACACGCGCGATACCGGCGTTTATAATCATGCGCTTGCACATCTGGCAGCTTGTTGTGCCGGGAACAAGCGCTTTCGTTTTGGAATCTATGCACGCCATGTAAAGGTCGGCACCGAGCATACGCTCGCGCGCGGCGGAAATTATCGCGTTTGCCTCCGCATGGACACTGCGGCAAAGCTCGTACCTTTCGCCGCGGGGGATGTTCATCTGCTCGCGCAGGCAAAAGCCGAGATCACAGCAGTTTTTGCGACCGCGCGGCGCACCGGCGTATCCGGTGGAAACGATAACGTCATCCTTGACGATTATCGCGCCGAACCGCCGCCGCAGGCAGGTACCGCGTTCGGTGACCGTCTGGGCAATATCAAGGTAATAATTTATCTTGCTGCGTCTTTCTTCCATGCCGCACCTCCGGGTAATTTCACTGCATTACATTATATATCGCATTTTGCCGCTTGTCAACGCCGCGTATGCTGCGGAGAGCGTTTGAGAAAGCGTTTTATGCCCGACCACATCACAATGATCACCTGCGCAGGGATGCCGATAAGGAATATCGGCCATTTGTCGTAATCGCCGATGCCGAGATATATCCCGGCAAGCAGCCCCCACACGAGCACGGAGATAAGAAAGAAGTTGAGCGCCCTTTTGCCCCACACGGAATTGAAAACGATGAGTACAACGGCGCACACAGGGACAGCATATACATAAGCCAGCCAGTAGCGTGTTGTTTCCGTCGCGATCATCAGCGCGGCGACAATGACCGTCGCCACAAGAAGAACGAGCATACAGGAAAGCCCGGAGATTATCAGGCGGTTGCGCCGCATGAGCCGCGGTATGTCCGGCTCGCTTTTATCGTGCGTTTCGCTCAGCAGGTAATCGACACTCACGCCGAACAGATCGGCGATCTGCTTCAAAACCTCGATATCCGGCATGGATTCGCCTCGTTCCCATTTGGAAACGGCTTTATCGGAATAGTTCAGCTTTTCGGCAAGCTCCGCCTGGGTAAGCGGAAAAGCACGCCGCAGCTCGGAAATATTGTTGGCAATGATTTTTTTCAGGTCCGACAAGGTGCCGCCCTCCTTCCGCAGACATTATAACACATCCGGCACGGCATTGTCAACAACAAAACCCGAAATCGGTTGCGGCGCAACGACTCTACCGTGGGTAGAATCGCCGGTTTTCGACTCTACCGCGCGCACCCCTGCGTGTAGTGGGCGCGCACGCGTGAGTAGGTGGATTTTTCCTGTGGAAAAACGTATAATAAGCCATGCGCAGGGGCATATGGCGGCAGGGCAAAAAGCTCTGCACGGGAGCCGCCGGCGGGCGGATACCGCTTCGGCAGGTACGCGGAAGTATGCGGGCTCGAAAAGCGCTGTGCAGCACATGACAAGCGGCGGCAGCAGGCAATAAATGAATTCGCTTTTCGCTGCGGCTTTGGGCGGGTACCACGCAAGCACATGGTACGCGATGACAACGGGCAATAAAATCCGAGTGCCGTTTCGGATTGCATCGCAGCCGTGGGCGAGCGATGCGGAGACACACGACACGCGATGGCAACGGGCGATAAATGAAACGCGGTTTCGCTTTTCGCTGCGGCTTTGGGCGAGCGATGCGAAAGCACACGACACGCGATGACAACGGGCAATAAAATCCGAGTGCCGTTTCGGCTTGCATCGTAGCCGTGGGCGAGCGATGCGGAGGCACACGATATAAGATGACAACGGGCAATAAATGAAACGCGGTTTCGCTTTTCGCTGCAGCCGTGGGCGAGCGATACGAAAGCACACGACACGCGATGACAACGGGCGATAAAAAGGAGTTGTGAGAGATGAAAAAGCTTAAAATATATGGTGATTCGATACTTAAGGGCGTTATGTACAGCGAGGAGCTGAAACGTTACCGCCTGTACGGCTACCGCTTTGATGAGCTGGCGGCGCGGGGCGTGGAGGTCGAGAACAATTGTAAAATGGGCGCGACGGTTGACAAGGGCTTCGAGATAATGCGCGATACGCTTTCGGACTGCGGGAAGGATACCGTGGTGGTAATGGAGTTCGGCGGCAACGATTGCGATTACAATTGGAAAGCCGTTTCCGAAAACCCGGATATCCCCCACTTCTGCAACACGCCGGAGGACAAATTTATCGAAACCTACCGCAAGGCGATAAAATACGCGCTCGACCGCGGCGCGGATGTGCGGGTCTGCACGCTTGTGCCGATTGAATCCGGCAAGTTTATGGATTGGATAACCCGCGGGCTTTCGTATGATACGATCCTGGGCTGGCTGGGCGATGTGAATATGCTCGCACGGTGGCAGGAGTACTATTCCCGCCTTTCGGAGCGGGTCGCCGCGGAGGCGGGCGTGCCGATGCTCGACCTGCGCACCGCATTCCTGCGCGACCGCAGATTGCACGATATGATCTGCGCCGACGGTATCCACCCGAATTCGCTCGGGCATTCGCTGATAAGCTCCACCTTCCAGAGCTCGGTCATCGCCGGCTGACGGCAAAAAAACGAACTGTATTCCGATAAATATCGAGGGGCTGCCCCCTCGATATTTTTTTGTTGCATTTTCGGCAAAAAAGGTGTATAATTCAATTGCTACACAAAATCGAATATAACGTGATATGGTATTTTTTCTCTCAAGGGGGGATATTATACCCTTTTTTGTCATACCGTACTGCTGTTGAGTTTGGTAAAATCGCAAATTCCACCGGCAGTATGATAGGATACCATATCCACGTTTTACTAAGGTTTTGTGTAGCAGCAATAGGAGTTTGCGTTTTTCGGTGCATTCTCTTATTGAGGGTGCACTTTTTTATTTTTCAATTCGGGAGGTAGCAATGGCAAAGTATTGTTGGAACTGCGGCAGCGAAGTTGACGAAAACGCGGTCATCTGCACAAAATGCGGCTGCGAGTTAAAGAGCCGCAATTCGGAAGAATCCAGCGGTGCTTACAACGCATCCGTAGCTCTCGGAATCCTCGGAATCATATTTTCATGGTTCGCGATTGCCGGTCATATCCTGTCTATCATCGGAATAATCACCGGAATCAAAGGATACCGCGCGACATCACGCACCGCCGGCCTGACACTCAGCATAATCGGCGAGGTTTGTGCTGTCTGTTCATCCATGATCGGCATAGCAATATCAGCTTCACTTTTTTAAGGCATATCGCTTAAATGCCAAAACACACGGCATCTCATTAAAACGATTTTGCTTGCGTGGGCAGCGGTCCCGCACCCTCCGCCGCTCTGCGCAGGCAAAAGAAGCTATTGAGCTTTCCGCCAAATCAGCGCTTGAACCCCCGCCGAAACAAACGGCGGGGTTTTTTATTGAATCCGCGGCGGCGGTGTGATATAATAATGCGGAAATATACCAACGCGCCGCAGGGCGGTGCAACGGGGAAAGAATTTTTTTTGCAGCATATGCAATAAAACGCCTGCCTTGTGCGTTGTTATGGTGAAGGGGTGAGAAAATGCTGCTGTTTTCGCTCACAGAGGAGCAAACTACGCTTATCGAAAACGCGGAGCTGGAGGCGCTGATAACCGCCGTTTCCGCCGGCGACAATGCCGCAATGGAGCAATTATACCTGCGGACACGCACGGCGATATACGGATACTCGCTTTCTATCCTGAAAAACCCGCACGATGCGGAGGATGTACTCCACGATTGCCTTATTGCGGTGAAGAACGGCGCGGAAAAATACCACGCGCAGGGCAAGCCGATGGCATGGCTGATGACGGTGGCACGGAACCTTTGCTTCGGACTGCTGCGCGAGCGGCGCAAAACGGAGGCTGCCGATCCGGACGGCGCGGCACCCGATTTTGCGGAAAGCACGGCAATGTCACCGGAGGATAAGGTGATCCTAAAAGCCTGTATGGAGCAGCTTTCGGATGAGGAGCGGCAGATAATAACGCTGCACGCCGTTTCCGGGTTCAGGCACCGCGAGATCGCGGCGATAACAGAGCTGCCGCTTTCGACAGTCCTTTCGAAATATCACCGCGCCGTAAAACGGCTGCGGAAGCAATTGCAGAATTGAGGTATCGGCAATGACGGAACACGAGATCAAAACAAAGCTCCGGCGCGCTTACGAAAACGCAACGCCGGATATTCTGGATTCGGTACTGAACGACAACGAACAAAGAAGAGAGGTAAAAATGGCAGAAAACAAAAAAACACCGGCAAGGCGCCCGTGGCTGAAGTATATCGCAGCCGCAGCATGCCTTTGCATACTGATCGGCGGCGCGCTGGGGATAAACGGGATAAGGCTGGACCGCGCGGTGAACGCGACGGTTTCGCTCGATGTGAACCCCGGAGTGGAAATAAGCGTCAACCGCAAGGACCGCGTGCTTGACGTGAAGCCGCTCAACGGCGACGGCGAAATAATACTTGCCGACATGGACCTTTCGGGCACAAAGCTCGATGTGGCGGTGAATGCGCTTATCGGCTCCATGCTCAAAAACGGGTATATAAACGAAAAGGCAAATTCCATCCTTATCAGCGTGGATACGAGCGATACCGCCCGCGGCGAAAGGCTGCAAAAGCAGCTTTCGGAGGAAGCAAACCGGCTTCTGAGCGCGGAAAACCTCAACCCGAGCGTGATAAGCCAGACAGTCAACGCGGACGACGGGCTGAAAGAGCTTGCTTCGGAATACAACATATCAGCCGGAAAGGTGCGCCTGATAAACGAGCTGATCGCGCAGGATGCGACACGCAGCTTCGAACAGCTTGCCAAGCTGACGATAAACGAGTTGAACCTTTTGCTGCGCAGCACGGGAAAAACCGAAACCGGGCTTGATATAACCGGCTCCGCGAGCGACGGCGCATATATCGGCTCCGAAAGGGCGGCGCAGCTTGCGTTTGAACACGCGGGCGTTTCGGCTGCCGCGGCAGAAGCGCTCGAAATCGAAATGGATTACGAGGACGGCAAAATGGTTTACGAAGTGGAATTCCTTGCCGGCGGGTATGAATACGATTATGACATCGATGCCGCCACCGGCGCGGTGCTGAAATGCGAAAAGGAATTCAAGGGCGAAGCGCCCGCAACGGCCATAAGCGCTTCGGATGCACTCCGCATCGCGCTCAATCACGCGGGCATTGCGACAGCCGACGCAAAAGAGGTGAAAACCGACCTTGATATCGACGACGGCAAGGCAGTATACGAGGTGGAATTCC
>ERZ1034952.704-NODE-704-length-29856-cov-7.672763_pt1 | contig 29856 bp, 31 predicted proteins | sample MGYA00520625_ERZ1034952 | MGnify/ENA primary metagenome ERZ1034952 (study PRJEB33766, sample SAMN09781773) | gut metagenome | biome: gut microbiome | host: Homo sapiens | place: Madagascar | study: EMG produced TPA metagenomics assembly of the PRJNA485056 data set... | reverse complement strand
CTTTTAATGTTACTTGCTGTATTTTCATTTTGTTTATCAATCATCAACGTCAGAATATTATCTTTACATATGTATTCTATCTTAGCCGTTGCTGTCTCCTCACTAAGTTGGTACGCCAAAAAATCCATACCTTTGGGTCTATAATAAAACTCAGGAACTTTAACACCTATTTTATCCTCTATATCCTGTATTGCTTTATCTTCATCCACATTGGCAATTTCATTATTCTCATCATTATCAGATATTACTTTTGTATCATTCCCGGTCAGATACTTAAATCCTCTGACCCAATAGTTCCTATTCGCCTCACTTGTCATACTCGCAGCAAACACACACATTAGACATACGCCTGCCACACCCGCGACTTTACCCAGCCGCAGATAACTCCGCTTCTTTCTGACCGGACGGTCATTCTTTGAACCTTTCTCCGACGATACCCCAATATCAGACACTGCTACTGTCTCTGTCTTCACGGGCAAATTGAAACCTGCTGTTGCCCTTGCTGCGGTACCAGCCTCTTTTGAACTTTCCGTCTCCATAGAGACAACTTTATCCGCAACTGCTTTTTCCGCACCGCCAGCCTCCTTCGAAGTTCTCGCCTCCATAGAGATAATTTTCTCCCTGGCTGTCTTTGACACAGAATCATTGTTCTTCTTCGCCACAGCATCTCCGGCAATTTCTGTCCCGACACCTCTGACCGCTTTCTTTGAAAGCTCAGAAGTGTCATCCGGCTCATCCGCCTCCTCATACAGCCCTTCTTCTTTCAGACGCTGGTAGAATTTCTCTCTGGGGACACTCAGCTCTTCTGCAATATCAGGATTTTTCTCATACTCCTGTCCGGCAAGCAGAGATTTCTCAATCAGCTCCGCCTCATTAATATATGTTTCTTCAAGCCACTGCCGGAATTTCTCATCATCTTCCATATCCGGCATGTCCGGTATCAGATCCTCTATATGATTTTGCCTGTCTTTTTGTTCTTGTTCAAATTTTTCTTTCATCTTACTATCTCCTGCCGCCGTTTTTACCTCACATTACACAAACGACAGCTCTATCTCTCCTTGACAATTTTGTCCCGGTGGTTCATAGTTATGGTTAATAAAAAGATTTTTCAGGAGGAATTCCCTATGAAACATATTGTTCTTACCGGCGGTGGTACTGCCGGCCACGTTACCCCAAATATTGCCCTGATTCCGACACTCAAAGCAGCCGGATATCAGATTTCCTATATTGGTTCCTATGAAGGTATTGAGCGTAAGCTCATCGAAGAAATGGGAATTCCTTATTACGGAATCTCCTCAGGCAAACTCAGACGTTACTTTGATCCTAAGAACTTTTCCGATCCGTTCAGGGTTCTCAAAGGTTTCCACGAAGCAAAAAAACTTCTTAAGAAACTGAAACCTGACGTTGTATTTTCCAAGGGCGGTTTCGTAACCGTCCCGGTTGTTATCGCTGCAAAAAAATGCAAGATTCCAGCAATTATTCATGAATCAGATATGACTCCGGGTCTTGCCAACAAGCTCTGTATCCCTTCCGCAGTTAAAGTGTGCTGTAACTTTCCTGAGACAGTCAGCAGTCTTCCGGCAGACAAGGCAGTCCTCACCGGTACTCCGATCCGTCAGGAACTTCTGAAAGGTGACAAAGAAGCCGGCAGACAATTCTGCGGATTCACTTCCGACAAACCGGTCCTTATGGTAATCGGCGGAAGTCTCGGTGCAGCCTCGGTCAACGACCATGTCCGCAAGATCCTTCCGGAACTTCTGAAAGAATTCCAGGTCATCCATCTCTGCGGCAAAGGCAAAATGGATGAGTCTCTCAATGGTACTGAAGGTTATGTACAGTATGAATACATCAAGGAAGAACTCCCGGATCTCTTCGCACTGTCCGATGTCGTAATCTCCCGTGCAGGCGCGAATGCAATCTGTGAAATCAGCGCTCTTCACAAACCAAATCTTCTGATTCCGCTCTCTGCAAATGCAAGCCGCGGTGACCAGATTCTGAATGCCCGCTCTTTTGAAAAACAGGGATTCAGCATGGTACTTGAAGAGGAGGAAATCACTGATGAAAAGCTCCTCGATACCATCCATCAGTTATACAAAAACCGCCACACATTCGAAAAAGCAATGGCAGGTGGCAAACAGATGGATTCCATTCATCATATCTTTTCTCTTATTGAGGAATGTGTATTATCCAGATAAGCAACAGAAGGCAGTTACCTGTGTGACTGCCTTCTTAGTTTCTCCAGTTCCTCTATAATCCACGCCTTTGAACGCAGATTACGATTGTTTACATTGTTCGTGGTGATTCCGTATTCCTCAGCTACTTCCGAGGCCGGGATCCTGTGAAACTTGGTTTTCATCAAAATATCGTAGTTCTGTGGATTTCTCATTCTGAGTTTCCGAAGAACAAGTCTCTGATAAGTTTCTTCTTCCATGCGCAGAAGCCGTGCTTCCGGATCTCCACTTTCGTCGGGAGTCTCTTCCACACCCTCTTCGTCGAATGTACACATTTCCTGTTTTGTTGAAGATTTTCTGAAATAATCGTTGCATCTGTTTGTAGTTGCGCGAAGAACCAGTGCCTTCAGTTTCTTACGATCTGAATAGTCCAGATTTTCTTTCATCTTATAAAACGTGATGAAGATCTCCTGACTGATATCTTCTGCCAGAAGTTTATCCTTCGTGATACAATATGCAACATATGCTGAGAATCTTTGGTATTCATCATAGAACTGATTAAAATTCTCAATCGTCATTCGTATTTACGCTTTCGTTTTATTTTGTTGTTTTTTCTTACGTATTCTGTATGACTCATGCTTTTACTTTATTCAGAATCTCTTCTTTCATTTCATCGGTCAGCTCGCCCGGTTTCCATGTCAGAGCGACCTGGTCTCCCTCGTAACGCGGAATCAGATGCATATGGAAATGAAATACGGTCTGTCCTGCAATCTCGCCATTGTTCTGCACGATATTAAATCCGTCACAGTTCAGTCCATCTCTGAGTTTTGTTGCCATTTTTTTTGCAAGAACCATTGCTTTCGCTGCGGTTTCATCCGGAAGTTCATAAATATTGGCAGCATGTGATTTCGGAAGAATCAGGGAATGTCCCTTAGAAGCCGGTCCCAGATCCAGGATCACGCGGAATTCTTCGTCCTCATATAATGTAGCGGATGGAATTTCTCCATTCGCGATTTTACAAAAAATACAATTTTCCATGATAAATTCCTCCTTCAGAATTCTGTAAAAATAACTGTTTAATAACTATATTGTCTCGTATTTGTGCGAATTTTTCAATACGAAATTTGTTGATTGTGGTATTTTATGATGATACACTTCCCATGAGGTGACAGATTATGCAGGAAAAGAACAAATTTGAACAGCAGAAAAAAGAATTTCAGTCGACACTCTCGATGTTCTCACATGAGATACGTAACCCCCTCGCTCTTATCACAAGTGAGTTACAGATGTTATCCGACCATCATCCGCAGCTTTGTCTGGATGAACACTGGGACAACATTATGGAAAATCTGAATTACATCCGCGAGCTTCTCGATGAACTTTCCCGGTACCAGAATGCAGGACATCTCTCTCTCGTATCAACAGATACAAGCCTGTGGCTTGATCGAATTACCAATACCTTTCGACCTGCACTGGATTATCTGGGCATTGTACTTGAGACTGACATCCCTAAGGATCTTCCCCATCTTGAACTGGATCAGACAAAAATCCGTCAGGCTCTTTTTAATCTTCTCCGCAATGCACAGGAGGCCATTCAGCACGCACACGGAAAAATCCAGATTGCCGCTTCTGCTGTTTCAGATGGAATACAGATCACCGTCCATGACAATGGCTGTGGTATGACTGCCCAGCAGACGGAACAGATCTTTTTTCCTTTCGTAACGTACAAGCCCGGCGGCACAGGTCTCGGGCTTGCTGTCACCCGGCAGATTATCGAAGCACACCATGGGACGCTCCGCGTCGAAAGTGTACCCGGTGAAGGAACAATCTTTTATATTCTTCTGCCTCTCGGATGATACAGAAGAATGGAAATCATCATTCCACAAACCAGTCCTGCAACGTGGGCTGTATTGTCCACTCCTGTACTGGTAAATCCATAATAAAGAGAAAAAAATGCCATGACAAGAATCTGTCTTGCAGACAGATCTCCGAGCCATCCTTTGTTGCGGATCACAATATAAATCATCGCTCCCATAACAGCAAAAACTGCACCGGAAGCGCCCGCTGATACAGCAAAATCCATAGATTTCAGCTCAATAAGCACTGAGATCACATTGCCGAGAAGTCCGCCCACAATATAGATGATCAGAAATTTTATCTTGCCGATCACACGTTCAAGACGGCTTCCCAGAACAAACAGAACCAGCATATTATTCAAAAGGTGTTCGATTCCGAAATGCAGGAACATACAGGTAAACAGTCGGTAATATTCTCCGCCCTCTACGATCATCGGTGTATAAGCTGCACCGCAGTCCAGCATATGCATCGTGTTCTGCGAACTTCCGGTGAATTCCACCGCGAGAAACACAATAATATTGATCAGGATCAGGCCGACTGTCACCGGCTCTTTTTTTATTTCTTCCATATAGATCATTACTCCAGAATTTGTTCAAATCTCACTGTCACATCCTCCGGGATATGATAGAATTTTTTGAAACGTTTTGCCCATCGCTCATTTGGCGGTATAGTCTGACAGAAATATTCCGAATACGGCAGAACAGGCAGCACAATTTCCTTCTGTTCCTGCTCTATTCCCGTCTGTATCAATTGTGCTCTGTAATCGTTTACCTGACCGATTGCCAAAAACATTCTTACATATATCACACACAGAACACAGACCGCCATTCCTGTTATCAGTATAGGATAGAACAACTCTGTCCTGTATCTGCCTGTCAGATATCTGAGAAGCTTCAACAGCACCAGCGCCTGAAAAATATAAGATACGTAAAAACATCTCGCACCAATAGGATTCGCCGCCAGAAGTGGCGCCGCCACAGCTCCCGATGACAGATAAAGAATGCACATGGAAATTCCCTCTTTCCTGTCTACATTTTTCCAGATGCACAAAAGCACATTTGCAAAAAACAAAATCGCAAGCATGGTATTGATCGCATTATTCAGATTTTGATCACTGTCAAATACCCATTGTGGATAAATTTTATGAAAGACACTATATACACTGTACCCACAAAATACTACCGTCATTTCTATTGTGGCAAAAGTTTTTCGCCCACTTTTCTGAATCAAAATCAACAAGACGATAATCAAAAGTATATTTAACACCCAGTTATTTATTGATAAATGATACCAGATATTGCTAATAAACTGTCTTACCATTCCACTGACAGTTGTGTGAATTTCTTTATATCCGTCTGATCCGTCAGCAGCTCTTGAATAGGCACCATTAGAAAACATAATCAGCGCCCCCGCTATAGAAGCCCATAAAAAATTTAATTCTATAAGCGGAATTTTTTTATAACGGATCAGTGTATACACAACAATCCATACTGCATAAAAAACCACAAACACTGTAATATTCTCAGAAAACAACTGCACAGAAATACCAAGTGGAATTACCATAATTGTTTCCCAGACAGGAATAGCAGGCTGCTTCTGCTTCGTATACACCCATTCCGTCCAGTTATAATAAATCAAAAACAGAAAAACCGGTGGAACAAAATTTACAAATGCTGCCGGCCAGCCATAGCTCTGCTGAAACAACGTTGATGGAATTGAGATCAAAAGAAAAAAAGCTCCCAATAATAAAAATGTATTTTCTTTTGTCCTGCTTTCTTCTTCGAAACGTATATTTTTATACATAACATCCAAAAGCCACACAACACCTGCAGCAAGTACCACAGCCTTTGCCAGTACGCTTCTGGTAATCAAAAGTGCCAGAAGATCTCCCAGATAACGGCCATTATAATCTTTAAAACCGTTTTTCATAAGTTCTATCCGTTCATCCAGCCCCCACTGCCATTCATCATGGCAGTATGGTACCTTATATCCGATATATAAAAATACAACAAATGCCGCTATATATATCAACCAGCATACCTTACTTTTCTTTTTCATGGGTTATATTTCCCTTTCATTTTTCTTTCAGAAAGTATAGCATACCATATTATAAAAGTCTATATAACCACTTTTCCTTCAACCGTATTTTCAGGCATTCTCCGTCTATTTTAAAAATATGTACCGGGCCTGTGCAAATTCCACCTGATCTTCATCCTGCAGCTTATATTCCTCTCCTGTTTTCAGTATTCTTCCATTTACTGATGTTCCGTTTCTCGAATTGAGGTCAGACAGATAATATTCCTCATCTACTTTCCGAATCTTTGCATGAATACGACTGACTGTCGGAAGGGAGATCACTGCATCGGCAGCATTTTCCATCTTACCGATTACCATAAGGTCACGGTCAAGATAGATCGTCGCAAGTTCTCCCGGTTCACGGCTTACAAGGCTGGCCGGTCCTTCAGTCTGTCCGGCGGATAAGACGACTGTCTCACCATAGTTTTCTGTCTTTTCAGTTTCGTAGTTCTCATTCTGCTGCACTGTTTCCCGGTATACATTCTGTGAATTTTCCAGACGGTTAGCTCCTGTTTCCCCTGTCCATTCCGACATTTTATACTTTTCTTCACCCCATTCCGACATTTTTCTCTGTGATATATCTGCCTCATACAAATTTTCCGATTTTCTCTCCGCTCGCTTTTTCTTATCGTCACTTTCCTTCGTATCCGCAAGTTCCCGCTGCACTTTCTGTCTCCACTCTGCGCTCATCTGCTTTTTCTGTTTCTTCTTTTCGGCTGTCCATGACAGGAATGCGGCGAGAGCCAAAAGGATGATGGCGCCTCCGAAGATAGCTTCCGCCGGAATCCCAGGAAGATATCCCAGATAGCGAAGTATAAGAAGAATGATCATAACTGCCGCTGTGGAGACACAGAGCAAAGCAGCCGTCCATTCGTTAGCGGACTTGTGAGACACAGATTCTTCTTTCTTTTTGTCTTTTCTTTTCGAAGTTTTATCTTCCATATCTGTCTTCAATAATTGTGAAACATCCGTCTTCTTCTGTATTTCTTCTCCAAAATTATCCGCACCATCCAGATAGTTTCCTGTTAACTTCTGCTCCTGCTTCTGTGCAGATTCTTTATTGTCATTTTTTCCTGTACCTTCTCTGTTCTGATAAATCGCCTCTTTTATATTTTCAAGCTGAAATCCTGTCTCCATTGCTTTCCGATAGACCCCATAGCCCATGCTCACCGCCAGAGGATCTTCATGATCAAGTCTCGGAAGAAGGTATTCCGTCAGTTCCCGAAACTGTTCCTGTATCGGATGATGATAATCCGGAAGACAACAGAACTTCACTTCTCTCTTCTCTATGTCCAGAAAGATATACTCCGGGCAAAGAAGAAGCTGATCGGTGTTCATAAGAAACTCTGCCATCTCTTCCATCACACGGATAAATCCTCCAAACAGCATGTGCAGGTCTTTGCTGTGAAATTTCCGCTGCTCATAGAAAGATGCCAGTGACTGTCTAGATGTGATGTCATAATAAAACAACAGATTTCCGTCCAGCCCCTGTATTCTGCACTTTAATATAGAGGGAATTACATTTCCCGTCAGCATTCGTACCTGATAGGATGCTGTATTCACTTTTTCGTCTTCTCGCAGGATCAAATAATTGTGACTTACATCTCTTTTATATTCTGCATACATATTTTAATCTCCGATATCCTGATCTCTGGTTATACCAATTGCTTCCTTTGCAGCCTTGATCCCGCGGATCCACTTTACCGGCTGAATAACTTTTGAGCTTCCTTCTGTTTTTAATGTCCATTTAAAGCCTCCAAAACCTGCAATCGTATCTGCCTCATAAGTTACACTGACGTTCTTTTTTCCTGCATTTACATGGCATCGCAGATTTTCCGCACCAAAGAATCCTACGTTTCCAAGCTCCTCACCGCGGATTTCTGCTGCCGCCTGTGATTGTCCGTCCTGACGTACTGCTTCCATACTTCCACTCAATGATGCTTCGCAGGCGGCTGCCGTCAGCCAGGCCCGGTTATGTACAAAAAACGACAGATAAATAATTCCCATAACGGTCAGAAGTACAATAGACATGACGCATGCAGCTTCTATGGTAAAACTGCCCTTACACGGATTATTTCTATATTGCTTATATATTGAGTTTGTAACCCTGTATCTGTAACTTTCTTGGGGTTTTTTCCTCATATGATCATCCCTCCTACATATCCCAGCAATAAAAACGGTACCAGTGGAATCTCTGTCTTCCTGTTCTTTCGAAATACCAGCATCAGAACACCAGAATATGCCGCTGCGAGCAGCATTCCGATACATGCCATCTGAATATAGCATTCCATTCGTAACATGCATCCCAGCGCCAGAAGCATCCATCCATCTCCCATTCCTACCTGTCCCCGTGTCAGGACACTACCCCCAAGAATAAGAATGCCGATACCAAGCGGAATCAGATAGTCCGTCATTGTTCTTCCGGTTCTGACGCTGTATACCACTCCTGCCAGTCCAAAAAGCAATGTGACCGGTATTGAGATTTCCCTTTTTCGGATATCAAGAAAACTGCTGAAAAGCAGAAAGAGCAGTGTCCCGTATCTTTCCATTTCTCTTTTCCTTCTTTCTTCTTAGCATTCTGTTCTATAATTTTTGTGATTACTACTTATAATTCAATGATATTCCATCAGACTTCTAACCACATTTGCTACATACATGCATATCTCCGAGCTGTGATTTCTTGACCAGTCGAACAGTACGCTTCAGTCCACTGCAGGAAGCATTATTATGATAACGGTTCCCGGAACCCGTAATATAAACAGTCCCGGAGGGATTCTGATGATGGCTGCAAATCTCACAGGGGCTGTATCTTTCTCCGTTATCATTTCGTTTCTGTGATACGCTGCTTCCAGACACCTGTGTAATGGACAAGTTCAGATATCGGCAGCCCGCCTTTGTGTGATATACCGACCCGCTCTCCGTCACAAAAACCATTTCCTCAGATTCTGTACTGTCACCGGAGCCTTTCACGCCTTCTTCTGCACCTGTCCATGCATGGACTTTCACGGTATTATGCATCCAGACTTTCGGAAGTGGTATCAGCGCACCAACCGGACTATATGAATACACATCTGGCAGTGTAATCTCCTCCGGATCATTTCCATCTGCTACATATGCATACATTCCCGCGTCCTTCGTCTTTTCACACAACGCCTGCAAATGTGTCGTCTGCAGACTGTAAATGTCCATAAAGGAAATCATTGTCACCATACCCAGAAAAAACAGCGGAAGTACAAGTGCTGTCTCTACTGACAGTCCTGCCTTTTTTATCTTCTCACCCGAGGTACACAAAGATACCTTTTCAGAAAGCGTCAGGAGGATTCTGCCTATCGGGGACGACAGATACCATCTGTTCAGAGAGCGTGTCCTTTCTTTATTCTTTCTGTCTATCTTGTTTTGATTCCCATTGAGCTTTTTTTGTGCCTTCTGAAAAAGCATCTTTCTGCACCTCCTTTTAGCGGGCGGCGTAAATGCCGCCCTCAGCCATCAGATATAGCTGTATTGTTTTGTTACGGTATATGTCCTGCTTCTGTTTGCCCTCACATCCACGGATGCCTCAATCGCTTCGATACAACAGTCCAGACGAAATTGTTCTCTGCCTTTTGCGGCACGGATCTCCGCCTCGATCATATCCATTCCACGCTTAAGTTTCTGCGAACGTGAAGTGGATAAAAGAAGTACCTGAAGATAATCTTCATATGACATGCCGCCCTCCACGTCTTTACGCTCACTGTCCATCTTCTGCAGGAGATTCGGAAGATTCTCCAGTGACAGCTGCCAGTCTGCCGCTGTTTTCACAAGCGGTACTTTTCCTCCATGAAACAGTTCTCTCAGATCCACAATGCTCTCCGCAAATGACCAGCACAGAATCAGCGCAGTTTCAATCACCACTGCTGCCGGAGGGATCAGAAAACCGGATGCCACAGCCAGCGCAAGCGCCTGTATCTGCGCTCTCTTTGATACATCAGTCATCAGTGCCGATACATTGATCCCTTCGCGAATCAGAAGGAGTCGTCTGGCAACTGTCTGGAGATTTTCGCGGTCACTGGATTTTCCACCCAGAAGATACTCAATCTGATATTTAAGTCCTGCGGTGGACGGTTCCCGGTAATTTCCCAGATGTTCCATCAGATACTGCTGGTAGAGTATCTGTGAAGTCGCAGAAGATGTCCGGATATTCTCTGCCGGAAGATTGATTCCTTCCTGCAGTTGTCGGTGCGATACAAGATCCGAAAGGGAAACCTGATTCTCAGAAATGCCATGGTCAGCCGGAACGACCAGATCAAGCAGCCCCATTTTTCGAATCTGTTTTATGACCGGGATCGGATTCGTGACTGCAGAAGGCTTCGGTGCTTCCACGATCTCATTGCCGCCGGTATTTCCACCTGATTCTTCACCACTTCCAAATATATCGTTGGCACCTGAGCCGTTTTCTGCCTTCGAGGCAGCTTCGGCTTCCTGACTTTTCTGCGCTGCCGAATCCATCTCTGCATCATAATTTTCGAGGCTGTTGCCATCCTCACTCTGACGTCCGGCTTCTTCCGCCTGTCTGATCTTTTCTTCTTTTTTGTGGTAGCGATCCAGAAGAAGTCCCACGCCCTGACTTCCCAGTGTATCTCTCATAAATGTCACTGCCTGACGAAAAAAAACTTCTCCATCTTCATCGGTTGCCAGACGATAGCCTGTAAATCCACCTTGTTTTAAAGTAAGTTTCTGACTGTTCTGCTTCAGAACAGGTTTCATGTAAGATTCCAGGTTGTCATATACTGCCCCCAGATTTAATGTGGAGCTTCCCTGTGTCCCGTCAATGAAAAACAGGTCATATTCGTTCATAAGGAAACGGTCATACTGTCCAAACAGAGAATAGAGGCCGATATCCATACTGTTCAGAATCTGAGTCCTTGCCGCCGCAGCCTGTACTGACTGGATTCCGGTCGTAACAAGCGACAGCAGCAAACTCAGAATCAGCGCCAGAAAAACAGTGATACTTCCTTTTTTCTCCATTGGCATACCCCTTTCCTTCTCAGATAGAATTACTCTGCTTCGTAATCTTACTTAAAATACTTCTCACCAGATTGGTCAGCTGTTCCTTAAAAATGATTACCAGACTGATCAATACCACCAGTATCAAAATGATTTCAACGACGCCTACCGCATCTTCTTCACGCATAAACTCTCTCGCTGTCCGCATACATGCATTCATATTCTGCCTCCTTATTCTATCTGCTCTATCCTGCTGCTCCATCATCCATAGAAAGATAAAAATGCCGGTATCATGATGATCGCCATCACCACCGCAAGCATCATGACCATCGGTACTAGCAGCTTTGTAGCCGCTGTCTCACCCAGCACTCTTGCCTTTCGTTTCCTTTCATCCCACGCTTCCAGTGCTTCTTTTTCCAGAAGATCCGCCATCCTGTGGCTGCCTTTTTGCAGATTCTGTATCAGAATCGTGGAAAAGGTCTTGTACTTCATCTGTCCGCACCTTTCTCCGAATCTCCGATATGCTTCCAGTTCTGCAACGCCACTGTCCATCTCATGACACATGATCGTGATTGCCTCATACGCATATCGTCCGGTCTTTGGACGGTTTTTTATATAATCTGCACTCATTTTCTGAAACACCTTGCGAGCTGTCATTCCTGCCTGAATCAGAAGTGTGAACTTCATGATCAGTGACGGATAATCCATCAGTAGCTGCTCTGCGCGTTTTGCCATTTCTTCCTGCTGCTCTTTTGCTTTTTTCAGCATTACAACAAACGCTGCAAAAAATGCAAGTGATGCCAGAAGGGATCCTGTCCGGTCTCCGGACTTCTGCCAGGTAAGTTTCTGACCGTCCCACTGATCTGGCAGATAATAATAATCCGGATCCTGTTTCTGCTGATTATATTCTTCAATGATTTCTTTTAATTCTTTTTGTCTCTGTTCTGCCTCATTTACTTCCTGCTCCGGTTCGACTTCCGTCTCCTCCGTCTCTTTCTCCGGAATCTCCACATCAAACTTCTGCGGTTTCCGACCATCCACAGACACTTCAAGTTCTTCCGTGTATGCACCATCCGGATTCTTCTCCATGCGGTGCCCTTCCTGATAGACCACATCTTTACCGTCTGTCATGGTCAGTGCCATTCCCAGAAGATTTCCGCAGACCGCAACGAGCAGAAACAGCCGCATGCTCTGTCGGTCTGCGATTCCGTCCAGCCGGATCCAGCCTGCTTTCCATACAAGCACGGTTCCAAAAGTCAGCACAAAGATTATGATATGTACCCACATATTTTATTCTGTGCGGCTCTCCCGCATTTCCTTTCTAAACTTCAATATCTACGATCCGTCTTCCAAGCCAGTAAGATAGCCCGTAAATTCCAAGGCACAGGGACATCGCCAGGATTCCGAACGGGTTTCCATAGAGTACTTCAAGGAATCCCGGCGAGGTCATCTTAAGATACAGAATGATTCCGGCCGGCATCAGACTCATGATCATCTGTTCCGCCTTTTTTGCCGCCAGTGTCGTCTCGATTTCTTTACGCACATCAATCTTGTCACCCAGCATCCTCGAAGAAGTCTGTATGATCCGGTTCATATCACCACCGGTTCTCTTGGCGGTATAAAATACTGCTGCAAAATTTTCAATATCTTCAATCCCGCTTCTGTCACCAAAACTCATAAAAAGCTCTTCCACCGGTACGCTGACCTTTAACTGTGTTTCCATGTAATGAAATTCCCGCACAATATCCGCTTCCTGCGGATACAGCCGTTCCAAGTCTCTGGAGCATGCTATAACCGCATTTTCTACGGAATATCCTGCCTGTACTGAAACACTCAACGCATTCAAAGCATCTTTAAACTGATAATTCAGGTTCTTTTTACGTTCACGGATCAGTCCTTTCTTCTTCCATTTCAGAAAAAACACTGTGACCGGCAATGCAAGAAACATCAGCCAGAGATTCTGATAAAAAAGGTAATCCAGCGCCCCACACAGCAAAAAGCTCTGCACCATATACTTAAAAATCTCTGTCATGGAAAAACGATACTCTTCATAACTCTGCTTCATATGGTCACTCCTGCCCGTACCAGCTTTTCTCTGTTCAAAAGTTCAGCAGTCTGTACCAGTCCTTTTCCCTCCTGCCAGCGATAAAGCGTACGTGTCTTTATTTCATGATTTTCAAATCCGCATATTTCTGTTATCTCGAGTACCTTACGGCTTTTATCCCGCATTCTTCCCAAATGAATGAGAATATCAACACCGGAAGCAATCTGCCTTCGGATAGCCTCAAGCGGGAGATCCACACCCATCAGTGTCATAGTCTCAAGTCTTGAGAGCGGAACAAAAAATTTAAAACCCCCAAATAACGTTTAAATTTTCACACTTCATAGTGTAAAAGCATCAGAAGAATAAATAAAAGAAGGGCAATTCGACCTTCTTTTATTTATCGCAAATATTGGAATTTTCTTTTCTCTAGTGCACATTTCGGACAGCCTGTTCCTCTGACTGTTCTGCCACTAACAGAGGTTCTCCATTCACAGCCACACCTGGTACACTTCCACCAAGCCTTCATCTTCGAAAATTTATATATCCTGTCAGGCTGCATGAATCGGTTCTTTTCAGACCACTGTTCTGCGATATCGGGAAAACAGGACTGCAGATCATTGTATCCTGTCCAAACAGCATACCCCGATATATAAGGACACTCATTTAAAGAACGAACTTTTAATGTAACAGTTCTCACCCATTCAAAGTAATGAGTTTTACCTGTTTCTGGATCAGTATACGGCAAATACCACCATACCAACTGATTGCTTCCTGCTGTCACCATCTCTGGAGTAAGGTCACCGTTCTTCGTTGGGTGCCACTGGGCTGCCACTTCTGGATATGTCGTGGCAAGATCATTATAGCCCACCCATACGGCATGACCTGAAAGATAAGGACACCCCAATTTAAACGAGGTTCTATTGGATATGCTTTCTTCCCATTCGAAATCGAAATGTTTTCCAGTCTTAGGATCATCATACGGCAAATACCACCACACTTTTTGTGTGCTATATTTCATAACTTTATCAGGTGTAAGGTCACCATTCTTTATTGGGTGCCATTCCTTCGCAATTTCTGGAAAGTTCGTCTGCAGATCATTAAATCCGGGCCAGACTAAACCTCCAAATTTAGCAAGGAACGGGCAACCATTTCCATCTTTCGTTCTGCTCAAGATATCTACTTTCCACTCAAAATCAAAACGTTTTCCTGTTTCTGGATCATCATAGGGCAAGTACCACCAAACCACTTGATGGCTTTTACCTGTAACATCTGTCGGAGTTAACTTACCATTTTTAAAAGGATGCCATTCTTTCGCGATTTCTGGGTAACGTGTTGCAAGATCATTAAATCCTATCCATACGGCATGACCCGTAAGGTATGGGCAGCCGTTACCCCCATCTGTTCTTGATTGTATTCCAGCTTGCCACTCAAAATTAAAATGTCTGCCTGTTACTGGATCGTCATATGGTAGCAGCCACCATACACTTCTTGGACTGCCTGCTACAACATCTTCTGGCTTAAGTGTTCCATTTCGTGTAGGATGCCATTCTTTCGCAACTTCTGGATACTGGGAAGCCAGATCATTAAAACCTCTGTATACTGCGTATCCAGTAAGATAGGGACATCCAAAACCCATTACCGTTCTTTTATAAGGTGTAGATTTCCAGCTAAAATCAAAATGTTTTCCTGTTTTTGGATCGTCATAGGGAAGCAACCACCAGATTTCTTTTTTAGATGTAGCATTAATTTTATCAGCTGTTAATCCACCATTTTTCTTAATATCCAGTTGCACCGCTATGTCTGGAAATTGAGATGCAAGATCATTAAATCCTGTGTAAACGGCATGTCCTGAAAGATACGGACAGCCACATCCTTTTGTTGTACGTGTCCTAACTGCCGCTTCCCATTCAAAGTCAAAATGCTTTCCTGTCCTTGGATCGTCATAAGACAACAGCCACCATACTTTTCTGGATGAACCATAGGTAATCTCTGAGGGTTTTAGTGTTCCATTTTTTATCGGATGCCATTCTGCGGCAACAGCAGGATACAGACTTTCAAGATCGTTGAAACCTGGCCAAACCTTTGGATTCTCTGAAAGAAACGGACAGCCATTTCCTCCGGTTCTTGTATCTACGGAAACTTCCCATTCAAAATCAAAATGTTTCCCGGTTCTTGGATCGTCATAAGGTAACAGCCACCATACTTTTTTGTGAGAGTGTACTGTAACATTCTCAGGAGTCAGTGTACCATTTTTCGTAGGATGCCATTCCTTGGCAAGCTCAGGACATTTCGTTGCCAGGTCATTAAAGCCTGTCCAGACCTTGGCATTTTCTACCAGATATGGACATGAACTTCCTTGTACCCGCATATATATAGCAGCTTCCCACTCGAAATCAAAGTGTTTTCCGGTTTCCGGATCATCATATGGCAACATCCACCAGACTTTCATGTGCATTCCTTTTGATACATCTGCTGGGGTTAAATCTCCATTTTTTGTCGGATGCCATTCTTTGGCTAAGTTTGGATGCGTTTCTAAGAGAGAGTTTCTTACCATATAAATTCCTCCCGTTGTTTTCTTTTTCCCGAACATATCGGGCAATCTCTACCATTTACTCTATTTGCAATCTGCGCTTTATAACTGTGTCCTTCTGAACAAATCCAGTAGACCTTTTTGTGGGAGAAACGGGAAACTTCCGACGGAGCCAATATATTTCTTTTATAATTCCATTCTGCAGCAATAACAGGATCCGTTGACTCTAAATCTGTCAAGCCCTGGATAACTCTTTTTCCCGAGCAGTATGGGCAGCCTGGTGTTTTTCTTCGCACCATATGATTGACCTGGGTACTCCAGTGATGTCCCTGTTTACATACCCACCAGACAATTTTATTACTATGAGGAAGTAGTTCATACGGTGATGCGGAATTCATATCCCAGTCCCACAATTTCAGTTTTTCTGGAAAAATGACCGCAAAATTATTCTCAGCAGATGCGAGTTTATGGTTACAGTAAGGACATCCTTTACCGGATACACGCTTATCAACAGTTGCTTTCCATTTATGTCCATGAGCGCATACCCACCAAACCGCCTTATTTGACCGGGGTGTTACATGCTCTGGTGTCAACGTACTGTTTTTTTCCTGGTCCCATTCAGCAGCGATCGTCGGATACAGTGTTTTAAGATCATTCTCACCTGGCCATGCTAATCTTGAACAGCAGTAAGGGCAGTTGCAGCCAGAATAGCGGCTCTTTATGACAGCCTGCCATTCGTGACCCTTGGCACATTTCCACCATGCTTTAAAATGTGACCCTGAAGTATAGGCATTAAAGGGGTTCTCATTTTTAGGAGACCATTCTTTTTCCAAGATTTTTTTACGGGATTCCATCAAAATTCAAGACCTTTCATAATATCATCTGTGATATGATTCTTTGTCTGCTTTAAAGCTTCTTTTATGGAAAAATTATCTTTTATGTTGTCCAGCGATAGACTTTCCGTGTAAGCTTTCAAATCAAAACCTTCATCTGTAACACCAATCTGCCTTAGTGCTTCCCGCATGGAATCCTCCCCATATACTGCAATCAAACCCTCTACCTGTTTGATAAGCAGTTTATGTCTGGCTGATAATTCATTCCATTTTTCATCATTCTCCCAGTTGACCTCCTTGAGCTTTTCATTTTCTTCCTGTAATTGTTTATTAGTCCGGGTCAAATAAATATTCTGCTGTACCAAAGAATCCATCTGCTCCCTGGTGTCCAGGATCACTTTTCGCTGTGTCTGTACTGGAAGCTTTAGGAAATCATCTATCCTTGCGGATTGAAGGAGGACGTTCTTTTTTATGCCGCAAGAAACACTGCGGGCTTTATTTAGTTCTTCAATACGTTCTGTACATTGTTTCTTCTTTTCTATCGTTTTTCCGGTTTTCGGGTCTTTAATTTTTACTGAACGCGTAAAATGATAATACTGAACACCTTCCAATCCGGGAATGTTTGCGGATGCCCATTTTGCCAAATCCGAAATAATAATCTTTCCACTAAAACGTTCTGCATACTTGATAACTGCACTTAATAATAAATCGTCTGTGTAGGTTTGTGCCTTTGCCATTTCTTTAATTCCTCCTCAGCTTTTTCATCACAGGCTGTTTTATACCTGTTTATCCCCGTGTGTGCATCTAGGAACAGCTTATCCATCTGATCCAGGATTTCTTTTCCATTTGCCATGCCTTCGATCATTTTTCTGCTGGCAGTATCCAGCTTTTTCTTTCGTTCTAGCAGTTCTTTTTCAAGAACGCCCGATGCCGGAGAGTAATACCGGCATCCAAAGCATTCTGCAATATGTCCCTCTGCAACACAATCTGTAATATCACCTGTTACCAATGGATGTTTTGGAGAACTACAGAGAGAAGCAGTCTGTAACTCCGTGGCTTTTTTCTGTGTATTCTCCGTATATCCATGATTCAATTTCCGCTGCAGATGCATGATAGATGATGCCAAGACCGTATTACTGACATTCGTGTAGTACCCGGCACTGACATTAATGTTTGTGTGATCCGCAAGCTGTCTGCAGATATCTGCCCCAATGTCCTGGTAAAATAAGTTGGCCATGGCGATCGGACGGGAATCCCCCGCAGACATCAGGCTAAACTCTGTTATACCGGAAGCAAAGCGGGAATAATCGTATTTATGATTATCTGCCAGGTTCTTTCTCACAAATTCTGCCAGGAGCAGGTTAAAAGATGACAGTGAAAGGATTTCATTGATAGAATATTTGCTGTAGTCAAACAAAAAACGTCTTGGGTGAGCTGCTGTCAGTTCTCTGTACTTTTCAATATTACGTACAGTCTCTGAATCCGGGATCTGATAACAGAATATTTTATAGTCCTTTTCAACATCATAGCAGACCGTCCTGCTCCCTTTCTTCAGCATGGTTCGTCGGACTTTCAGAAATATCTTTCCATCCCTATATGTAATACAATTGAACGGAGTCACCAGCATCTCCGTGGCACGCAGGGGCAGGATAAATGTGATCTTCGCCCAGAAATAGACTGGAAACCAGTAGAGAAATTCTGAATCTGGAAATGTGAATGAACCATACATATCTGTAAGTTCATTCTCAACCGCCATATAGTTGATAAGATGACATAATTCCCTCTGTTTCGGACGTGGAGATTTTAAAAAAGATATCTGATCTAAGAGCATTGTTGTCTGATGATCCGGGGTTCCTATAAAATTGAGGAAATCAGCAATACTCACTTTTTCCTGCTCTTGAACTTTATATGCTGGATCTCCAAAAGCTGTCAGAAATGCTTTAATACTGCTTACTTTCTGAGCAATCGTCCTGAAGATAAACTCTCCGCAGATATATATGGCATAACATTTCAGCATATCAGTCATCCGTGTGACCGAAATACCAAGCTGCTTACCCATATGCATCTTATAGGCATATTCTCTGTAGGAAAAATCAATCTGGAAGGTCTTGATGTCGGAGCTGCATATCCAGACTGCATCTTCAAAATCGCTTCGGATCTTTTTATCATCCTGCAGCTTCTGGAACACATCCAGGAATTTCTTCCTGTTTGCTGCACTGTATTGATTTTCCGTATAAAGGACCAGTGATTCATCAATGTCCACCTGCCGTAAAATATTATCCATTTAGTACCTCCTTCATCATAAGCTTCAGTCCTTCTTTTTCTTTTGGATCCATCCCTGCTTCCCTCATGATCCGGTTTATGATGTTCTGATATCGCGGGATCAGGACATTATACAGAACTGCATGCGCCTTCTTATTACCACTCATGGCATCATTTTTAAACTGCTTTAATATTTTCAGTAATGGCAGATATCCATATCGTGTAAAAACCAGGTCATGGCAGCAATTTGCCAGGCAGGATTCATATTCCGGATGTTTGCAGGTCTGTTTTCCGGCACGGCAGAGACAGTACACTCCATTGTCTTTACCCTGTCCTCTGCTCTGAGATATCTCGAACATTACTTTCAGCATACGGAGTACCGTTTCCTCATCGCCACTATAATATGCTTCCTGTATAGAAAGAGAAGCAGAGACTCCGGCCCCCGTATTTTCCAGTTCTAACGGCTTGTCAGCCAGTTCCAGGATTCCGTTCTGTTCTTTCATGGACAACTTTCGGAAAGCCTCTGGATATGCCGTGATAAGCAGGTTATAGCTCTCAAATCCAAAGCATCCTCGTTGCAGCATAAAATACAAAACCATGTCTGCGGATTCTGCTGTAAGCTGGTGATCCCTCAGATACACTTTCAGGGTATTTAAGTTTGTGTGGTTCCTTGCAAAAGATGCCACTGCGCTTGCCATCAGGCCTCCACAACCGGTCTTTCTTGCAGCATCTTCCGTTCCCTGAAGGTAGTCTTTATTCAGCCGACGTGACTGGATATTTTCTCCACCCAGGACCTGATATGCCGTTTTACCGAAAAAATTCCTTATCGTCATTTTATTCTGGTACACCGGGGCACGACTGACTTTCATATGTCCTTCTCCAGACCGAAGTCTGTGACTTTCAGCAATTAGTATCAGCAAGCCAAAGAATGTGTGTAATTCCGGAGTGATGACCGCCATCAGAGCAGATGGATCATGAGCAGCCGTTTTACCTGGGATTTGCCCGGATACCTCTACCTGCTTCAAAGAGTACTGACAGATCTGTTCATATACAGGATCCGGAAGATGGTCTTCTAAAATATCTATATCCAATGTAGCAAGACAGACGCCCCATGATTCCGGATTCTTGTCTATGGCTGGATATTTCCATCCCCGGCAGACATCAGCGGCTCTCCATCCACAAGTGAAAAACAGAGCCAGATACAGCCAGGCTTCTGCATAGATATGGTTTTCCATGGCTTTTTCGATCATGTGATTATCATAGATATATTCTGCATTAAAAATACATTTCGCCAGTGAAAGGTAAGTGTCATCGGAATATGCCGGCATACCAGCACGTTCTTTCCTTTTCCGGGAAATCACACTGTACTTTACATTCTGATGCATTTTTACATAATTACAGAATCGGATGATGTAATCCCTGGTCAGCTCTGGCATTTCTTTTGTAATAAGAGCCTGCAGGCCCCTGTCTGTAAGAGTGCCGATATCTGGGACTGACAGTATCAAAGAAACAAATTCTGTTGTGGCTGGTGTATTTTCAATCCCGGTTTCCATCAAAAATTTCTTAAGGAATTTCTTACTCTGGATGTGTCCTTGTGTGTCGTGAAAGTACCTATCTATTTTGTTTTTTTCGCTTAGACCGTATGTAGAAAAAAATTCCTTCAATTTCTGATTCAGAGCACAGATATCATTCCGAAGAAAGAAGATACCGTCCCGCGAAGCACCGGATAACAGCTCATCTGGATGATGAACTTCCAGGTCAAAATAATCATGCTGTTCAATTATGTCGTGAAGTTTATCCCTGTCCTGAGACTTGTTCCCGTTAAAATTCCCAGACGAATGAGTCTTTGAATATTCCAGAAGACTGATATAGGTTTCCTTTTCCTGGATCAGGGTATCAACATACTCTGATAGGATCATTCCGTTATGGATCTCAATCTTTTCATCAAAGGCCAGCCTTTCAAGCAGTCCTCTGGTACATCCGGTAAGGTTTATTGTTTCTTTTATACTGTATTCTGTCACAAAATTTCCTCCAATATTGATTTCTGGAATCTGTAGGCACTGTTTTTGTACAATTCGACCATATCCGCATTAACATGAACATAGGACATCATGGATTCTATGCTGGAATCGCCGCGCCACTTGGCAATTTCCTCAATAGAAAGATCTGTCTGTGTCACCAAATACATGGTAAACCAGTGTCTGAACATGTGTGCTCCCGGATATTCCTCCTGGTAAGCCTCTATATAGGGTGCATTTTCAGCCCATGTACCGTTTTCCATGCATACTTTTTGCAGGTCTGGAAGGAAATAATCCCTGAACAGCACCCTGATCCGCCCACAATAAGATGTTACACTTAGCGGTTTTCCCCATTTATTTAAAAAGAGGGGACTGTCAGAAGCTGTTTCTGCGTCTAAGTAAGTAAGCAGTTCCTCATGTTCTTCATAATATTTTTGGATTTCTGTTATAAAATCAGGATACACCTCCTGCATCCGCAGCTTTTTTATAGAGCCAAATTCTGTCTTTCCTTTTTCCTTAAAAGGTGCATGACTGGTCAGGTCAATTGTGATCTTTCCAACCCGCCCAAATCCTGCATAAACCTGCTGGATGCTCTGTCTAGTCAAATTGACAATTTCTCCTTCCCGAAGTCCGGCATAGGCTTGTAACGCTATCCCAAGCACCAGCATAGGATCATATTTTCTGGCTTCAAACAGGATAAATTCTAAATATCCATGTACCAGCAAACGGTTCTTTTTCTTATATTTTGCCGGTGCCTTAACGCTGAATTTGTTATAGTTACGGATAATAGATTTCCTGCCAGTGCCGGAATCCTTAATTACATTTATAGTAAATAATTCTTCCGGATGATAAGAAAACTCTAAAATATCCTTATTGTATTCGTAGAACCTGAGCAGAAAATTGTACACGTCTGCAATCCCACGTTTCCAGCTCTGCAGATCTCGGGAAACCCCGTTATTATCTTTAAAATCAACAATAAAGTCCCGAATATCATTCAATGTGAGCCCGTTTATACTGTCACAGGCTGTATTCCACAGAACAAAATTTAGGAAAGAGCAAATATTATAGGATCTTTTTTGCAGAGTAGCAGAGGCCATAGCCTCCGCCTCTGTTAATTTCAGATACCATCGTTCAAAGCCAGGACATGAAACCAGAATATTTGTCTCTTTGCAGTATAGTCCAATACACGGAAACCATATATTCTCTGCATCGATCCATAATTGCCTGGTTTTAAATACATAGTCCCTTCGATCAATTCTTTTTTTCGCATAAGCAACAATTTTGCTCATCATCATCCTCTTTGAAAAAATCTAATGGTTTTGGCATTGCATTTACCCAATACAATAACGGTAATGGAATCGCAGCCGTTACTGGAACAACATCTGAATCCTCAATGGAAAATACCACATCTATCGGTTTATGTACTATTTCAGATCCAAATCCGATGTTATATACAGTGCTGCTCACCAATTTTTGTCGTAAAGTATCAGACATCAGGCAATAATCCAACCGCAGAAGCGACTCGCCCTTCCGAGGAAAGCGGCACCGGTAAGTATCCATCATTCCTAATTTTAGTAAACTTGAAATTTCGCTTTGTTCTGAATCCGTACAGGTTGTCTCGCTGTAATCTCCATACGCAACGTTTATGTTTCCACATATTATGACAGGTTTTTCCTTCAATAATTTTGCTATATAATCAAAGAAAATGATGTCCCATTCCAGTCTGACCGGATCATACATTCCCTGTTTCAGGGGAGCAAATGCATTTATCAGGTAAAACTCAGGGTATTCTAATGTTAATGATCGTCCTTCTTTATCCAGTTTATAACCGATTCCCCATGACGATGATAATGGTTTCAATTTTGTAAAAATTGCTGTTCCCACTTTTTTATTCTTTTCCTTCCAGTTCCAATATGTTGCGTATCCTTTGGGATTAAACTCTATAAATTGTGTTTTAGACAGTTCCAGATCCTGCACGCAGAAGATATCTGCCTGCATTTGTCTAAAAATCTCAAAAAAATCTGCGCCATTTTTTTCCGCAGACCATGTTGCAACTTTAATCATTTTTCCGTTCCTCCCGAATCTTTCTCAAACGTTCTGCTTCTCTTAATCTACACTCCACAATGTACCGATATGCAGCCCGGTGTCTATACAGAGTGTTTCGCCCAATGCCAGCTTCCTGGGCTATACTACGTGCTGTAGACAGCGCTATTTCCCGGACAGTCATTCCCCTTAAAATGTTCCAGAGCCTTATATCATTTTCCTGATACTCTGCTTCTTTTTGTTCGATCAAATGTTCGCAATTTCTCATTATTTTCCTTTCCTTGCAAATATATTTGCAGTATAATTAATGTGTTATGAGTAGTACGGTACCGTTATGTTTAGTATCGTACAGTTGCAATTGGACTTCAATTTGCAATTACTCAAATTTATGCAATACAGACCTGTTATTACCCGATTGCTGTCGAAATTCTGATTTTTACCCGACTGCTGTCGAAATTTCATTTTTTACCCGATTGCTGTCGAAATTAGGAAAGGAAATAGGGAACATGAATAAGATTCCTGATTTTTGGGGAATGTATATGTATAGTAATTATGATCAGTTACGAAGAATGAGGCGAGATTCTCCAAAGAGGTGCGCCAAGACCACTCCCAGTGGAATACCCTGCGAGTATTACACGATGCCACGTAATGTTGACGCCCCGCCTGCCGGTTATACTCCGTATACTCAGCATCAGGTCTATGATGTGAATAATAAAGGCGAGCTAGTCCGGGTATCAATCCGCGTTCCACGATATAAAGACGAGAATGGAAATGTCTATGAAGAAGTCCTCAGCATGGTTGAGGGAAAATATACGCATGATGCCCTGGAACTGCTCCATCAAAAATTCAGGAACCCAGCATGGACATATGATGATCTGCGGAAAAGTTTTCCGCTAGGTAAAAATGCTGCAAAGGATGCATACGAAACTTTACTTCCATGGGCAAAATATAATTGTGTCTTTCCGAATTATCCAGATAGTTACACTCATTTGTGGTTCATATCTGTCCCTTATAAACAGTCGATTTTGACATTCTGCACTTACTTTGATTTTGGAGCTGAACCAGAGTCTCTTGAGTTTTCTTTGTTCGACATTCTTATAGATGACGATTTTGAATCATTGCCGAAGAATATGGAAAAATATGCTTATGGATCTAATCTAAAAGCCTGCATATGCATGCCCGCAAATCACAAACTATATGAAAAACTGCATACTATTTTACCAGATGCCAGATATGTATTTGACGAATTTCAATTACTGACTATCATGAAAGACTGCGCTAATAAAAACCAGGAAATTAAACAGCCATTTCATTCACGACGAGCTGAAACATTAGCAATCTTAAAGCAACTGTTCTATAAAGAATGTTCAGCACAAAAAGCTCAATCAGTTTGTGTATCTAGCATCAGATTCTTATTCGATTATAGAAATATAAACGATTTAGATTTATTTAAAAATAATTTAGAGATCATACTGCACGAACAACCAGACTTTATTGAAGGTTATTTTGAAATAAGTGAATTTCATTTATTTCTGCCATTTCAGATTCAAAAATCTATGCAGGAATTTTTGAAACAGCATGGATATGAGGCCACCAGATTATCATACATGCTGTTATCTCAAATCCGTGATTTGCCATATGTTGAACCATTTTCATGTTATAGCATTGTTCCAGCACTCATGACAGATGAAGAATTGGAAGCAATGATGGAAGAAAGTGAAACAATTATTGAAAATGCCCTTATGTCGTCTGTTCTTGACAACTTGAAATGGATGTCTAACGGACCACTTCTTTATTAAAATTGCTGCCATCACTGTTTCAGTGGTGGCATTTTCTTTGATATCCCCAATACTCCAATAATGTCAAAATGTCATTATCATAATTATAAAATGTCACTTTCGACATAATTGAAAATTAAAAATGACAATAATAACATAATGAATATGCCACATACGACATAATCAAATCCGATTCCTATTTCATGTTGAAGCGTGTAGATCAATTTTTCTTACACACGAAAGGAGGTAATCCCTATTTATTTTGTCATAACAGTGTAGTGCAATGTATTGCATTTTATTGTACTGCCTGCTATAATAATAAATGACCGCACGACCGACTATGGGTGTAACGGCAAATAAACTAAATAAGGAGGAACGTTTGCAGTGAGAGAATTTACAGCAATTAGTCTCTTCTGTGGCGCTGGTGGTCTCGATATGGGATTTGAGCGCGCAGGATTTCGGACAATCTGGGCGAACGATTTTGATCCGGACGCTTGTAAAACTCACGAGCAGTGGAGCACCGCAAAAGTAGTTTGTGGAGACGTTGCCAAAATTGATGCGGCAACTATTCCGGACGCTGACATCATGTTGGGTGGCTTTCCCTGTCAGGGGTTTTCATTGAGCGGACCGCGTAAAATCGATGACTCAAGGAATGTGCTTTATAAGCACTACGTGCGGATTGTTAAGGCGAAGAAACCGCTTATGTTTGTTGGGGAAAACGTCAAAGGTCTTTTAACGATGGGTGGTGGTAGCATCATCGACGCAATCGTGGAGGACTTTTCACAGTGTGGATATGACGTGTATTATCAGCTTCTGAATGCCAAGGATTACGAAGTACCGGAAGACCGGGAACGTGTGATCATTGTTGGTTTCAGAAAGGACCTGGGTATCAAAGAATTTGAATATCCTGTCCCTCGCAAGTTCCACGTCACGATGCGCGAAGTGCTGAAGAATATCCCTGCCCCTACGCCAGATGAGGTATGCAATGCGCCGTATAGCAGCCGGTATATGAGTCGTAACAGGAAGCGGAATTGGGACGATGTGTCGTATACAATTCCGGCTATGGCAAAACAGGTGACGTTATGGCCTGGTTCCCCAGATATGGTCAAACTCGATAAAGATCTGTGGGAATTTGGTAAGAACGGAGAAACTCGGCGTTTTTCATGGCGAGAGGCGGCGGCTATCCAGACATTCCCGTCGGATTTGGAGTTCCAGGGAGACCTGACATCAATCTATAAACAGATAGGGAATGCTGTGCCGGTGAAGTTGGCCGAGATTGTAGCCACACATCTTTACGGGGTGCTTACAAACGCTATAAGTAATGGCGAAAGCATCACACACGATTAACGGTAAAGCATTCGAATACGCATGTCTACGCTCTTTGCTCGCTCATGCAAAAGCGCTTGATAAAGATGTAAGTATCGAGGCAAACAAGGCATTTGCGACTGCAGAAAAAGCGTTTTCAGCAGTCGATGACAATGCAAAAACTGAAATGATGGCTGCTGCGAACACAGCGGTCAAGTTAATTGTGCCCCTGGAGCCTAAATTGATGGGCGGATCCGGCACGCTTCTCTTGACGATAGCTACTGACGCCGCAGCCATTGGCGTTGATGGAGATGTTAGAGATGTGCTGTGTGTCCGAGCAGATGATGAAGAATGGACCATTGGTATTTCATGCAAACATAACCACGAAGGACTTAGACATCCGAGGATTACAGAAGGCAAGGACTTTGGATCGGATTGGATAGGGGTTCACTGCAGCAGAGAGTTTATGGATGAGATCACGCCTATCACAAACTCTCTGATTGAAAACAGTGAAAATGGAACACTGTGGTCGCAGATCGACCAGAAATGGGACCGTTATTACGTCCCGATTTTAACCGCATATCTCAAAGAAATCCAACGCATGTGTAATGAGGACCCGACTGTCCCGGAGAAACTGTTGTCGTACTTCTTTGGCGCTAATGACTTTTATAAAGTTATCATGAAGAGTGGATCAAGAACAACGACAGTTGAGGGATTTAACATGCATGGAACACTTAATGTTGCATGTGGTAAGACAAAAGCAATGACAAAAGTCCCGGTTATTAAAATGCCTACCAGACTTTTAGATGCAACATTCAAAGCCGGGACCAAAACGACAATCATTCTTACATTTGACGGAGGATGGTCTATTTCGATGAGACTTCACAACAAAGACAAGATTGCGAAACCTACCAGTTTGGCATGGGAAGTCTATCTTGAGGGATTGCCGCCTTCAACATATGTTAATATGCATTCATGGGATGAGTGAGGGTCCATAGTATGAGCCGTGAGAAGAAGAAAAGCCAGCCCATGTCGTTACGGATTGAACAGACTATTGCTGACCGTCTATCAGCCTTTTGTGAGCAATCCGGTCAATCGAAAACAACTGCGATTGAGAGAGCTATTGTGGCTTATATTGACGATTATGAAAGCATGATGAAGCGGGCGGGCAAAACAGACAAGAAATGAGCAGAACCCACGGTTTATTTCCGTGGGTTCTTTGTTTACAGGAGTTTTCCCGCTTCGTCTATGAACTTTTGGATTTCATTGAGGTCTACGGTACCGCTTGCAGGGTTGTTGTAAAGCTTATCTATCGCCGTCTGCATTAGGGGTACCAGTTCATTCGGAATCCGCCTGTACCAGAATGACCATATGAAAGCCCTGTATCCTGACAACACTGAACGCTTGAACCATATCTTTGCGAAACAGATATTTGGATGTGCCCCGACAGAGATTATTTACAGGATCTGTCTCAGCTACATTTTGGGGTTCAGCGATGAGATCAGTATTCAAAAGCACAATATAAAGCTCTGTGATACCCTGAAATATGCCAAAGCTGGTACTCTTAAAGAAAAACTTGAAGAATTATTTCCAGAATTAAGGGAGGACAACTAGGTGCCACGGACTAAAAAAGATGCCAAAATCCTCAATATCAAGCTCGCAACGCCAATCAGCGATCAACTTGAAAGATTCTGTGAAGAAACAGGACTTAACAAAACCACAGCAACAGAAAAAATCATGAAAAAATTCTTTGAGGAGTATTTCAGTAAGAATTTGTCTGATCGATGCATATTCAAATGATATTATTTCAGAAGGGACTTTGTATATATGGCCTACAATTTAGTAGAAATTCAAAAAAGGCAGGAGTCTACTGACAAATTTGTTCAGAAAGTTGGTAAAACTTTATGGCATTACACTTCTTTTCCAGCCTTAAACGGAATTTTAAGTAAAAATGAGATTTGGTTTGGCAGCGCAACAAATGTGAATGATTCAACAGAAGTGATTGGATTTATTGATAACCTGAAGCAGAACATCAAGAACAGTATTACCCAAAACAATATAAAACCCACATGTGATGTTGATAAAATATTCAAAGAAATATATGACAGAACATCACAAAAACACCTTTTTATGTTCTGCTTGTCACAGGCATTAGACGATGCAGCTCAATGGGATCGCTATGCCGATTATGGACGTGGTGTTGCAATAGAATTCAATACCGAAGCATTGCACAACTTGTTATATTATCATGGAATGATCATTGGTGAACAGTATTATACTCAGGAGACCAGGGATCATGAATTATACAAATTATTATCTTCATATATTTCCACTGGAATTCTGGAAGGATTTTCCAATTTAGATGGATTCATTGATAATTTAGTATTATGTGCCTTTATTCACAAACACCCTACCTTTACTGCTGAAAAAGAAATCCGAATTGCACCATATTTCGTAAACGACAACGACTCCCATATTGGATACCAAACATTCAACATAATAAAGGAAGTCTACGTTTTAAAATTAAACGAAGTTTTGGAGAAAGAAAATATGCATATGGAAGATATTATCAGTTCAATTATCATCGGACCTCGTTCGCTTCAAAGCAAAAGAGATCTGGAAAATTATTGCAGACACTTAGGTTATGATAAATTGGCTCAAAATATAAAAATATCTGATTGTCCGTTACGCTAGGTAAAAAGAGATTCTTTTTTCGGGATCTCCTTTTTGTCGAAGACCGTCGAACTCAGGCGAACGTTTTTTGTTGTTGTCGGTTGCTGTATATAGTACACTGTCGTTATAACTATTAACCAGCAATGGAAAGAATGAGGAAAATGTATTGAATACCACAGAATGCACATTATGTGCCAAAACAGAAGTATTAAGAAACCAAAGTATGCAACACATTAACAATTGCAATCCTGATATAATCCAGGATAATGCAGATCTAATCGAGCTTCAGCACCGATACGAAGAACTGAAAATACCATCAACAATTCGCCGGATAATAGATGATTATATTGCCTGCATTTTATCCCGTCAAGAAAGAATGGAAAGCCTGATATATTATGCGGGCTTTAATAATGCACAAAACGGATAACAGGAGGATTCTTATTTGAATTACGATGCTTTATTATTTGGAAATGGTCTTACGCTTAATTTATTATATCAGCTAAAGCCTTATGTTCCTGAGGATAAGCATTACCTTTTTTCCACTAATGCCTTTTTACAGCACTGGATCAATGGTAATCTTACCTCCAGGGAAGAAAACAGAATATACTCTGCTATTTATGGAAACCAAAAGAATATGCAGAAAAAAATTGAACTTATCAAAAAAGAACTTATATTGCCTGTTGAAAAATATTCCTCGGATTTGGAATATTTTTTAGGCGACACACTGTTTGATTCATCAGTAGAAGCAAAATCATTAAAAGACATAAAAACCGTGTTTCCTATACTATACAATATCTGGTATATACTCCTCATGGAATATCTGCAATACAGAAACTGTGATTCAAAAATCCAGAATTATTATGATCAAGTACGCCAGATGACAGGAAATCCTCAATATATATGGACTACTAATTTTGATCTATTTGGAGAATCAATACATCCGGAGCATCTTCACGGGCGTTTTGTCCAGCCACTGAATCGCTATGAAGATGTTATTTTCCATACGTTTAAGTTTAATTTCGAAGAAAAAGAAGAAAAGAATTTCCGCTTTAAATATATATGGGGACATAATGGGATTGGAAAACAGAATCTAATAAACAAGCTTCATTCCTATTCAGATAGTTCCAAATTCTTTGATTTTGGCTTCTTTTTCGACGATGACATCAAAATATCCAATATGCTAATTTATGGAATGGGATTTAGAGATTCCGGCTACATCCAACAGCTTAAAAGTGTTTATCCCAGATACAACAAACCAGCTCTCGGCGGAATTATTGATGAGC
>ERZ1034952.698-NODE-698-length-29967-cov-23.327360_pt1 | contig 29967 bp, 29 predicted proteins | sample MGYA00520625_ERZ1034952 | MGnify/ENA primary metagenome ERZ1034952 (study PRJEB33766, sample SAMN09781773) | gut metagenome | biome: gut microbiome | host: Homo sapiens | place: Madagascar | study: EMG produced TPA metagenomics assembly of the PRJNA485056 data... | reverse complement strand
ATTGAAATTATTTTATTTAATTCTTGGATTTTGTATAACAAAACGATTATTAAAAAGTGGAATTTTGGAAAATACAATTTGCTTTCACTTGACTTGGACAGAGAAATTTTAAAACTTAACAATTCAATAAAAATAAATTTTGAGGACATAAAACTTATTGACATTGTAGAATATAATAAAAAACCGTTTTCACCACTAGCTCCTGAAAAATTTATTAACACAGATCTTATAATATACCTAAATGACAACACAAAATATAACGTAAACATTCAATATGCAAAAACATTAAAAAGATTAGTGAAAATACTCGACAAAACAATAATCCCAATATCTTACGCCGGACTAGATGAAGAAAACATCGTAAACAATGTCATTGGAAAACTTGTTGTTATAATCGTATTTATAATATATTTATTGAACTGGCAAAAATGTTTTTATTTCCTAGTAAAAATTTTACATGGGAACTAAGATTTTGAAATAGGATAAATAATTTCGTAATCTTTTTCAATTTCTTCCTGAAAAGATTTTGGCAAGTATTGATATTCATTAATATCAACAATAAATGGAATATCACTATCTGACAAAATCTCCTTTAATTCAAACAAATATACGCCATCAGAATTAAAATTCCTTACAACCAAATCAAGATCACTACCAGAATGTGCATCCCCATTCAAACGACTTCCGTAAGCCCAAATTTCTGCTTTTGGGCAATACTTATCAAAAATATCTGTTAACATTTGACGGTATTCTGGTTTCAGAAAAAGTCTACTCATGCTCAATAACTTCTTTCAAATGATGAACATCTTTTAAAAAACTATCCATTAACTTTAATGTTTCTTCAGCAAAAGCTTTACCATAATCATGCGCAGTATTATTTCGATTGTTTCGATACATAAACCAACGGTTTACTTCTTCTTCTGTCAATAGAGAATGTTTATGGGCTTCTCTGAACAAATCTTTAAATGCGAAACCATCAACAATTTTTTTGCTAGCATAATACGGAGCTAAACACTTTCTCAACAATTTTCCGCTCTGTTCAAGCGTGATTTCAAAACTTTTTACAAGAGAATTTCTATACATTTCATAATCAATAGAACCTTCTTGCGCAGTTTCTATACAGGCATAAGATTTTTCAAGAGTTTCTATACATCTTGTAAGATATTCTGTGTTTAGCATAGCTATCCTCTAAATTCCGCCTATTTCCCCTCCCAAATTAAGGGAGGGTTAAATTGCGGTTGAATTATTAAATATTTGCCAATTGCAAATAGTAATCATTGGCTCTTTCAAATTTGTGAGCAGCATTGAACAATCTGCTTTCTTGCAATTGTGGAGCTAAGATTTGCAAGCCGATTGGCATACCATCACGATCAAATCCTGCAGGCACACTCATTCCCGGAATACCTGCCAAGTTTGCTGAAATTGTTGCAATATCTGTCAAATACATTTGCAACGGATCAGATGATTTTGCTCCAAGTTCAAATGCTGTATTTGGACAAGTTGGTGAAATCAAGATATCAACTTTCTTGAACGCTTCTGCAAAATCTTGAGTTACTAATGCCCTCATTTGTTGAGCTTTTTTGTAATAAGCATCATAGTATCCTGATGATAATGCGTAAGTTCCAAGCATTATACGACGTTTAACTTCCGGACCAAAGCCTTCTGCTCTTGTTTTTGTGTACATTTCAAGTAATGTTTTTGCATCCGGAGTTCTGTAACCGTATTTTACGCCATCAAATCTTGCAAGGTTTGATGAACATTCAGCAGTTGCTAAAATATAGTAGATACCAATTGAATATTTCAAGTGAGGTAATGAAATTTCTACGATTTCAGCACCTAATTTTTTATAATCTTCAATCGCTTTTTCAACTGCTTTTTGAACATCTTCAGACAAACCTTCTGTCATAAGTTCCTTAATTACACCGACTTTCATACCTTTAATATCATCGTTTAAGTGAGCGGCATAATGTTCAACAGGCAAATCCAAAGATGTAGAATCTTTAGGATCATGACCAGAAATTACTTCAAGAAGATTTGCAGCATCCTCAACTGTTCTTGCAAAAGGTCCGATTTGGTCTAATGATGATGCAAACGCTATCAAACCATATCTTGAAACACGACCGTAAGTTGGCTTCATACCCACAATACCACAGAATGATGCCGGTAATCTGATAGATCCACCAGTATCAGAACCTAATGCTAAAGTTGCTTCACAAGAAGAAACAGAAGCCGCAGAACCGCCTGATGAACCACCAGGAACTTTTTTCAAATCCCAAGGATTGTGAACTTTGTTAAATGCAGAGTTTTCATTAGAAGAACCCATGGCAAATTCGTCAAGGTTTGCTTTCCCAACGATTGGAACCAAGTTTCCCAAAAGTTTTTCTGTAACTGTTGCATTGAATGGAGAAACAAAATTTTCCAAAATTTTTGAAGATGCGGTTGTTTTTGAGCCAACCAAATTCATATTATCTTTAAGAGCAAGCGGAATACCTGCTAATAGTGGAAGTTCTTCACCTTTAGCAATCTTTTCATCTACTTTTTTAGCAGTTTCAAGAGCAGTTTCTTTTGTCAAAGAATTGAATGCTCCCAACTTGTCTTCTAAATTATTAATTCTTTCAAATGCTGCATTAGTCAACTCTACAGCGGAAATTTCTTTATTCTTTAATGCTTTGCTTTGTTCTGTTGCTGATTTTTTTAAAAGCTCGTTCATATTTTCTCCTTAGCTATTTCTATGAGAAAATTTTATGACAAAAATAACTGTTTAGCAAGTATAAGAATAAACAAGCCATCCCAAGAACACTTGACAAAACATGAAAAATCGTAAATAATATAGGTGTAGGAAGAACCTCTAAGAATAAGTGGAATTCTTCTTAAAGGTTCATCTTCACTCCTACGGGTTACAATTTTGATGCTATTACTGCAATCGCAAATGCCAGTAATAGCATTATTATTTGCTTAACCATAGTGCCTCCTTTCCGACCAATTTCTTCACTAATTGTGTGTGTCGGCGGAAAACTTGAGTTTATCCCACAAAATTATTATAACTAATCAATTTATATAATGCAACATTATTAAAACTGTTCAAAAAATTACAGTTTTTGCATTCTTTTATTAATTTGAGAACGAATTTTATTTGCTCTATACAAATAATTTGTCAATTTTTCATAATTCGCTTTGGTTTCGCCATACGGAACTTTCATGGCAATCAATTCATCTACATTTTCATTTATACTTGTCAATGTTTCCAGCGAATCGCTCATATCAAATATAGATTGAACCTTTTTAGACATTTTGGCAATAACTTTTCTTGATACAAATCTTGCCAATCTTGCAATTGGAGAAAGTTTTACCTTCGGTTTTTTAGGAGTTATCACTGTTGTTAATTTTTCAGCCAAACCTCTTTTTGAATATTGTTCTCGCAAGTCAGCAATCTCATTTTCTATCTGTTTTGCTTGAATTTTCAAATCCATTACGTCTAACAATTTTCCCAAAAGTTCAGCTCCCTTAATTTTGCTATTTAAGGCATCTAGCGCTTCTTCTTTTTCTGCAATCAAACATTCCAACTTCAATGTTTTATCGTCTAAATCTTTAAAAGAATTATTATTTAAAATATTTTGATCGATATCGTTTAATCTTCTGAAATTGTTTTGGAATAAATTATTGTTCATAACGTTTTTTAAAAAACCTGTAAATTTTAATTTTTGTTATTCTATTGTGTAAACTTTTTTGTAATAAAGAATTGAACCGATAATTGTCAAAACGATATTCGGCATCCAAGCAGCCAAGAATGGCTGCAAAGTTCCAGCTTCGCCAAATGATATTGATAAAGCTCTAATCAAATAATACGCAAAAATAATCAAAATACTGAACAAGAACCCCCTGTTATAACGAACTCTCGGAGGAGTAATCGCCAAAGGAACTCCAATTAAAACCAGAGCAATTGTAGTCAAAGGCAATGCTAATTTGTCATATAGCTCAATTCTGATTGAATTACGTTCTTTTTCATCAATATTAGTATTTGTTTTGATATAATTAACCAGTTTTGCAAAATTCATTTCTTTCGCAACATTTTTATTTAACTCTTTTGACATATCAAGTCCGAATTTTACTATCGATTTGTCAAACAAAGTTGTGTTCAAAATATTACCATCATCCCCAACAGTGTAAACTGCACCTTTTTCAAACTGCCAACCTTCAGGAGAAGTTTTACCCTCATCAGCCTGCAAAACCTGAATAGTTCCTTCTTTTGAAGAATCCAACACTGTTATGTTATGCAAAGTCTTGTTTTCACAATAACCAACATAAAAAAGTCTTTTAATACTTCCGCCATCATTTAATTCTTTGAAAACGAAGTTCTGTTTACCCTCTGGGATATTCTTTTGCCCTAAAGCCCACAAAGCCAAGTCTTTTGACTGTTTAGTCATAACCGGCACAACGCTTTCATTAATAATAAAAGAACAAACGGACATTATCAATGCAAAGATAAATATTGGTTTTGCAATTCTATTCAAGCCAATTCCGCAAGCCCGCATAACAGTAATTTCAGACTTCAAACTCAACCCGTTAAGTGTCATTACAGTTGCGAGCAAAACACCCATCGGAATAGTCATAACAATTACTTGCGGAAGATTCAAAATAATCATCATCAAAGCAACATTAAACGGAATTCCGAATAATGAAATTTGCTTAATTAAAGTGATAAAAGTATCAGATGCAAAAATAATTGACGTAAAAACGCAAACACCCATGATAAACATTTCAATAACTTGTCTTAAAATGTATTTGTCTAATAGTGTCATCGTTCCTGAGAACGGTTTTTCTTCTTTTATAACTGTATCTGCCATAATTTAATGTTACCTGAAATAATTTTATTTATCAAACTCAATCAAAACTTTTAGAACATCTTTTTCTTTGTTTTTTTCAAAAGCCTTAATTGCTTCATCTGCCTTATATCTCGCAGAAATCAACGGAGAAAAATCTATTCTTTCCGCTTGCAAAAGTCTTAATGCCGCAGGGAACTGTCCACATCTTGACCCCAAAACAGTAATTTCATCAATTACAATTGGAGCAAGGTTAAATTCTTTTGATGCAGCAATTGTGCTTTTCAAAACAAGAACTCCACGAGGTTTTGTAAGAGCCAAAGCAGTTTCAAAACCGGAAATAGAACCTGTTGCCTCAACAACTACATCATATACTTTTTCAACTTTTAAATCATTTAACAATTTTGTTTTAACACCTTGAGCTTTTGCAATATCAAGCTTGTTTTGATGTTTACCAACTAAAGTTACATCTACATTTTGACTATTTAATTCTAATGCAGTAATCAAGCCTAATTTCCCATCACCTAAAACTATAACTTTTTGGAACGGCTTGATATGCAATTGTTCTGAAATTTCACAAGCTGCAGCAAGCGGTTCTACAAAAACTGCCTGTTCATCAGTTACATTATCAGGAACTTCAAAAAGTGTTTCTAAAGGCATTGTAAAATATTCCGCAAATACACCATCTTTTCTCCAAATTCCTAAAGTGTGCCTGTCCGGACAATGACGATAAAGTTTTTCTGCACAATATGGACAATCTGGTTTTTTACAACCATAACTAATTTCAGCCACAACTCTTTTACCCAAAAGAGATTGGTCATTGTCATTAATCTCTTCGACAACTCCAACTGCTTCGTGACCTAATACTCCTTTATATCCCATATAACCTTTAGTTATCTCAAAATCTGTATTACAAATTCCAGCTAAAGTAACTCTCACTAGAGCTTCTCCTTTTTGCGGAACGGGTTTTTTATAATCATTTACCAATTTTAATTCTTCATCAAATACAATTGCTTTCATAATTCTCTCCTTTATGATTTCTATTTTATCATAAAAAGAATTATCACACTAAACCAAATTACAACTATACAAAAATCCCTCAAACTTAAGAAAGTTCAAGGGATTTTATAGCTTTTAATTATTAATTTCTAAAGAATTATTCTTTAGTATATTCAGCATCAATTACATCATCATCGTTTTTCTTGTCTTCTGTTGTAGATGATGCGCTTTCAGAGCTTGCAGTTGATTGTTCTTCTTTTTGAACTGCTTCGTAAGCTTTTTGAGAAATACTGAACATTGTTTGTTGCAATTCGTCAGACAATTTTTTCAATTCATCTGTCGGTTTGTTTTCATCAATTGCTTTTTGCAATGCTGCCTTTTGTTCATCTAATTTAGATTTGTCAGCGGCATCAATTTTACCTTCAAAATCTTTTACAATTCTGTCAGCAGAACCGATTAAACTTGTTGCATTGTTTTTAATTTCAGCTTCTTCTTTTTTCTTTTTATCTTCTTGAGCATTAGCTTCTGCCTCTTTTACCATCTTATCAATATCTTGTTCAGAAAGGTTCGAAGAATTTGTGATTGTAATTTTTTGTTCTTTGTTTGTAGCCTTATCTTTAGCTGAAACATTTACAATACCGTTAGCATCAATATCGAATGTAACTTCGATTTGAGGAATACCACGCATTGCAGGAGCAATACCTTCAAGCCTAAACATACCTAATGATTTGTTATCTCTAGACATTGGTCTTTCACCTTGAAGTACGTGAATATCAACGGCTGTTTGATTGTTTTCGGCAGTTGAGAACACTTGTGATTTAGAAACCGGAATTGTTGTATTTCTTGGAACAAGCGGAGTCATTACACCACCCAATGTTTCAATACCTAATGTTAACGGAGTTACATCAAGAAGTACGATGTCTTTAACTTCTCCAGCCAATACACCTGCTTGAATTGCTGCACCAACTGCAACAACTTCATCAGGGTTTACTGATTGGTTAGGTTCTTTACCTGTGTATTCTTTTACCAACTGTTGAACTGCAGGGATACGAGTTGAACCACCAACTAGAACTACTTCATTAATATCATTTTTAGTAATTCCAGCATCTTTCAATGCGTTTTCAACTGGAACTTTACATCTATTCAATAAGTCACGGCTTAAATCTTCAAATTTAGCTCTTGTCAAATTCAAGTCTAAGTGTTTAGGACCGTTTGCATCAGCAGTAATGAATGGTAAGTTGATATTTGTTTCCATAACAGATGACAATTCGCATTTAGCTTTTTCTGCAGCTTCCTTAACACGTTGCATTGCTTGTTTGTCACCTTTAAGGTCAATACCTTCTTGTTTTTTAAATTCTTCGCAAATCCAATCCATAACTTTTTGGTCAAAGTCATCACCACCTAAATGAGTATCACCAGATGTTGAAAGAACTTCATGAACACCGTCACCGATTTCCAAGATAGATACATCAAATGTACCACCACCTAAGTCGAATACAAGAACTTTTTCAGATTTATCTTTTTCAAGTCCATAAGCCAAAGCTGCTGCAGTAGGTTCGTTTACGATACGAAGAACATCCAAACCTGCGATTTTACCAGCATCTTTTGTAGCTTGTCTTTGTGCATCGTTAAAATAAGCAGGAACTGTGATTACTGCAGATGTAACTTTTTCTCCCAAGTAGTTAGACGCATCATCAGCCAATTTTCTCAAAATCATAGCTGAAATTTCTTGCGGAGTATAATCTTTTCCATCAATGTTTACTTTGTAATCTTCGCCCATATGTCTTTTGATTGAAGCGATTGTTTTATCAGGGTTAAGAATTGCTTGACGTTTAGCTAATTGACCAACCAATTTTTCACCTGTTTTTGAAAAACCAACTATAGAAGGAGTTGTTCTTGATCCTTCTGCGTTTGCTATAACTGTAGGTTTACCACCTTCCATAACGGCTACAACTGAGTTTGTTGTACCTAAGTCAATACCAATTGTTTTTGCCATAGTTTATTATCTCCTTTTCAATTAATTTTCTCTTTAACTATATTATTGTTATAACATCGTTTTTTGAGAATATTAAAAAAATAAACAAAAAATTAATATTTTAGTGAATAGTGATTAGTGAATAGTGAATAGCCCTTTACAAAATAATGAAATGAACCACTCACCATTCACTACTCACTTCTCACCCAATAAACTACTCCAACACACTTCCACCTCCTTCAACACCAGGCAGGCAAACACCAAACTGGCAATTAGAATTGTAATCACTAGAAGGTGGTTTTGTAGTGCTTCCACTTTCCGTATTTATTAACTCATTGTGATATGGAACTACATAACTCGGCTGAAACGCATTAGGTTTTTGAATTTCTTGAATATGATTAGGAACATATTTCTGCTGCAAAGGTTTCGCCTCCCAATTAGAAAACGCAGTGCAAGCCCCACCCTCAATTGGGCAAGTCGCCATTACAGGCAACGAAAACAACGCCATAACAAAAACAACTATTAACTTTTTTAAATTCCTTATACTTTTAGAATTTTTCATAATATACCAACCTTTCATTATATCCCATATAATCAGCTTAAACGACAATGCAAAATTTTTCATTGCCGAAAAGTAGCAAATATTTTTTTGACAATTTTTCATATTTGCCCAAAATAGTTAAAATTTTTATGGATAACAATGACATGCCCACAAAAAACTAGAAAACTTTGATATTGTATAATTTCTTAATGCTTAACTTCGCTTATCTCGTTTTGTAACTTTTTCCAAAACCTCACAAAACGGCACAATCGGCTCCATTTTATAACCACAATCCTCAGAAAGCGCACCCCCCATTGAAAAAAGTTCTTCCTGCGGATACCTTCGACAAATTCCAGGTCTACTCTTATGTATCTTACACTTATGCGTTTCAGGATCTAAATTTTTACACTCAAAAATTAAACCTATATCATCCTTTCCAATAACCTTCAAATAAGTATAAAATCTATGCAAATATTGAAGTTTTTCAAATTCCTTTTCATCACTAACAACATGTTTATAATGTTTGACATAAATCTGCGTACAACATTTACCGCAAGCCTTACATTTCCCAGTTCTATAATATTTGCGCCTCAAAATCTTTGACAAAAAGAATTTTCTTAAACCTTCAAACATGATTACATAATAACATAAAGTTTTGTAAACATTTACAACATTTAAAGCAAATATTAATATTCAGGGTAATTATAGAGAATGTAAAACCGAAATAAATTCTCAAAAAACTATAACATAACCAAAATAACCAACCTTGACCTCTTTTCAAAGAGGTCTTTTTTTGCGGTCGAAGACCGCTTTCCCCTCTGTAACAACATTCATTCATACCTCATATCTTGGTAAAAAAAATACAATAAATCGTCATTACGAGGAGCGAAGCAACATAGTACCCCATTTAAACAATAAAAAAGCGACCTCCAAGTAAAGAAAGTCGCTTTTTGGTTTTTCAATTATGACAAAATTTATGAAAAATATCTTTTCAACAATCCATCAAAACCTTTTCCGTGACGAGCTTCATCTTTAGCCATTTCGTGAACAGTATCATGAATTGCATCATAACCCAATTCTTTTGCACGTCTTGCAATAGCAAGTTTACCTTCACAAGCTCCTTGTTCAGCTTCTGCTCTCATTTCAAGGTTTTTCTTTGTTGAATCTGTAACAACTTCACCTAACAATTCGGCAAATTTTGAAGCATGTTCTGCTTCTTCAAAAGCGTATCTCTTATAAGCTTCAGCAACTTCAGGATATCCTTCTCTTTCTGCTACCCTAGCCATTGCAAGGTACATACCAACTTCAGTACATTCGCCTGCGAAATGCGCTCTCAAACCGTCCATAACTTCTTTATCTTCAACTTTTCCATCGCCTACTTTGTGTTCGCAAGCATATACTTTTCCTTCTGCTGTATTAATTTCTTTGAATGTTGTTGCTCCACACAAAGGGCATCTTTCAGGAGCTTTATCACTTTCTGTTGACCATCCGCATACTGTACATACAAATTTAGCCATTTTTTACCACCTTTCTTATATAAAAATTAGCCTCTTTTTTTTACATGCTTTATAATACAATACAAAATATTTTTTGTAAAGTAGGAATTATTCCTATTTTTAACAAAATTAATATTTCTTTATTAAAAAATAAACATTAATAGACCCCGAATTAAATTCAGGGTCTATTAATGCTTAGATATAATCCTAACGTCTATTCAACTGAATATTATTTTCATATAGCATTTGGGTACGTTTCAATTTATACAAATCATTTTTCTCATTTTCTGATTTTCTTAACTCTGCATAACATGCCGCTTTTGCACTATCATCTAACTCATTGCAACTTTTCAAATACTTTTCAAAACTAACTCTGCGCTCTGCCCAATAGTTCGTTTTTGTTCTCTCTGACTTAACATAGCTGAACACATTAAACACATCATCTCTATTTTTATAAACCGCATTTTCATAACCGGTTTCACAAAAATCTGTCCATTTTGGAGGCAAATCAGCCTGTGGATTAATTAATTTCAATTCTTCTGAAAACGCAGGAATTACACAAATTCCTAATAAAAATAGTAATAAAAGTGTGTTTTTCATAATACCTCTTAAATATTTACAAACTGTTTTACTTCTTTACGCTTAACTTTTCTAGTTGTAGTTCTTGGTAAAGGTTCTATTCTTACGACTATATTAACAGGTCTTTTGTAAGCAGTCAAACGTAAAGACAATTTTTTTATCTCATCTTTAATCAATTTTTCCACAGTATCAGCCTCGTATTTACTAATAACATCCTCTGTTGGTACTGCAACTACTGTAATTTCTTCTGTTCCGTCTTTCGCTCCAAAACTGCGAGAAGTTCCCAATACACAAACCTCCGCAATATAAGGGCTTTTTTCTAAAACAACTTCAACTTCTTCCGGAAAAACTTTTTTCCCGCCCGAAAGCACAATCATATTTTTAATTCTACCAGTAATATAAATATGTCCGTTTCGAATTTTTGCAATATCTCCCGTATGCAACCATCCATCACTTTCCAAAACTTCAGATGTCATTTCAGGTTGATTGTGATAACCTCTCATCACAGAAGGACCTCTCAAAATCAATTCTCCTGTTTCGTCATCAATTTTTGCCTCAAGACTTTGTAAAGGCGCACCAACTGACGCCAAATCACCATGCCTGTCAACATTTACAGATACAACAGGGCTTGCCTCTGACAAACCATATCCTTGATAAACCCTTATACCTATACGTTCAAAAAATTCACCAACCGCCAAATCTAATGGCGCACCTCCAGAAATACAACCTGAAAAATGTCCGCCAAATTTTTTATGAATTTTATTAAACATCAATTTTTTAATCCTATATGATGGTATAAACTTTGCAATTTTAAACATAAACTTAAACATCGCCCTAACATGTATTGGAGAATTTTTAAGTTCTGCCTCAATTGCAGTTTTCAAGAGTTTTAAAAATGCCGGAACTACAATCATAAATTCGATTTGTTTTTCTCGCATTATGCTCAAAATATCTTTTGGTTTTAGACTAGGAGTGTAATAAACCGAAAACCCAAAATTCAAAAACGTAGAAAAACCAACCGTCATCTCAAAAAGATGGTTCATAGGCAAAATAGATAAAATATTAACATTTTCATATGGTAAAATCTTATCTAAAGCGTATTTTAAATCATCTAATTGCGCAAGCATATTTTGGAAAGTTATTTCAACACCTTTTGGCGCACCAGTTGTTCCCGATGTGTAAATAATAAATGCAACTGCTTTTGAACTTCTCAATTTCCACTTGTAATCATAATTATCAGGCAATTGATAAACACTTTTATCATAAATTTCACAAGAAGGCTCATCCATCAAAATTACAGCTTTAACTGATGGGATTTCTTCTTGCAAAAATTTTGCCATCGCATAATGCGCTGCAGAAACCATAATTACAGATGGCTCGCAATCTGAAAGAATAGATTTCAATTCATATTTTGTTAATTTTACATCCAAAGGGACTGTTACCATTCCGGAAATTACTGAAGCAAAAACGCACGCTCCGTATTCAGGCTTGGATTCAGAAATTATCGCAAGTCTATCCCCTTTTTGCACATTCAATTCACTAATCAAATAATGCGCAATTTTTCGGGACAAAAGTCCAATACCGGAATATGTAAATTCTTTCCACCCGTATTTTGTCTTCATCCCCAAAGCAACTTTGTCAGAATATTTTTCCGTTCTTTCATGCAACAATGCCAATACGTTCTTTTCTCTTAACCCCATAGATACACTACCTTTCAGACCAATTTATACATAAAGAATATTATTTTTTCAAAGAAAAGTCAAGAACATTAAGTATTTTTGTGATAAATTAAAAGCATAAAGATATAGAGGCGTAGAAGCAAAGAGGCGCAGTCTGTTACAAAAAACAAACTTATAAGACAGGATATTTATTCCTTCGTCAAGAACTCCAGTATCTTTGCAAGCTAAAGGAACAATTATGAAACACGTATATATAGAAACAATGGGTTGCCAAATGAACAAATCAGATACAGAAAGAATGCTAGGAATGCTTTCTCATTTTGATTATGAAGAAACAAAAGACCCTGAAAAAGCTGATTTGCTAATGGTTAATACTTGTTCAATCAGACAATTAAGTGAAGATAAAGCATTTAGCCAGCTCGGAGTTTGGGGCAAATGGAAACAAGACAAAAACCCTGATTTAAAAATCGGAATGTGTGGCTGCGTTGCACAACAAAAAGCAAGACAAGTTTTTTCTCGTGCGCCTTATGTTGACTTTGTTCTTGGAACACACAAGATTTATTCTTTACCAGATGTTATAAAAAGAATTAACAATGGTGAAAGAGTTTGTGAATGCGAAGAAACTAATCTTCCATCTCAAAACCCTGAAAACTACGAAATTAATCGTGTTAAATCAACTAATGCGTGGATAAATATTACAGAAGGTTGTAATAACTTCTGTACATACTGTATTGTTCCATACACAAGAGGCAGAGAACGATCAAGACTTCCTGAAACTATTATAAAAGAAGTTAAAGATGCACTAAACGCAGGTTTTAAAGAAATTACATTACTGGGACAAAACGTAGACAGTTATGGCAAAGATTTTAAAGACAAAAACTACAGACTTGCCGATTTGTTGAGAGAATTAAACTCTATTGAAGGCAAATTCAGAATACGTTTTGTAACATCATATCCTACAGATATTACAGATGAATTAATTGAAACTGCGAAAGAATTGGATAAGGTTTGTGAATATTTTCACATTCCAATGCAATCAGGAAATTCAGAAGTTTTAAAAGCAATGAACAGACGTTATGATAGAGAAACTTACGCAAAAATCGTAAAAAAAGTTCGTGATATGATACCGGATGTAACTATTACAAGCGATTTTATCGCAGGTTTTCCCGGAGAAACAGAAGAACAGTTCAAAGACACACTTACTGCAATTGACGAATTTGAATTAGATTATTGTAATGTCGCAGCATATTCTCCGAGAGAAAAAACAGTTGCCGCAAGATGGGTTGACAAATTTATTCCGGAAGATGTTAAAAATGAAAGATTTCAGCGACTTAATGATAAAGTTAAAGAAAATTGTTTGAAGTCAAATTTGAAATATGTTGGCAGAGAAATGGAAGTTCTTGTAGAGAATTTTTATGAACACAAAGGACAAATGATAAATACCGGAAAAACAAGAAATTTCAAAACAGTACATATTCCTTGCGACACAGATTTGACAGGACAATTTGTAAACGTAAAAATTTCTGGAGCAAAAACTTGGTACCTAAAAGCTGTGTTACACACGTAGCCCTCTGCGACAATATCGGTTCATACTTCGGACATTGGTGTAATGTTTTGCTACACACGTAGCCCTAAAACCTTCCTTGCAAAGGAAGGGGGACCGCTTGCGGTGGAAGGATTGGGTTATAGCAACATTGTCGAATTAGTAAATCCGACCTACTTTTTGTTTCATTATTTATTCATAGATCGCGGAATAAATCCGCGATGACAAATTTGGGTTAATATTTTAAATAACATGTCATTGCGCACTTGTTGCGCAATCTTTTATCAACATTGATAGACCCTGAAAAACTTTTTAGATAAGCATTACAAATACCACCAACATTGACACAAGTGTCTACGTGCGTAGCACCTATGTCGCTTCGTTCCTCGTGATGAAAGAAAAGAGCTTTATTATATTTATAATTTTGTTGCAAATTCATTTATTGCATCAAATGTAAAAAATTCAGCTATTGTAATTCCTAATCCGTTACAAATTTTCAAAATTGTGTATGCTCGTGGTTCTTTCATGTTGCGTTCTATTTCGCTTAACCCACCTTTTGAAATTCCACTTTGATATGCGAGTTGCTCAAGTGTCATATTTCGTTCTTTTCTTAGAGAGGCAATCCTTTCACATATTATATTATTAAAATCTTGATTAATCATATTTTACATATCTTCATACATGTGAACCTTATGTATTGATATTAACTGAATAATTGTTTATAATAGTTCATACATATGAACATGGAGGATATTATGAAATTTAAAGATTTTGCATTGACTGAATATGCTACGCATGTAGCCACTTGTGCCAATGTTGGCGGTATTTGTAATGACCATCTAAAAAGTTTTTCATGGACTATCAATGTTGATAATAGATTGCGCAACAAGTGCGCAATTGTCTGTGTTGGGAAAAACTCCTCTCTCTTGGGAGAGAGAGCAAGCGTTCGAGTGAAACGAGTTACGCATGCGAGAGTGGGTAACAACTTTTCCAATAAGGTCTATTCACTATTCACCACTCACCATTCACTTATTCATAATAATATGGTCTTTTCACGTTTCACTTCTCACTTTTCACTTAAACGACCTGCCTTTACTCTTGCAGAGGTATTAATCACTCTTGGAATAATTGGAGTAGTTGCGGCAATGACATTACCCAGTCTTGTACAGAATTACAAAGAAAAACAAACTGTTGTTGCACTAAAAAAATTCTATTCAACAATGTCACAAGCTTTTAATTCTGCAAAATCAGAAGGAATAGAACCCGAAGATTGGGCAACTGAAAAAACAGCCGATGGTTATGGCGCAGATGAATTTATGAGCCACATAAAACCGTACTTAAAAATTTTGAAAGATTGCAATCACGATAAAGAAGGATGTTTACTAACATCAAAAAGATACAAAACACTCTCAAATACAGAAGGAGATAACATTGCCAGAACAGAAAATGGACATACAAGATTTATCCTAAGTGATGGTTCTTTAGTTACTTTCTTTTTAAATAGCAAAGATTGCAAATATCAAACAACTACCGCAGGCAATACTTTACAGTTACAAAACATTTGCGGAGGTTTACACGTAGACATTAACGGAAATCGTGGACCTAATACATATGGAAAAGATTTTTTCTTGTTTTATATTACTAAATATGGCATTATTCCTGCCGGTTTACCTGAAGATAACACAGAATATGCTTTTTCAAAACAATGTAACTTAACTCAAAAAGCTGGTAATGCAAATGGAAAGGCTTGCACGGCTTGGGTTATAACTAACGAAAACATGGATTATTTGCATTGCAATGATTTAAGTTGGGATGGAAAGCATTCTTGCAAAGAGAAGTAAATGATATTTAATGGCAGGGGTAGGTACCCCGCCCTACATTTTGGCTTTAATGAGAAGTGAGAAGTGAATAGACCTTATTGGAAAAGTTGTTACCCTCTCTCGCATGCGTAACTCGTTTCACTCGAACGCTTGCTCTCTCTCCCAAGAAAGAGGATATTTTTCCCAACACAGACAATTGCGCACTTGTTGCGCGATCTTTTATCAACATTGATAGACCCTGAAAAACTTTTTAGATAATCATTACAAATATCACCAACATTGACACAAGTGTCTACGTGCGTAGCACCAAGTTCAGGATGACGTGCAAATTTTACGTCATCTTGAGCGCAAGCGAAAGATCGCAGTGTTGATATCATTTTACCAACCATGCGATACTTCGGACTGTGTCCTCAGTATGACGATTTTTTATTTTCGTAACAGACTTTGCTCCTACGCATCTTTACATCTAAGCATCTAACTCAAATATTGTCACAGTGGGTTACAAACATAGTACATTTTGGAAATATTCAATTGTTTTTAGCAAACCATCTTTTACATGAACTGTCGGTGCATATTCCAATTTTTCTTTCGCTAGTGACAAATCAGGTTTTCTTTGGCAAGGATCGTCTGACGGTAACGGTTTGAATATAAGCTTTGAACTTGAGTTAGTTAGCTCAATTATCATTTTTGCCAAATCCAAAATAGTATATTCTCCATCATTTCCAACATTTACAGGTCCCATAAAATTTTCAGCATTCATCAAAGATATCATTCCACGAACTAAATCATCCACATAACAAAAAGATCTTGTTTGAGAACCATCTCCATAAATCGTTATATCTTCATTTTTCAATGCCTGAACAATGAAGTTTGAAACAACTCGACCATCGTTTTGTGCCATACGAGGTCCATAAGTATTAAAAATTCTGATAATTCTAATATCAACTTTGTGTTGCCTGTGATAATCCATCATCAAAGTTTCTGCTACACGTTTTCCTTCATCGTAACAACTTCTTATACCAATCGGATTAACATTTCCCCAATAGCTTTCTTTTTGCGGATGAACAATAGGATCTCCATAAACTTCACTGGTAGAAGCTTGCAAAATTCTTGCTTTTGCAGAATCCGCTAAATCCAACATATTCGTAACTCCCAAAACATTTGTTTTTATTGTTTTTATTGCATTGTACTGATAATGTACGGGGCTTGCCGGACAAGCAAGATTATAAATCTGGTCAACCTCAAGAATTATCGGTTCAATAATATCATGCCTGATAAGTTCAAATTCTCGATTATCAAAAAGGTGTTCAACATTTTTTCTTGAACCGGTGAAAAAATTGTCAAGACAAATAATATGATTTCCTTGTTCCAACAATTTTTCGCATAAATGAGAACCTATAAAACCGGCACCTCCGGTTACCAAAATATTTTTCATAAAAAACCTCGCTTGGAATAATCTTAACACAAAAAGAAAAACGAAGTGAAATTTTTTAGGTTTTAAACAAAAGGAAAAGACCCGCCATCTGACGGGTCTTTAAGAGTATTGTATGAAAAATTCTAATTATTTTTCGTCTAATGCTGCAACACCTGGAAGTACTTTACCTTCAATAAATTCAAGAGAAGCACCGCCACCAGTTGAAACGTGAGTAAAATCTTCTGCTTTAAAGTATTTCTTAGCAGCAGAAACAGAATCACCACCACCGATTACAGAAACAGCACCGGCTTTAGTTGCATCAACGATTGCTTGCAATACCGCTTTTGTACCTTCAGCGAATTTAGGGTTTTCGAATGCACCAACAGGTCCGTTCATCAAAATAGTTTTTGAATTTTTGATAACTTCAGCGAAAGCTTTTTGGCTATCTGGACCAGCATCTACACCTTCAAATCCATCAGGAATTTCATTGATAGATACAACTTTGTTTGTTCCGTTGCCAGAGAAATCGTCAGCAGCAAGAACATCAGTAGCCATAACAATTTTTACGCCTTTATCAGCAGCTTTCTTTTCAATAGCTTTTGCAACATCCATTTGATCATCTTCACAAATAGAGTTACCAATTTTACCACCGTTAGCTTTTACAAATGTATAAGCCATACCACCACCGATAATTAGGTTGTCAACTTTGTCGATTAAGTTTTCTAAAACACCGATTTTAGAAGAAACTTTAGCACCACCAACAACTGCAGTAAATGGGCGAGTTGGGTTATCAAGAGCTTGTGACAAGCATCTGATTTCTTTTTCCATCAACAAACCAGCAACAGCAGGTTTCAAGATGTGAGCAACTTTTGCAGTTGAAGTATGTTTTCTGTGAGCAGCACCAAAAGCGTCGTTTACATAGAAATCACCTAATTTAGCAAGTTCTTCAGCAAAAGTCATATCATCATCTTTTGCTTCTTCAGCTTTATAGAAACGGATGTTTTCCAACAAAGCAACTTGACCGTCTTTCAATGCTTCTAATTCTTTATCAGCACCTTCGCCAACAGGTGATTTTACGAACAATACGTCTTCACCCAAAACTTTTGACATATATTTAGCAACAGGTTCAAGAGAAAATTCAGTTTTCCATTCTCCTTTTGGTCTACCTAAGTGAGCCATAAGAATAATTTTAGCACCTTTTTCTTTCAAAGCTTTAATTGTAGGAACAATAGCTTGGATTCTTGTGTCATCTGTTACATTGTGGTTTTCGTCAAGAGGTACGTTTACGTCAACTCTAACAAGAGCGCGTTTACCTTTTACGTCACCTAAATCATTAATTGATTTTTTCATATTTTCTCTCCTTTGTGGATTAAACGAATTTTTAATCCTTTTATGTATTCGCAAGACTATCATACAAAAAACATGAAATTAATCCAACTAACCAATTAAAAAATTAAAAAATTCTTTATAAATTATATACAAATCAAAGATTTTTGAAAGGGGATTTTTTATGAAAAAACAAATTATTATACTATCTTCAGCAGTTGTAATATCTCTTGTAATGGGGTATTCAATAAACAACATTGCTATTTCAAAAGCACAACCGGAATACAAAATTGCAACAGTTGATATTCAAAAAATTGTTGCAAATTCGACAGAAATAAAAAGTTTGAAAGCTGAACAAGAAAAACAAATGCAAAACATGCAATCAACAATCGACAAAGCTCGAACAGAAATTTCTAAGGAACAAGATCCCGTAAAAATTGCACAATTGGAAGAAAAATACAGAAATGAAATCAATAACCAAAAACTTGCACTGGATACATCTTACAACACAAAAGTTAAAGCAATTGACAGTAAAATTAAAACCGCAGTAGTCGAAAAAGCACGCTCAATGAATTACAATATAGTTTTACCGAAAAACACTGTTTTGTTTGGTGGAGATGATATTACAGATGAAGTTTCGCAAATAATTCAATAGATTATCTTTGGAAAATATTAATCATAAACGGGCTAGAACCTTTTTCATGATTGTCACGCCAATCCTGACGTGTAATTTGTTGCTGCTGAATATCACGTTTGTATTGCTCATTAAAAAATAATTGTCGTCTTTTTAAACCTGCATAACATCCTGCTTGACTGCCTTCGTCCATCAAATTACATTTAAACAACGCTGTTTGAAATTCTTTACGCCTATTTGCCCAATAATTGTATATTTCTTGAGTAGATTTTGTACCTTCGGGCCAAAACCATTTAATCTCTTTATACTCAGCATTCTCTAATCCATCCGGGCAAAAATCAATCCACATCGGAGGAATTGATTCAGCAGCAACCGCAGGGAAAACTATCCCAAAAATAATTGCAAATATCAAAGATATTTTAGTAAATCCTTTTTTTAACTTCATAAGTTCTTAATTCCTAATCATAATATAATCTAATAAAACAAATTAATCAATTCTTTGTAAAGATGCTATAATTAAATTGATGAATGACACATTAAAACAAACTCTTAAACTTTTACCATCACTTCCAGGTTGTTACATCTATTACAACAAAGAGGGAGAAGTTATTTATGTTGGGAAAGCAAAGATTTTAAAACGTCGTGTAATGAGTTATTTCAACAGAAAACACGATAGAATTAAAGTTGACATTTTGGTTTCACAAATTGAACGGATGGAATATATTATTACAAATACCGAAGTTGAAGCCCTAATTCTTGAAAGCCATTTAATCAAAAAATACAAACCAAAATACAATGTTTTATTAAAAGATGACAAAAAATATCCATATTTTTTAATTACAGATGAGGCGTTTCCAAGAATTACGATTGTTCGCAAAAAAAATCTTAACCCCGACAAAGGTAGATATTATGGACCATACACAGATATAAGAGCAATGCACGCAACGTTAGATTTTCTGAAAAAAATCTTTCCACTCAAACAATGCAAAACTCCAAAATTTAAAGACAGACCTTGTCTTTACTATCATATCGGGAGATGTATGGCACCATGCCAAAATAAAGTTTCTTCAGAAGAATACACAAACCTTGTAAAACAAGCTGAATTATTCCTTTCCGGTAAACAATCCGAATTAATGAAGCAATTAAAAGAACAAATGGAAAAATATTCCGAAACACTTCAATTTGAAAAAGCTGCAAAACTTCGTGATAGCTACAACGACCTTGCCAAAACTCTTGAAAAACAAAAAGTAGTTTACGAAAACACAAAATTAAATGAAGATGTAATTTCTCTAATGGCTGATGACGGAATTTTTGCAATAATAATCTTGATGATTAGAGAAGGCAGACTTATCGACAAAAAAGATTTTGTTTACGATGTTGAAGAAAACGACAGAACTGAGTTTTTTGCAACATTTTTCAAAGAGTACTATAGCACTCTAAAACTCGGCTACCCTGATAGAATTGTTTCTAATGAACTTGAAGCTGTTGGCGAAAAAGCATTGTATGAAGAATGGTTAGAAATATTGGCACAAAAGAAAGTTAAAATAAGTTATGGAAAATCTGCGCAAGGCAAGGAATTGCAAATGCTTGCGGATAAAAATGCAAAAGTTCTTTTGGATAATGCTAAAATAAAAAAAATGGCATCAATTTATGAAGATTTTAACGAAATCGGTTCATATTTGGCAGAAAAACTCCAACTTCAAAATTTTCCGCACAGAATGGAATGCTATGATATTTCACATATTCAGGGAACAAATACCGTTGCATCAATGGTTGTGTTTGAAAACGGAGTAAAAAAAGGTTCTGAATACAGAAGATTCAAAGTCAAATCTACGGAAGGGAAACCGGATGACTTTTTATCAATGAAAGAAGTTTTAACAAGACGACTTTCACGTTTGGATGAGCCAAAATGGGAAAAACCTGATTTGATTATAATTGACGGTGGTAAGGGGCAATTGTCAAGTGTTATGCAAATTATAGAAGAATTAGGAATAAAAAATATTGATGTTGTAAGTTTAGCCAAAAAGCACGAAGAAGTATTTCTCCCAAAACAGTCAAAACCAGTAATTTTGCCAAGAAATTCAAGCGCATTATTTTTATTCCAAAGAATAAGAGATGAAGCTCATAGGTTTGCAATAACATATCATAGAAAACTGCGGTCAAAATCAATGGTGAAGAAATAATAATATCTTAAATTTATATTCATCCTATAATAGCCATTCAAATATTATTACCGAATGTAAAAAAACATAACATTTTATCAATTTTGGCATATTCAGATTTTTTATATATACATATTATATATTAGGAGAGAATTACGATGAAAATTAATCCGGAATATGCACTTCCGCAAAATAATAACATTAAACCTTCTACAAGTAATAATGAAGAAACAAATGTATCTGTATTTAATGATAAAAATGGGAATGGTGTCGTTGATAAAGATGATTTCAGTAATGAAGAATTTGAAAAACTTGAAAATAATGGATTATATAGATTATTTGATGGAAAAAAATGGACAGATAATTTGAAAAAGATTTTTACATCTATAATGAATGGCGGAAATCCTAATGGAGATATAATAACTGAACAATATCCCGGAACAATGGGAACTGAAAAACATGTGCTTTATGACGGCAAAACTAATACGTTAAAAATTGCAGGTAAAAACCCTAATACAAAAGAATATTTTTCTTATCAAGAAGAAAAATATAATAATGCTGGACAAAATATTGAGCAAAAAAGGCTGTTAACAAGTCCTAAATACCAAAAAGATGGACATAAATATAGCTTTATGGGAAAAAATACTGATATTTATGTTAGAACGCAAGGGTTTGAAAATAATAATTTAAGTACAGAAGATGCGAATTTTGTCAATAAACTTATTGAAGATAATAAAGAATTTTTCTTTATGAAAAGTAGTAACAAATATGATAAAAATGGGAATAACACAGAAACAATAGCCAATTTCCCATTAGATGAACTTGAAGGTAGAGAAGAAGTAATTATTAAAAATGATGAAACGATTACAATAAAGTATGATAGGGACAATAATTTTATATCTAAAACAAAATCTCTTAAAGATATTGACAAATATAATGATGATGGAACTAGCCATTCTGAACATCTAAGTGAAACATACGATAAAGATAATAATTTGCAGTATCGAACAACTATAATTAACGACTATCTTGGTGAAACAGTCAAAACAGACATTGATGGGAATAAATATGATGCAGCAATAATAAAAAATATTGCAACAAGGGAATATACAAATGGAAATGTATATAATGAAACAAATGATGGTGAAACAATAAAAGTTGAATTGAAAGATAAAAATGGTAATATACTAGAAAAATATACCTTGCAATATAATAATAATTTAAAAAGTTTTGAAAAAGTCTTTGAAGATGGAAACCACAAAAAAGCAGATTTTGAGCCATTAACTGAATAACATTATAAAAATCCTTCCACTGCATTTAACTCACAAAGAGAGAGGGAAATAGAACAAGTATTGATGATATAAACCAAACCCCATTTCCCAATAAGGTCTATTCACTTATTCATAACGATACAGACTTTTCAGTATAAATGAATGTTGTCACAGGGGGCTACGTGCGAAAACATTACACCAATATATGAGGTATGAATAAATATTGTTCCATGTGGCGGGTGGAGCGGCACAAAACAATAACACCAAGATATGAAGTATGGATGGATATTGTCACAGTGGGCTACGTGCGAAAACTTTTCACAAAGATATGAGGTATGAATAAATATTGTTCCATGTGGCGGGTGGAGCGGCACGCTCCCACAAAAAAATAGCCGGATAGATTATCCGACTTTATATTTTTGGTGAAAAAATATAAAAATTATGCGTTAATGTCTGTTTTAAAGACATTATGCGCAAATCCTGCAAAGAAACCAATTCCTGCTCCGGCAAATACAAATGGAGTAGCCGGTCTGATATCTTTTAGCATAAAGCGATAAGCTTTAGCAAATTGTTTTGTCAAATTTGTTGAAACAGAGTTAACTTCTCTTATAATTCCTCTTAATTCTTTACCTGCGACACTGTCTTCGCCACCCAATTTGGTTACTTGCTCACCAATTTCAGAAAAGGCAAATGCTCTTTTGTCTTTAGAATTTGCCATTTTGATAAAAGTATCTTGGGCTAAAGTTTTTTTGTCACCCAAAGCTTCTAAATCAGCAATTTTTGCCTTGTTCGTAATTTTACGACAATAGTTCAACATTGAACTTTTCGAAATTGAGTTTTCCTGCTTTGTTACAGGAAGAATGTACTTCGAAGCATATCCGGCAACACTGCCGGCAGCTGTTGTTTGAATAATAGTGTACAAATTGTCCGATTTTCCTACTGCATTTACTGTCATAGCTAACAAACCCTTACTTAACTTACACAATAATATCCATGAAATACTGTTGAGTTTTCAGAAACTCAACTATTCGGATATTCAGTAGATTTACACTTAAATATTCTGAACTCTTTCCCTCGTGAAAACGACATCGCTCAAAACTGAGTAATTAAATCCACTGGGATTATACACCATAATTATTTTTTTGTCAAGACTTTGATAAAGTTTAGTAACAACATTACAAAAACAACTACTACAATGCAGATAAAGTAATGTTTGATAGTAGTAGAACCCATAAACAGTGAAGCAATAGCCCCTGCAATAATTGCAACTGATGTTAAAATCATTACTGTTTTCTTTTGTGAAAAACCTGCGTGCAAAAGTTTATGATGAATGTGTTCGGCATCAGCTACGAACGGGGACTTACCTTTTGCAATTCTTCTTAAAGATGAAAAAGTAATATCCATAATTGGTACGGCTAAAACGATAAAAGGTAAAAGAATTGCTAATGTTGCAGCTTTCATAACACCCGTAATAGATATTGTTGCAAGCAAAAAACCTGAAAATAACGCTCCACTATCGCCCATGAATATTTTTGCAGGATTGAAATTGTATGTCAAAAATGCAAGCATAGAACCGGCTAAAATAAATCCAATTAAAGCACTGATTGGATTAGGCGGGGTCATTGCAACGGCAATAATAGCTAAAGTTACCGCATTTACTGTCACTACAGAACCAGCTAAACCATCAACACCATCAATAAAGTTCAAAGCGTTTGAAATTCCGACAATCCATAGCATTGTAATTGGGTATGAAAAAATTCCGATATCACCAATGAATGGAACATTATTAATTTTTACTCCCAAAAGGTAAACCAAAGTAGCAATTGACACTTGTAAGAACAATTTGAATTTCGCATCCAGATTGTAGATATCATCAACAAGTCCTAACAAGAACATCAAAGAACCTCCAAGTAAAATACCTGACAATAAGTTTCCTGATGGATAATAGCTCATAAACACAAGACATAAAAAAGTCAACATTGTACTAGTCCAAATCGCAACACCACCAATTCTCGATATTGGTTTTGTGTGAATTTTTCTAGCGTTCGGCATATCAACCAAACCTTCTTTTTTAGAAAAACTAATAACAAGCGGAACTAAGCACACTCCGATTAAGTACGCTATTACTGTTCCAATTATATGTGCATGTGTTAATTTTATTAGCATGATTGTTCCTTTTTTGAATGAAGTAAACGAAACGATTTTTCACGTTTCACATTTCACTTTTCACTATTCGTATATTGGATATTTCTTACAAAGTTTTAATGAGCGTTCTCTTAAACCTTGTAGTTCTCGTTCATTATCTGACGAACATATTGCAGATGCAATAATACTTGCAACTTCTCTCATATCATCTTCTTTAAAGCCTCTTGTTGTAACTGCCGGAACTCCCAGTCTAATTCCGCTTGTAACAAAAGGACTTTGAGGATCATTTGGAACTGTATTTTTATTAGCTGTAATTCCTACTCGTTCCAAAACATTAGCCATATCCTTACCTGTTTTACCAGTTTTACGCAAATCCAGTGTCATAAGATGGTTTTCAGTCATTCCGCCTACAATATCCATTCCTTCATCCATCAAGCCTTGCGCCAAAGCTTTTGCGTTTTTCAAAATTTGTTCGGCATAAGTTTTAAATTCAGGCTTAGATGCCTCTAACAAAGCAACCGCTTTACCTGCAATAATATGTTCAAGCGGTCCACCCTGCATTCCAGGAAATATCGCTTTATCAATAATTTGCGCAAATTCTTCATCACACATTGTAATACCGCCACGAGGTCCTCTTAAAGATTTATGAGTTGTAGTAGTTACAAATTGGGCATACCCTGCCGGAGATGGGTGTAAACCTGCAGCCACAAGTCCTGCAATATGAGCGATATCTGCAAGAAGATATGCACCGACTTCATCAGCAATTTCTCTGAACTTTTTAAAATCAATAATTTTTGAATAATTGCTTGCACCACAAATAATCAATTTTGGTTTATGTTCATGCGCCATTTTACGAACATTTTCATAATCAATATTACCATTTTCGTCTACGCCATAGCTTTTTACGTCAAAGTACATGCCTGAAAAATTTACCGGAGAACCGTGAGAAAGGTGTCCACCGTTTGACAAATCCATGCCTAAAACTTTGTCACCGGGTTTAAGCACCGCCATAAATACTGCCATGTTGGCTTGTGCGCCACTGTGAGGTTGAACATTGGCATGATCCATATGGAAAAGTTCGCATGCTCTTTTTTGAGCCGCTTCTTCAATAACGTCAACACAATCGCAACCATTATAAAAACGTTTGTGCGGTTTGCCTTCTGCGTATTTGTTTGTCAAAACACTTCCGCATGCTTCCATAACTGCTTGCGATGTAATATTTTCGCTCGCAATCAATTCAATAGTATTTTGTTGTCTTTCAAATTCTTTTTCAATCTGCTCGGCAACAAGTGTATCAACCTTTTTAATATGTTCCAAATTCATGCCAGTCCTCCATAACCCTCTATATTACTTTGCCACTAATTATAAAATAAAAAGAACGCAAAGACAATTTGTTAAGAAGATTAATTTTCTCTATTCAAAACTTCTCTTACATATGTAAAATACTCGTTATTTTTGTATTTCTCAATGTTTTGCATAAGTTCTTCTTTTGTAACAAACCCCATCCTGTAAGCAACTTCTTCAAGACAAGCTATTTTTATGCCTTGATTATCTTCAACAGTTTTTACAAACTGCCCTGCCTGCAATAACGAATGATGAGTTCCAGTATCGAGCCATGCAAAGCCACGTCCCAATAATTCTACATTCAAATTCCCATTTTTAAGATAAATATTGTTTAAATCTGTAATTTCTAATTCTCCTCTAGCGGAAGGTTTTAGATTTTTTGCATAATCAACGACTTTTTTATCATAAAAATATAAACCTGTTACAGCATAATGTGATTTTGGATTTTGTGGTTTTTCTTCTAATGACAAAACTTTTCCTGCTTCATCAAATTCAACAACTCCAAACCTTTGCGGATCTTTAACCGGATAACCAAAAACAGTTGCTCCACCAAATTCTTTTATATTGCTAACAACGGATTTCAATTTCCCCGAAAAACCACCACCATAGAAGATATTATCCCCTAAAACAAGTGCAACATTATCACCATTTATAAATTCCTCTCCTAAAATAAATGCTTGTGCCAAGCCATCAGGAGATGGTTGTTCTTTGTATGAAAATTTAATACCAAATTGTGAGCCGTCGCCTAACAATCTTTTAAAATTCGGCAAATCAACTTGAGTAGAAATAATCAGAATATCTTTTATTCCTGCAAGCATAAGAACTGAAATCGGATGATAAATCATCGGTTTGTCATAAATTGGCAACAACTGCTTTGAAACTGCAATTGTGCTTGGATGTAACCTTGTTCCTGCCCCTCCTGCTAATACAATACCTTTCATTAATCACCTCATATAATTTTCACTGCCAAAATTATACTTGAATACCAATAAATATGCAAGCAATCCAATATTTTGAGCATTAGTTTTGTAAAGATTATTTTAAAAATTTTCAAATAAATGTATTTGTGATACAATATTTACAATAGCTTAGACTTGGAAGAGAAAGGGATTGAAATGAGCAATCAACAAAATATGTTTGCAGATGGGAAAATCGTTCCTGTTAATATCAGAGAGGAAATGAAACGTTCATATATTGATTATGCAATGAGCGTAATCGTCGGACGTGCGTTACCGGATGTTAGAGATGGTTTAAAACCTGTACACAGACGTATTTTGTATGCAATGAACGAACTCGGAATGACACCTGATAAACCGTTCAAGAAATGCGCTCGTATCGTTGGTGAAGTTCTTGGTAAATACCATCCACACGGCGATACTGCGGTTTATGAAGCTTTAGTTCGTATGGCTCAAGACTTTTCTACAAGATATTTAACTGTTGACGGTCACGGAAACTTTGGTTCTGTCGATGGTGATGGCGCAGCCGCTATGAGGTACACAGAGGCAAGAATGCACAAGATTACTCAATCTATGCTTGCTGATATTGATTGCGAAACTGTTGAATTTGAACCAAACTTCGACGGTTCATTACAAGAACCTTCAGTTTTGCCTGTAAGACTTCCAATGTTATTGTTGAATGGATGCTCCGGTATCGCTGTTGGTATGGCAACAAATGTTCCACCTCACAACCTTTGTGAAATTGTTGATGGAACAATCGCCCTAATCGACAATCCTAATATTACTGTTGCAGAATTAATGGAATATATTAAAGGTCCAGACTTCCCGACAGCTGCTACAATTATCGGATTGAACGATATTAAACAAGCTTACGAAACAGGTCGTGGTTCTATCAAAATGCAAGCTGTTGCAAACTTTGAAGAAATCGCAGGTGGAAACGGTCGTCAAGCACGTACCGCAATCGTTGTAACTGAAATCCCCTACCAAGTTAACAAAGCTGCTTTGATTGAAAAAATCGCAGAACTTGTTAAAGATCAAAGAGTTACAGGTATTTCTGACATTCGTGATGAATCCGACAGAGAAGGTATGCGTATCGTAATTGAACTTAAACGAGATGCAAAACCTGATGTCGTTAAAAATAATTTATTCAAGTTCACTCAATTGGCAACAACTTTCGGTGTAAATATGCTTGCTCTTTGCGGCAAACAACCGAGATTGATGAATTTGTTTGAAGTTCTTTCAGAATTTGTTGAACATAGGGTTGAAATAGTTACAAGACGTACAATTTTCTTCCTTAAAAAAGCAAAAATCAGAGCGCATATTTTAGCAGGTTTGATTATTGCTTTGGGTTCAATTGATGAAGTTATTGAACTTATCAAAAAATCAAAAACTACAGATGATGCTAGAACAGGTTTGATGAGCAGATTTGGACTTGATGTAGATCAATCAAATGCAATTTTGGAAATGCAATTGAGAAGATTGACAGGATTGGAACAAGACAAGGTTAAAGCTGAATATGATGAACTTGTTAAGAAAATTGCTGAATATGAAGAAATTCTTGCAAGCCGTCAAAAAATTCTTGACATTATCAAAAAAGAATTACTTGAAGACAAAGAAAAGTATGGTGACGACAGAAAAACTCAAATTTTGCCGGAACAAGGTGAAGTAACTATTGAGGACTTAACTCCAAATACTCCAATGGCTGTATTTATTACACATCAAGGCTATTTGAAACGTATTTCGCTTGACACATTTGAACGTCAAAACCGTGCAACTCGTGGCAAATCGGGAATTAAAACTAAAGAAGATGATGATATTCAACATTTCTTTACTGCAATGATGCACGACAAAGTATTGTTCTTCTCATCAAAAGGAACAGTTTATAGCTTGAGCGTATATGACTTCCCAGAAGGTGGCAGACAATCAAAAGGGTTGCCAATCGTAAACGTATTACCAATTGATCAAGACGAAAGAATTACGGCAGTTGTACCTGTAAGCAACTTCTCACACGATTTGAACTTAATTATGTTGACTAAAAAAGGTTACATTAAACGTATTGAACTAGACAACTTCTCAAACATTAGAAGAAATGGTATTATTGCAATCGGCTTGGAAGAAGGCGATGAACTTAATTGGGTAAAACTTGCGTCAGCTAGAGATGAAATCATTATCGGAACATCTTGCGGTATGGCAATCAGATTCCCAATCGAAGATTTAAGACCATTGGGAAGAAGTGCAAGAGGTGTAACTTCAATGAAATTAAGAACAGGTGACGAAATCGTAGGTTGCGACATCGTTCCTAGAGATTACGACGCAGACTTATTAGTTGTAACTTCTGACGGCTTTGGAAAACGTACAAAATTATCAGAATTTAGAAGGCAAAACAGAGGCGGAATTGGTTTGATTGCAACTAAATTCAAAACAACATCTTCAAAACTTGTAGCATTGACTATCGTAAAAGAATCAGATGATATTATGATGGTAACTGCAAACGGTGTTGTAACAAGATTGAATGCCGGTTCAATTTCTCGTCAAGGCAGACCGGCAACAGGTGTAAGAGCGCAAAACTTGACAGACAATGACACAGTTGTATCTGTAAACAAAATCTTGAACCCTGATGAAGATGAAACGGTAAAGAAAGACGTAGCAGCAATGGATGCTCAAGAAGCACAAGCTAACGTTTCTCAAACAAGTTTGTTGGATGAAGGAAATAAAGCAGAATAACTAAATAAATATTAATTAAAAATAAAAAGGTGCGAGTATCGCACCTTTTATTTTTATCAAACTTGTCTTATAACATATTACATGTTAATATTATCCTATGAGTATTGATATTTCTAATTTAAAGTCTGCCTTAGACACACTTAAATCAAGCATAAAAACACTTAACGCAAATAGGACTTGCAACTTTGCAGATATGCTTGAAGATTCTTGTATAAAACGATTTGAATACACTCTTGAAATCGCACGTAAATTGATGAAAAAAGTATTAAAAAAAGTCTACGGAATTACAGAAGAAGAATTGACCGTAAATAATACTTTCAGATTTATGCAAGGTTATAATTTCATTACAAACTGGGAAAACTGGAAAGAATACAACGAAAAACGCAACAACACAGCTCACGAATATGATTTGATAAAATCTCGCAAATTGATTGATTTAATTCCACAGTTTATTGAAGATACAGATTTTTTGATTGAAAAATTAGAAGAAAAATTACCGAAAAATGATTAAAGGCATCACGCAAAAAGAAGATTTAATA
>ERZ1034952.694-NODE-694-length-30040-cov-15.880640_pt1 | contig 30040 bp, 25 predicted proteins | sample MGYA00520625_ERZ1034952 | MGnify/ENA primary metagenome ERZ1034952 (study PRJEB33766, sample SAMN09781773) | gut metagenome | biome: gut microbiome | host: Homo sapiens | place: Madagascar | study: EMG produced TPA metagenomics assembly of the PRJNA485056 data... | reverse complement strand
GCTCCTGCTGGGCACATATCCGCCGATACTTTGTGGATGCGATCCCGAAAGGAAAGCAGCTGGATTACAACCAGCCGGCAGTACAGGGAGTGCATTACTGCGACCGCCTGGCAAGACTGGAAAGCAGCATTTCCGGTAAGTGCGGAACGGATTATGAAAAAAGGAAACAAATGCGTCTCGAGAAGGAAAAACCGGTTCTCGAGGCCTTTTGGACGTGGGTTGACAGCCAGAAGCCAGTCCGCAACACCCGCCTGGATAAAGCACTGACCTATGTGAAGAACCGCAGGGAAACATCCATGACCTATCTGGAGGACGGGCGCTGCAGCTTCACCAATAACCTTAGTGAGAATGCCATCCGGCCTTTCACAGTAGGACGTAAGAACTGGCTGTTCAGTGATTCCGTAGAAGGTGCAGAAGCCAGTGCGATTGCCTACACGATGGTAGAGATGGCGAAGGCACACAACCTGAACATTTATCAATACCTCAGCTATGTTCTGGAACAAAGGCCGAATGAAAACTGGAGTGATGAACAGCTTACAGAGCTGGCACCCTGGAGTGAAAAACTCCAAACTCTAAAAATGTGAGAATGAATTTGTAGCAAAATACTCCAACCGAAAATAGGTTGGGGTAAATTTATAGGTACCGCCGGATTATTTGGCGCTTACTAAATATCTAAATACAGAATTATCACTTTATATTTCTAAACCTAATATTTACCTTTTCTTTTATTGAAATCAATAGTTTAATAGCCATTTCATTCTTACAGAGAATAAGCAGAGAAAAATAAGCAACAACTGCTCCACACACTGCAAAGAATGTCTGCAACAGTATAGAGAATACGATTGCTTTTATGAAAATGACCCAGAATACTATTCCTATACATCCCACACCAGCTGTAATAGCATTAAACAAAAATGATTTATCAAAAAGATAACCTGTAATTATATCTTTAGCACCGTAGCAGTTCATAATCGCCATGAGTGCCTCTGACAGAAGCGTAGTTATCGCGGCTCCAGCCGCTCCCAAAAATGGAACAATACAGAGATTCAGTATAATATTCACAGATGCACTTATGACTGAGCTGCGCAGAAAAACCTTTTCTCTTTTATAAGGCAACAACACGCATTGATTAAAAATTGTACTGAACAGAGAAAATATTATTGCCAAGCACAATATAATCAAAGATTTCTGAGACCCAATATACTTTTCACTAGAAATTATAAGAATTGCATTTCTGCTAAGAAGGATCAAACCAACCATTGTTGGAAGTCCTAATACCACAATTGTGTTCGTTATTTTTTTTAATAACTGTCTATACTCAGCTGTCAAACCTTTACCAACATATAAAGATAATCTTGGGATAGTTACAGTGAGTATTGCAACAAGAACATTTTTTACAATTAAATAAATTTTTGCAGCAATACTATATATGCCGACCGAATAATCATCTTTAAGATACCCCAAGATAGTTATATCAGAATTGACATATATTTGAACAGCAACATTAGAAGCAAATATTACCAAAACAGGAGTTAAAATTTTTTTCCAATTAGCCTTAAACCGAATTCTTATCGTGCAATACTTTTTGGAATTAATGAAATTCAAAATATTTGAGCCCACTGAAGAAAAAACAGTGATGCATGCATACTTCAAATAGTCTCCTTCATTTCGAACAAAAACAAAAAGCAGTGCAATTGAAATCAACTTAAACAATATGCTTCTAACCGTAATATATTCGTATTCTTCGTAAATCGTATATAGCCATTCAGTGCCTATTGTAGTAAAAAATATTTGAAAAGAAAAAATGATTATACAGAATCTATAGTCATATGCCTTGCTTGAAAGCCAAATATATGCCAAGAGTAATAAATACGAAAGCACTGTAGCGAGAATATTAACAGAAAAAACCTCGCTGGCAAAGTCACTCATTTCAACTTTATTATCTCTATACTTTGTTCCTTCTCGCACTGCGTACTTATCAATACCTAGCGCTGCGATAAGCATAAAATAAGAAACTATCGACATTGAAAAATTATATTTTCCTATTTCCTCTATCGAGAGTACCCTGGAAATATATGGAAATGTCACAAGTGGAAATAATAAATTCAAAACTGTTCTTAGACCGTTTAAAACTGCATTTACTTTTACTGATTTACTTTTCATCGCACTTACATAAGATATATGCAAAAATAATATCCAATTCTCCTGTTACTATATATTTGCCTCGGGACTATTATCGTCAGCTACGAGCCGAGACATCTCGCTGCCTTAATTGTTCGAACAAGAGAGTAATGGTAGAACTTAATTTTCCAAAGGAACTCGTGTCTGTAAACAAGTCCGATACCAACTCTCTTATTTGCAACATTCGATTTATATATGTAGTTAAATCCGCCTGTTTGTGACAGCAAATAGGTCAAGAAGGTTTAACCCGTTACATATTCATTTTCGAATGAAGAACTTGAGCATAGTTGGCATCAATGTTTTCCGCAGAAAAAGAGCCATGACCACACTTCATCGTTGCTGCAAGATTGTGAGAATATTCTTTGCCGTGTGTCACGGTGTCGAAAGCCTGACGACTCTTGCAAAGCAACTCATTTTCATTAGTAGTGAGACGAATGTGTTCATAATGAACACTGGATGCCACTATAAAGGTCTGAACAAATTTTCCTTTTTAAAAAAAGACTATATGTATCGGTAATCCTTTACTTATCAAGGATCATAGCAGTATTATGTTTCGGATTTCGAGCATGGAAAGATACCTATGTAGCAGCCACTATATGAATCAACTGTCATTTAATCGTTCTGTATCTCCTCCCTGATTATGATAAGAAAAAATACTAGGAATTATGAAACAACAGATATTGTATTGCGGCATAAACAACCACTTCTCAGAAACACTACACAGTATATATATCAATAAAATCGTAATCATTGCGTAATGTTTGTCCATTATCGCATTCCTTATTAATACTAGGTACATGACTATTACAAGTAGAAAAACAACACTTCCACAATGAATTAACAGGTGCATATACGAATTATCCAACACAAGTGCCTGAACATTAAACTCTGCAGCATCAAGTGTAGATGTTAAAGCTATTTGTTGTCCTAACAAACTAATTCCATATCTTGTATAATACCTGTAAGCCAATGATATTCTGTTTGAAAAAAGCTGATCGAGTACAACTGCATTACTAATACGAGGATAATTGATAGAGACAACAATACTCCCTATAATGGCTAAAACTACAACGCTGTAAATTAGTCCATATAATAGAGGCATCTTAATCACACCGCTAAAATGCTCTAGAACCTTTATAAGGAGAATAACCACCACAGAGAAGAGTAAGGAGAATGCACTGGTTCGTGTTACAATATAAAAGTAGCACAATGCGCATAACACGACTCCAATACAGCTGTTCCATATGCTCCATTTTGAAAAGTTCTTATATATATAGCAAGAAAAACACTTTAATATTAATCCACCTAAATAATTCACGTGTCGAAATCCACATGCATGTCGAATAAGCCCTGTGCTTGTAATTACGGTATTCGAATCGATCAAACCTATAGCAGAACAAAGCACAACAAATCCCACACAAACAATTGTGACGGTTAGAGTAATATCAATAACACGGTTATAGTCTTTGTTTGCACTATAAAGCACAAGTAGTGCAAACCAAACAATTTCCATATACCTTGTATTATTATAGCATACGATAAATACCACAAACCACAGAGTAACCAAAAGTAGTAATTTAGGAGTGTATTTTCTTACAATATTACAAATGGCACCAACAAAAGCAACTATTAAAACAACGTATCGCATCAGTGCAACAATCGCTTTGAACAGAAATATATCAGTCAAAAAACTACTTCCAAATACGCAGTATATTGTGTAAATACATATAATATAGTAATACACCTCTTGCTTTTTTACCTTCACTATTATGTCACCCCCAAAAGACAGATGATAGTAATCCGGCAATACGAAACCTGCCGTACTTAAGTGCACTAATTACAAGCCTTCTTTTCAAATTATATTCATTCGGATTGATATTTTTTAAGCCTGCCCGAATCGTATCATTTGAGGCTTGCTCTCTTATGTATCTTGCACCTTCAGCTATAGAGTATTTTGACTGTTTTTTAAATACATCTAGCATCATTTCTTCTAATAACAAAATAACATATAATTCCTGCACTGCGCTATCATATTCCTTTTTACCTTCTACTCTCTTTTTAAGTTCATATTTGAATTTTTCCATGATTTGGTGAATGTTAGGATTATATTTGTGCGTTACAGAGCCACTTCTCAACACATAATTATAGCCATTCACATTCGCAAATGCGACATTATCTGTGTGTTCAAGACAGTCTAACATAAAAATGCGATCCTGACTCTTTTTCAATCCAATAGCAAATAAGATACAATTGTCTACCAAGAATGCTTTTTTGAATAGTTTTCCCCACGGAGAACCAATTCTGTAGCCGTCCAAATTCAACCTATTCTCTCTTTGAGAAACATTTTCAATACGAATGCGTCCAATAAAATCTTTATCTGGGATATACACATCACTTGATTCAGTTCCAAATTTGTTAGATATTCCATCGGAAAACTTAAAAAACAAAATATCCGTATCGCAACGCTTTAATACATCATGCAACTTCATGCACAAATCCAATTCGATGAAATCATCTCCATCCACAAATAGTAAATAATCTCCGCAGGATTTACTTATTCCATAATTTCTTGCGTATGAAACTCCATGATTTTCCAAGTGATACACCTTAAATCTGGCATCGTTCTTCGCATATCCGTCACAGATCTCACCACAATCATCGGGGGACCCATCATCTATAATAATAAACTCACAGTCCTGATAAGTTTGATTCAGCAAACTATCCAAACACTTTCTTAAATATATTTCCTCTACTTTATATACCGGAACAACAATTGAAATTTTCATAATTGTGTCTCACTTTCAAAATTATTTATCCATCCAGTAATTTGATACTTATTCACAATTTCAGACGGCACTTTTTGATACGGACTAGTCAGGAATTCGTCCAATCCTTCTTCGGAATCTCCATTTAGAATATAAATGTTATTAGTGTTATAAAAGTCATAGCTGGAAATATTCCTGTTATTTGTAATCAGCTTTTTCTCATATATGAGTGCCTCTATTGGCCGCAATGTCATTCCGTCCTGACCATCGCTTTGAATATCAACGATAATCCTAGTGTTTAAGATTTCATCCACAACATCCTGATATGTCATCCTATTTGAATTGTACCCCACAATTCTGAAATTCGTAACCTGCCCCTTCTTTTTTAGTTTAGCTTCCAAATTTAGTAGTTGTTCCAACCTTCCTTTATCCCCACCAATAAAAAACGTATCCGACTTTGCTGTTATTTTCTGGGAGTTTCCACAACATTTCACACAGAACTGTGGATTATATTTTAGCCCATATTTCAAACAATCTTTTTCATCAAAAGACCAGACCTCACAGTATTTATTTGCATCTTCTATAATTGGCGCCGCTTTTGACACAGGATTTCGATACCAATTAATCACCCTTTTTTCTGGATGATGCTTTTTTAAATCTTTAATAACAGCAAATGTATTACCTGTATCCGCTGTAATAATCGTGTCATAACTGTCAATGTTATATTTCCAATTATCGTACCATATCGATTTAAAAGGTAACCGCGATTGAAGATGTGCTTTTCTAATCGCTCTGTATAATCTATTCTCAGTGCTGGACTTAAGCATTCTCGTAAAGCAAATTTTTTCGCCAAAGTTTTGGGTTCCGTATTGATCAAATAAACTATTAATCATAACTAGATATTTTTTCATGAATTCATAAACTCCCTTAAGAATGTATTTCTTTTTCCATCTAACTCTTTTGCTGTATAATTACTGGCCTTTTTTATACTATACTCACTTAAGAGAGCCAAGGATTCTACGTTATTGACCTTTAAAAGCATATTTGCAATTTCTTCACTGCTTCCAGGATTAAATTGATAATCAACATGACCCAATTCAACATTTCCACCTGCGTTGCTACAAATAACAGGACACGCTCTAGACATCGCCTCTAAAATAGACCTGGAAAGTCCTTCTGTAAAACTCGGCTGAATATATAGGTCAATAGTGTCAACCCAATTGTAAATCATCTCATGTGGTATACTCCCCATGATTAAAACCTCATCCTCAATGTCCAGTTTCTTCACCAGCTCTTTAAGCTCTGTGTCATCGCCATTTCCTACAATTTGATATTTGAAATTCCTGTATCCTTTACTTTTTAAATACGCAATGGCCTCAATAACATATCTAACACCCTTTAACCTTACATCTAATTGAGCCATCGTTCCTATTGTAGTTATACCTTTATTCCTCATATATCTTTCTTTTCGGATCTCTATTTTATCTTTGTCAAGCGTATATATTTCCACATCTGAGCAACCTAGAGACTTTCCTTTAGTAGGATATCTATTCTGCAAAGCCCAATCGGTAACGTATAATACATAATCTGCGTTCAAAATATTTCTTTTGCACATATATTCTCTATAATGTGCCACGATTTTCCCTTTAACGCTATTATACCAATCACATTCGAAAGAGAATCCGCCAACGATAACAAGATGTTTTTTTTTATATTTCCTACACATTTCAATTGCAATATTGGCATATATACCAGTTGCTTGCCCAATGATAATCTTATCTGCTTGAATTATGCTATTCTTAATAGTCTGCTTAATTTTTCTTCTTGCAATTGGATTAATCACATTGGTTATTGGTTTATATGGGTTCTCGCACGGTATTACCATAACACCGTTTGGAATCGGATTATAGCACTTTGTAGCTTTGTCTACACCAACAGTTTGACAATTATCCCGAAGTAACAAGGTCAAATTATCTGACACTCTTTGATATCTTGATATAATGTTCGAGTTCATGTGAGAGTTCAAGTACAATTTTCCTTCTGTATCTCTGATTACTCTGCCACTTAAACTTATAAACAGTAAATTTGCCAAGTTATATCACCTTTGAACCCTTCCGCTTCCGCCACCATGAATCAAGCCCTCTATATCAGATACCATCATCCTATTGAAGTCGCCCTCTATCGATTGCTTTAAGCAACTTGCTGCAACAGCAAACTCAATAGCATTCTTATCATCTTTTCCGGTGATCAAACTATAAATCATTGCGCCTGTAAAACTGTCACCGCCTCCGACTCGATCCACAATATCAATATCGTAATGCGTGGAATAATTTGCAGTGCCAGTTGCTGCATCGTATATCATTCCGCTCCACCCATTACGGCTTGCGTTAATGCTTTCTCGTAAAGTAATGGCAACTTTTTTGCAGCCAAATCGTTCACAGATTTCTTTTGCCACATACTCATAGCCATTCTTATTCAACTTTCCCGATTCGACGTTATTATTCGGTGCCTTGATTCCAAGGACCTTATCTGCATCTTCTTCATTTGCAATGCAAACGTCAACATACTGAACAAGATTACGCATCACTTCCCGTGCTTTTGCGGAACTCCAAAGATTTTTTCTAAAATTCAGATCACAGGAAATTACAATGCCCTTTTCTCTCGCCTTCTTACAAGCCTGCTCACAAATTCGCACCATGTTATCAGATAACGCCGGATCAATTCCAGTCCAATGGAACCAGGTCACGCCATCAAACAATGCCTCCCAATCAAAGTCAGTTGGCTCAGCTAAAGCAATCGATGAGTATGCTCTATCATAGATTACCTTAGATGGGCGCTGAGAAGCGCCCTTTTCAAGATAGTAAAGTCCCATCCGACCATTTTTGAAGAAAGATTTACCAGTGTCAACGCCAAAATATCGCAGAGAGTTCAATGATGCACGTCCAACATCATTATCAGGGACAACTGTCAAAAATTCCGACTGTATACCAAAATTAGCCAATGACACTGCGACATTTGCTTCTCCACCACAGAATGTAGCGTCTAAACTGTCCTTTTGAAACAGTTTCGTATATCCTGGCGATGCCAGTCTTAAAAGAATTTCGCCAAAAGAAAGTGCCTTCATACGCATCGCCTCCTTAAATTTTCACATAATGCTGCTTCGTCAGAAATTTCAACTCGACTATATTGCTGTATTTTTTCAGCATTTCCGTCATACCCACGTTCATTGCATCAAGAACTGCTGTTCTTGTAACAAATGCCATTGTAGATTCCCCGTAATTTTCCTTTTCATCATGGGAATATCCATCAAATCCTGCCAGATAAATCTTTTTTGCCCCCATCTGGGTAAAATATTTAATTGCCATCAAACCAGCATTGTCTTTTACTGCTTCAATGTTGCACAGAAGTTCTCGATATTTTGTCTGGATGTACACATTATCCGCTAGAATATTCGATGTAACAATGCACTTCTCTCTATTCGACGCATCCAGTTCTCTGAAGCGTCTCAAATTGCTCAGAAAAATATAATTTGTATTTACGAGCGGATAGTTATAATTAACGCTTATCGTCACGACATCTTCATTTATAAAAGAGGCTATCTTTTCCCTCTCCTCTATCGAACTCTTTCCCGGTGCAATCAGCAGAATCGTTTTCCCTTTGATTTTTTCTTGTAGCTCTGTCTTATGCTCTTCCTGTGATTTTCCAGTTGCCATATATCTTAAATAAAGATGTTCAATATAGTCCTTATCATAAGAAACCTTTTTGTCTTCATCCATCATATCAAAGATTTCATTCATATTTTCAACAGTCAAGGTCTTCTTATCATCCAGATATCCAGCATAATTTGGATGGGCATTATGTGCTGCAGACAAATAATTTGGCAAAGAGTATCCCCAATAGTTTCGCTGATAAAACTCATTTAAAATTTCGTCAATAATAGATAGTAACGGTTTAATATCGTAATTTCCATCGGCATTATCATTCAAATACTGAACAAACAGTTCTGTATTTAAATTGCCTGCACCTCGTCCCATTCCGTATACGGAAGAATCAATGATGAGTTCTCGATCGGAATGCAGGTCAACTAAGCTTTGCGCATTCGAATAGGCCAGCTGCATATTATTGTGTGAATGGAAACCAATTTTAATTTTCTCATTCAGATTATGCTCAACTAAATAAAAAAGTCTCGTCAAATCTTTGCGTTTCATCATACCAAAGCTATCTACGATATAAAACGCATACGGCTCTAATTCATTCACCCGACGAATCAAATCAAGAAACTCTTCATCTGTATAGCTCAGTGAAACCATTGCCTGAACAAAGACCTTATATCCCTTATTTTTTATTTTTTTGCATTCTTCCAACGCGACTACGCGGTCTTTCTTGTGAAAAGCCACACGCAAACCATCAACAGATACTCCATCATAATCTGGCAGATCTTCCGGACGATATTTGCCATAGTCAGTAAGCATTACAAATGTTTTGCCCTCTTTGTCTTTCGGAATAATTTTGGCTACTTCCTCAAGTGAGGTAAATCTTGTAACATCCTGATCATATTCTACGGTATTCATAAGGAATCCGCATTCAATAATATCAACATTAGCCTCTACAAGCCCATGAACGATTTTCTTCTCATTCTCAAAGCCAAATCTACAATTGTTGCAGTAACCACCATCTCTTAGTGTGCAATCTAATACCTGTATTTTGTTCATTATATTTTCTCCACGAAACATTCTTACTTCTTTTGAAGCTCATAGTTATAGATTGCATCCGCAATCATAAAGTCTTCTGCCTCATCAATATCTACGCTTTCAATTTCGCCGACCTCAACAATATACGGTTTATCTCCGATTCGGCGGTCAAGTTCTGTCATCACTGTGTTTCTATAGATATAGAAACCACTTGTTTCCTCATACAATGCCGGCAAGTCCTGCGTGCGAGGAATACTATTTAATTCATAATTGAACGGTTTTCCATCTTTCCACAGAAAATCTTGCAACTTCTTAGCAGCAAAGGAAGAGTCAAATTCCCCACTCTTGACAGCTTCCAGCCCTTTTTGAATCGATTCTTTTTTAATGAAAGGTGCTGTCGTGTGTGTCATCACATAAATATCTGCAGGCACTTCGTTCGCAAAACAATGCAGTACTTCATTCATTTTTGTCGTATCTTGATCCAAACTGGTTGAACGTTGCAGATACTTTACTCCTTCAGGAATAAACTCCTGAATATCAGGATTGCTACAATAAACATAAACTTCATCCACACCTTCAACTGTCAACAGTGTAGAGAGAATGTAATGGCAAAGTGGCTTACCATTCGTAAAGCTTTTCGTATTTTTCTGCGGCAACCGACGATTATTCAGTTTCATGGGAACAATTGCTACTGTTTTCATAATTATTATCTCCTTACTACTTCCTCTAATTCTTTTCGTGGATACGCCTCAAGCATACCCCCTCGTGTACAATTAAAAACTTGCACCCCTATTGAATCCGCAAACTTTTTGAATTCATAATGCCCTTGTATCATTTTATCGCCCATTATAGAAGCTTTGGGATCCTTATGACCGTATTCTATAAAATGCCCCTTTTTCTGGTTGTAATTACAGTCGCAACCTAACAAATAGATTTCCTTAAAACCCATATAACAAACAAACTGCATGATTGAAAATGTGATTGTATATGCATCATATATACAACTATAGCAATCTTCCGAAAACTTATACTTTCCGTATCCACTTAAGTGAAACATCTTATGATCCAAATAGTGCAATGGAAAAATTTCAAATCGCTCTGGCAACTTGAATTTGCTCGCCACATTCTCGCTGACCCATACTTCTTTTAAATCATTCTCATCCGCATTCACCAAACATTCTTCCAATTTTTCATATACGTATTCGTCCTGTATGGCATAAAAATTTGGTCTCCATTCAGTCTTATCAAATGCAAGCACACATGAGTTCATACCGAATGAATATTCTGACTTTATAAGATTTAAATCTTCCATCGTCAAGCTAGGTCCTGTCGCAATTACAAAGCATCTCTCGCCTTCAAATTTATTGTGCAGTTGCTTTATCCAGTGATATCTAGGGTCATCATAACCTTTATGTCTTTTTTCTGCTTCCATGTCGGATTTTTTATACTGTCCGAGAAACATCGGATATGCTATTATTCGTGACACTGAATCTATTTGTTTGTTTTTTTTCATCAACTGCTTGAATCGATTTAAATTCATCACATGCTCCTCATCTATTATGATTTCAAAACTTAAAAGCATCTTTCAGTCCCAGTCAATTCTGGTTCTTACCACTCAGATTCAGTACCGTCCTCTAGCTCATACTCATCAGTACTTACACTTTCCTTGTACTCACCCTTCAACTGCAGTCTTTCATCGTCGATCTCCGAACCATTCCAAGAACTACTTGCTTGTAACTTTCGTTAATTGATACAGAAGAGTACCAGATCCCCCTGCCAAAATAATACTCTTCATAACTATTCCCTCACTTTTCGTATATTTTCAAACAATCTCCCGTGTTCTTCTGAAACCCTCCGAGCATCGAATTTGTCATGTACATCTTTCAAGCCCTGTGCCACCAGCTTATCTTTCAATCCATTCTCCCGATAAATCCGCAGCACAGCCTCACTTGCGCCATCCGCATCATCAACATTGACAAGCAATCCGTTTTCCTCATTTTGGATGATATTGGGAATAGCATCAACCCGGCTTGCCACAATTGGCTTACCCGCCATCATATACTCTGGCAGAGCCAATCCAAAACCTTCCCAGCGACTTAACAGACAAGCCACATCAAAGAGTTCCACATAGCTCATAGGATCATCAACCCAGCCTGTGATATGCAAATTCTCAGAAAAGTCATTATTTTCCGCATACTTTCTGATCTCCGCTTCCTGATTTCCATTCCCGACAATGATAAAATGTGCATTCGGAACCTCATCTTTAACAAGTCTTGCCATCTTCACAAATACATCTGGAGCCTTCTGTGAACTAATTCGGCCAACCATACCAACGACAAATGCATCTTCTGGTATGCCTAACTCTTTTCTTTTAACTTTTCCGTGTTCTCCACATTCATATGCTTCGATGTCCACTCCGTTAAAAATGACTTGCAGCTTTTTCTCCCCACATATCTTTTTATCCAAAGCGGACTGTTTCTCTGCTTCCGAAATGCAGATAATTTTATCGCAGAACGGTGCTGCCACCTTTTCAATCGCTGTGTACATCATTCTTTTTTTATTAGAGCAACGCATATTGAATGACCAGCCATGCGGATTATATACACAGTATTTTTTTAGATCAATATCTGCCACACGAGCGATTGCGCCAGCTTTACTGGAATGGGCATAAACGATATCTGGGTTGTATCTTTTTATCAGTTTCCGAACATGTCTGATTGCCTTTAAGTCGTTACCTCCAATGGCTCTGCTCATCTCAATTTGTTCAAAGGAATCTACTAGCCCTTTATAATCTTCCGCATGAAAATCCTGTGAGCAAACCAGTATGTTTTCAAACTTTTCTTTATCCAAATACTTGAGAAGCATTCGGATGTAGCGATCCACGCCGCCCGCAGCTTGCGCCACATACAGTATTTTTATTTTGTTTTCTTCCATCCTCTTGCCCTTTATTTCTCTCTTAATCCCTCTGGAAAATATCGCGTGTATAAACCTTATCCTTCACATCATCTAGGCACTTGTCATACCGGTTTGCGATGATGGCGTTGCTCATTTCCTTGAATTTCGCCAGATCGTTGACCACCACAGAGCCAAAGAATGTCTCTCCATCCTTCAAAGTCGGCTCATAAATCACCACGGTTGCTCCCTTGGCCTTAATGCGCTTCATGACACCTTGGATAGAACTCTGGCGGAAGTTATCGCTGTTACTCTTCATCGTCAGACGATACACACCGATAGTGACTGCCTTTTCCTTATCCTCATCAAACTCATTCTCTGCATCATAGCCATAATAACCAGCCAGCTTCAGGACGCGGTCAGCGATGAAGTCTTTCCTTGTCCGGTTGCTTTCCACAATTGCTTCGATCAGGTTTTCCGGCACATCTGCATAGTTTGCCAGCAGCTGCTTGGTGTCTTTCGGCAGACAGTAGCCACCGTAGCCAAAGCTCGGATTGTTGTAGTGGCTGCCGATACGAGGATCAAGGCAAACACCGTCAATGATCTGCTGGGTGTTCAGCCCCTTGCTTTCTGCGTAGGTATCCAGCTCATTGAAGTAAGCAACGCGCAGTGCCAGATAAGTGTTAGCGAACAGCTTGACCGCTTCGGCCTCGGTAAAGCCCATGAACAGGGTATCAATGTTCTCCTTGATAGCACCTTCCTGCAGCAAACCGGCAAACTCATGAGCAGCTTCTACCAGACGCTCATCGTTCAGATCAGTACCAACGATGATGCGGGAAGGATAGAGATTATCGTAAAGAGCCTTAGACTCACGAAGGAATTCCGGGCTAAAGATAATATTCTTGCTGTTGCACTTCTCACGAACAGAAGCAGTGTAGCCCACAGGGATAGTGGACTTAATGACCATGATAGCGTTCGGATTATATTCCATGACAAGCTTGATCACAGTCTCAACTGCAGATGTGTCAAAGTGCTTGGTGTAGCTATCGTAGTTCGTAGGAGCCGCAATGACAACAAAATCCGCATCAGCGTATGCAGTCTTAGCATCAAGCGTTGCAGTCAAATTCAGTTTTTTCTCTAATAGATATTTCTCAATATAATCGTCCTGAATCGGAGACTTACGGTTGTTAATCATCTCAACCTTCTCCGGAACAATATCAACTGCGGTTACCTGATGGTGCTGAGAAAGTAATGTGGCAATTGACAAACCCACATAGCCAGTGCCCGCAACAGCGATTTTGTAATTCTTCATGTTATTTACTCCTCCGACCCTTTGTTTTCTTATGCTGCCATACCTTATCGGTGCAGCAATTATCAGTCACCCTTATGTCCAATTTCCCAGGCAAATATTTATACGTCGTTTCTACCTGTCACTACACCTAAGTATTAAGATAATAACTACTTCTCCCCAAGCATTATTTCATATTGGCTCTTCATCCCTATTTTCACTTCACTACAAAAAAGCCTGCACGCTCTCACATACAGACTTTTCACTTTCCTCTACACTGCTCCGTCCTTCTTGAGCACAGCTCCTACAGTCTTCCACAGTATCTTCAGATCCTTTCCGAAGTTCCAGTTCTCGATATATTCCCGGTCCAGCTTCACGACTTCGTCGAAATCCGTGATGCTGCTCCGCCCGCTGATCTGCCACATTCCGGTGATGCCCGGTTTCATGGCGAGTCTGGTACAGTGTCTGAGCTCGTACTGTTCTACCTCGGAGACGAGGGGAGGTCTGGTGCCTACGAGGGAGATATCTCCTTTGAGTACATTGAAGAACTGCGGGAATTCGTCAATGCTCCAGTCACGGATGAAGTTACCGATTCCCTTTTTATAGGTACCGTCCGGCAGGATCTTGCTGCCGATGATACGGGGATCGTTATCCATCTTGAACATCTTGCCGTCAGACATTTTATTCTGTTTCATGAGCTCTGCCTTACGTTCCTCCGCGTCCATATACATGCTGCGGAATTTATAGAGGCGGAACTGTTTGCCATTCTTGCCCACCCTGATCTGGGAGAAAAATATCGGTCCCGGAGACTGGATATAGATGGCCGGTGCCAGGAAAATGCAGAGGATACCGGTCAGGATACATCCGATCAGACCTCCTGTGACATCCAGGCATCGCTTCATGAACAATTGTCTGGGAGAGGCATAATTCATCGTAGCCGTTATTACCGGCATGTCTCCCATCTTCTCCATGATGATCTTTCGTCCGGATTCTGTTAAGACACCGGGGACCCGCACGTGCGTTACAGTACCCATTTCCAGGAATTGTCTGATCAGCGGTTCTGCCGAAGCATCTCCCGGTTCCAGATCTATATAGATCTCATCCACCCAGCCGGTACGGGTATATTCAATGACACTGTCAGCATTCGCTATCACCGTATATTTCCCGATCTGCTGTCCCATCATATCCGCATCTACGACTGTGATGCCCAGGATCTGGTAAGAGGCATAGGTCTCTCCCTGCAGCTGCTCTGTCAACGCAGCCAGACGGTCTGCTTTGGTCACGATGATGAGGGAACGCTTTGATGCATATCTGTTATGCTGCTTCAGGTATGTCCTCCAGAGGATTCTTCCCACATAGCTTAGGATCCAGTAGAATGCCATGGTCAGATATAGTACAGTACGTGAGAACTGCTCAGCGTTCTGCACGGTGACCAGATAGATGGCGAACAGTGCGAATACCTCGAGCACCTGCTTCGATGTCTGGATGGCCTCATTCCAGAAGCCACGTTTCATGACATTATGTAAATTTTCAAAAGTGATACCAATGACGATATCTATCAGCAAAAGTACGATTGCCATACCGGCATAAAGCTGATTATCATACATATTACCGATTCCATGACGGATGCAATATGCAATATAAAAGGAGAGCTGGAGACAAATGATATCAAGTGTCAGAAAGTCTGCATGTTTCAGCCAGCCACTGTACTTTTTTTTGTACATGTTTCTACCCCCCCCCCGAATATTTTCGGTTTATCACAATTATTTTATCTTTTTTCGGTTTCTGTCTTCCTCCATGTTGTCACCCTCAATACTACAACTCCCTATTATCACGGATCAGCGAAGCAGGCTTCCCCTCCTGTGTGCACCTTCGCTTATTCTTCCGTTCCGTAGTTACCGTAATATTTGCCGTAGTACTTCCCGTAGTACTTGCCATAATATTTACCGTAGTATCCCTTGCCGCTCATCTCTACCTTATTCAGTACGCAGCCGAGGATCTTGCATCCGGTCATTGCCAGCTGGTCCTTGACTCTCTTGGCGAAGCGGTAGCTGATCTCACCGCAGGCGAGGATGATCACCGCACCGTCACAGAATTTGGACACGACTGCAGTGTCGATGACGCTTCCGAGCGGCGGTGTATCGATAATGACCATGTCATACTTCATACGACATGCCTCTACCATTTTCTGGAATCTGGTATTGCCTAACAGCTCACTGGGGTTGGGCGGTACCGGTCCTGCGAAGAGGAGATGGAAATTCGGAATATCGGTCTCGCAGATCGCCGTATCCAGATCTACTTTGCCGACTAAGTAATTGGTCAGTCCGAAGCGGACTTTACCCTTTTTATGTCTGCCTCTCATGACGCTCTTGCGCAGATCTGCGTCAATGAGGATGGTCTTTTTCCCGTTCTGTGCAAAGGATTTGGCGAGCTCATAGGACACGCTGCTCTTACCTTCATTCGGTGTACAACTGGTCACACAGATGACTCTGATATTCTCTCCGGAGAATTCGATGTTCGTGCGGAGCGTTTTAAATGCTTCTTTGGTACGGAAATCCTGTTTTTCCAGTTTTAATTCAATGCTTTGCATCTTCCTGCTCCTTTTCTATATCTACGACTTCGATGGTCTCATCTGCTCCCATCCGGGGCTCATGGATTTCTTCTTCCTCCTTTGATCTGCGGGATTTCTTTTTCTTATCCACGGTATCAAAATTCGGGATCAGTCCCAGGGTAGACAGTTCCAGATATTTTTCGATATCCTCGGAAGATTTGATCGTATCATCCATCAGATACTGCACAATGATAATACCGGCTGACAGGATCACGCCGATCATTGCTGCGATCAGTGTCCACTTCGGGATAGAAGGCTCGCAGGGATTCTCCGGCAGATTCGCTTCATCTGCCACATTGACTGCTTCCACATCGGTGACATCCTTGATATGGATCGCTGCTGCATCGCGGATGCTGTTGGCTATGATCTGTGCATTGGCGGGATTCGGATCCTTAACCGTGATCGTGATGATGCGGGTATTTGAAGTATTGGCTACTGTCACTCTGTTCTTCAGGCTTTCATAGCTCTCATCCAACTTGTACACATCGATGACCTTCTCCAGTACGGTACGACTAAGGATCAGCTCTTCGTAGTCCTTGGTCAGCTGGCTGGCCAGCTGCGCATCGCTGTAGGTCATGCTGTTCTCATTTCCTTTGCTGGTGGAGATATAGATGCTGGTGGTGGATTCATACTGCGGTGTGATCAGAAAAAAACTGACTGCGAATCCGATGGCACCTGCCACAACAGCAGCCAGGATGATGATCCAGACCTTGTGCAGGAGCAGACCGAACAGATCCTGTAAATCGATTTCAATTTCATCTTCCTGATAAGAAGTCTGCATGGTATTTTCCTCTCGTTATCAATAAATGAGTTCATTAGTTGTGCGTCAGGAACCTCCGGGCGTTGCCTCCCGTCAGTTCTGCAGCATAGACGTCTCCGTATTTTCTGCGGAGGATCTCTGCGCATTTCTCTATATAAGGAGCCCTTCCCTCCGGTCTGTGTGCATCCGTAGACACGAAATCCACCAGACCGTTTTTCAACAGGCTCTTCACATTCTGTTTTGTAGTAAAACCGTTATCTCCGGTCACGGAAGCGCAATTGACCTGGATCAGCGCTCCGATCTCTCTCATCCACTGGATGGCGGTGAATTTCCGATCCATCAGGTTCCGATATCTCTCCACATGGGCGATCACCGGCTGATATCCGAATCCCAATATCTCCCTTGCCGCATTGCGGATGTAATTTTCCTCCGCATAGGGCTCGAATTCCACTAATACGCAATTGGAATCTCCCAGGGTGATGATCTTGCCTTCTTCCATCCATTCTAACATTTCTTCTATGTAATAATATTCTGTCCCCTTTTTCAGGGTGATGTGAATTCCCTCGTTGGCAGCCATCTCCTGCACCAGGCGTATCTTCTCCTCTACTTTTGCAAGCGTTGGGCGTCCTTTCCCCGGCATACAGTGGGGTGTCGTATAGATGGTACTGATACCTTCTTCTTCCGCTACCCGCAGCATGGCAAGTGTCATATCCATGTTCTTGGATCCATCATCCATACCGGGCAGTATGTGGGAATGCATATCAATATATTCCATGTAACAATCTCCTTTTTTGATCCCGGCATGGTGCTAAAGCACCACACCGGTCTCATAGAAACCACTCTACCTTTTTACAAAGCCATTATTTCAAATAAAATTTCATAAGGCCTTATGAAATCAAGTTCGTAAGATGATCTTAGAACTCGCCGGTCTTAGGTGCCTTCACTGCGGTTGTTGCAACATTAGCTGCATCAACTACCATGAATGCAACGGGAGAGAAGCTGGTGAAAGTACCGGTTACAGTGAGGTCATCACCGAGAACGCCGGAACCAACTACTTCCCAGGTGTAAGGTGCGTTGGGCTGTCTGTGAAGGACATATACCATATCACCCTTCTTAGCGCCGGGAACCTTGAAAGGAACCTGTACGCCGCCTGCAGGGATCTCTCCGCTGTAGGATACATCAACTGCTGCTACCAGTTTAGCGCTGGTAGGAACGTTTAAGTCTTTCAGAACAGACTCAGTGGAAGTAACAGATACTACCTGTTTAGCCAGTGCCTCATTGGGAACTGCTACAGTAGCTGCTGCTACGGAAGTCTTAACTTCCTTTGCTGCTGCTACGACATCAACGCCGGCAGCGGTCTTTACAACAGGATCAGCCTCAGGGCTGTTTGCTGCAAAGGTAGGAACTGCCATAGCTACGGTCATAACTGCAACTAATAACAAAGCATATACTTTTTTCATTGGACATTTATCTCCTTTCGTAGAGTATAGAATGGTTTCTATATATAAACGGCTGTTTCCAACCGGTTATACCGTGATTAATATTAGTTCACTTCCTCATAGAACACATCGAGGATCAGTTGATACAGAGCATCGTCATCCACGTTGAACTCCGCATATTCCTCTCCCTTGGTGACTTCACCGGCGATGGTGTAGATATTGTCGGTGTCAAAGGAGCTGTTTATATATTCGGTACACAGGTACACTGCCTGATCTAAGCTGATACTGGTCACCATCTGTTTCTCCGCGGTCTGGTACAGCTTCACCGGGAGGCTTATGTCTGCCTTCATGCCCTGCTTGAACTGATTGACGAAAGCTACGGCATAGCTCTTCTGTCTAGCGATACGCTTATTATTGGAAGCAATATCTGTAGACTTAAAGTCACGGTCATGGACAAAATGGTATGCCAGATCACCCTTCAGGGTGACGGTCTCTCCCGCAGTGAACAGTGTCGGCTGCATCACTGCCAGATCCTCCGGCACAGTCACGGTCACGCCGCCTACCGCATCATTCAGATCTGCGATGCTGTTCATGGACAGCGCACAGTAGCCATTGATCGGCAATCCGTAGAACAACTCGGATACCGCCTGCTCCATGAGCTGACAGCTCCAGTCCCTGCCGTTGCCGTAAGCATACTGCAGAGCCAGCTGTTCGGTCCTATCCTCCACATAACTTCCGTCGGTAGCATATACATGTACCGGCACCATGGAATCTCTGGAAATGTTGATGAGCTGAATGGTCTTCGCTTCATCATCCAGTACTGCCAGGATCACGCAGTCTGCCTGTCCTGCCTTACCGGGTGTCTTCTCCTTCGCGATGCCGTCACGGCTGTCGATTCCCAGGCAGAGGATATTCATAAGATTATCTTTATATTGGTAAGTCTTACCGTTGTAACGGATCTGACCTTCCTGCAGTTCATAGGATTCTTCCGCTTCCTGTGCTTCGGAGGCTTCGGAATTTTTCTCATTTGCCGCTTCCTGCATCGCCTGTGCTGCATCGGTGCTGTTGCCCTGTGCATGATGAAGCAGGCTTGCACGGCCGGTGGTTCTCCACACGTTGATGAGGATCACCGCGATCACTGTAAGGATTGCAATCAGTGCCAGCAATATTCCCAGCGCGCATAATATCTTCGTGCGGACACGTTTTCTATGCCGGATAACATGCTGTCTGTTGTACTCGGCAGCTTTTCTGCCGGTCAGTTGGGATTCGTCCCGGTCATCTTCTACCGGAATCTCTATTCGATTGTCTATGCGGTTGTCTTTGCGGTCTTCCTTCTTCATAGACGTTCTCCATTATTCTTATTCTGCGGTCTCCGCCTCTGTGCCGGCTTCTCTGTCTGTCAGCACTGCCTGTACCAGGAGTCGGTTGCTCGGCTGGCTGCCGATACAGGTCACTAATGTAATGATCTGGTCATCCGTTGTCACTGTGATGTCCTTGTCAATATTTGCACTCATGTCACGGGTGCTGAATATGGAATCCAGATATTTCTGATAGACCTCCGGATCTGTAAAATCAAAGCTGTACAACAGGTGTCTGTCGTCGTAGATATGTGCCGCGAAAATGGTGTAATGCAGCACTTCGTCCGGCAGATAGATCAGGACTTCTCTGTTCTCCTTAAAAAAGTCAGGATCTTCGAATTTATGTAACTGGGCGAACATGGAACCGTTCTTCATGTTGTGCCCATAGATCACGGTATTATTGTCCGTAAAGTCCTTACTGTTCATGTTCTCGGTATAGATGCAGCCGGGATAACCGTAAGAACCGTCAATATTGTGCATGAGATAATAGGTATTGTCGGATGCGTGCTGCAGGATCGGATAATCGATGACCGTTCCGGGTACAGTGATCCATGCATATACATCCGGGTTCACTGCCTGAAGTTCTTCGAACTTCACAGGAATGACTTCGCTCTGCTCTTCTGTTGCAGTCTCAGTCTCTGCCGTCTCCTTCATGCCTGCCAGCATTTCGTTGATCTCATCCTCGGTCATGGCTGCCTTGGCTTCCTCGGTGCCCTGTTCAATGCTCTCCGCTGTGCTCTCAGTCGCTGCATTCTCCTCCGGATGATGATAGATGATATTAGAAATTCCGCTCACCACAAAGTATGCAACAACCAGTCCTGCTACTCCTGCGACCACGGAAATGACTTTTTTCTTCATAATGAACTCCTCTTTCGAATGCCCCTCTGATATTCTTCAGTATTTCTGAAATACCAGTTACATTTTCCACACATTTCCACATAAGTTTTAAGCGTATCTATTATATACATTGAATGCGGGTATTGTCAACACTTGTGGATGCTCATAAAATAATTTGGGATTTTATACAATAATGTAACTTTTTTATAAAATAAACTGGGAATTTTTGCTGTAAAATATGCTAAATATTGCGGATACCCCGGATGTTTTGTCGAAGTATCCGCCACTTTAACGATATTATGCATTCTATTTATAAACTTTAGTTAAATCCAAACAGCTTCTGACAGATCCTATATCCTTCCACCGAAATTTTACGACCGCCTCTTCCGGGCAGGTTCATGGTTCCACCCATGATGCCGTTACGCATCCACAGGTAGAGTCTCTTGTCTTTTTCTTTCAGGTACTCCCACAGTTCTTTCTTTTTCTCCAGATGCTCAGGTGTACCGGAACGGATCAACAGCACAGAGGATACTGTCATGATGATCTCTAAATAATTGCGCATATACTGATACAGGCGTCTGTTTTTGACCAGTTCTGCTTTTCTGCCTACGAGATAATCGATCATCAGCCTGGTCACACGGATCTGCTGGTCGATCCTTGAGATCATGACCGTCTCGTTCACGGACTGATCCTGTCTTCCTATATAATATCTGTAAAAATTCACATCCAGATAATACATATTCTTTACATAAGGAAGCGGCTCGAATACATACAGATTATCTACATAGAAGGTATGCTCGGGAAGCTTCAGTCCGCATTCCTGGAGCAGCTTGGTACGGAAGATCACGGAATGCATCAATATGTAATGTCCCTTGATAAAATGATGGCAGTCTGCCCAGGTAAACATCTTCTCCACCGGCAGAATATGGCGATACTGGATCACCTTTTTACGGCGCTCGCCTTCTTTTTCATAGACATAATTGCTGATGAGCATGTCCAGTGCCTGACCGCCTCCTGCCAGCTCCCGCAGAGTGTCCAGAATCTTAAAATAGGCATCCTGCTTCACCCAGTCATCGCTGTCCACTACTTTAAAATACAGTCCCTTGGCATTGGCGATTCCGGTATTCACTGCGGAACCATGTCCTCCGTTCTCTTTATGAATAGCACGGACAATGGTAGGGAACTGTGCCTCATATTCATCTGCGATCTCTGCGGTACGATCCTTGGTGGATCCGTCATCAATGATCAGGATCTCTACATCCTCACCGCCGATGAGCAGAGAATCAATACATTTTCTCATATACTTTTCAGAATTGTAACAGGGAATTGCTATGGAAAGTAATTTCATATCGCTGTCCTTTCTTATATATAATTATATAATGATACCAGAATCGTTCCGTGCTGCCGCCCGGCTGTCAGCCTTCCTCTCGAGGGATCCCAAGCTGCATGCTTAAGCCCTTCGCATAGGCTGCAAATGCCGAAGGAATGGGATATCTGTCTTTCGTCTCCCGGGGTTCAATATAGATCCAGTCTGCAGAATCCGGTCCCACCTTCTTCGGTGCGAGCTCATCCACCCGGATGAGGTATCCCTTCATATGCCATTCCCTGTGGGAGAAAATATGCTTTGCATCCTCTAACGGCTGGATCCTGAGTACCTGCAGTCCGTTCTCTGTCAGATATTCCTTCACCTCTTCCGCCGTACAGAAGCCTTGCATTGACGGGAACTCATACATTCCGGCAAGCAGCCCCTTAGACGGCCGCTTGTGCAGCACCGTAAGCTCCGCATCCCGGATAATGAGGATCGTCTTCTCCTCTATGTCCCGTTCCTTTGCCTTTGCCTTATTCGGGTACTGTTGCTGTGTTCCGTCTTCGTATGCCAGACAGATCTGTCTGAGTGGGCATTCCTCACAATGAGGGGCACCGTTTGGAATACACACGCAGGCTCCGATCTCCATCATTGCCTGATTAAAATCCCCGGGTCTGTCCTTCGGTATAACCTCCCGCAGATCCTTCTCCACGGACTTTTTCACCTTGTCCTCGGAGATGCACCGCTCATCCTTACGTATTCTGGATATCACTCTGAGCACATTGCCATCCACCGCCGGATTCGGTCGTCCGTAAGCAATAGAAGATACAGCTCCCGCCGTATAGCTTCCGATTCCTTTTAAGTTCAGCAATTCTTCATAAGAATCCGGCATTCTGCCGCCGTAGTCTTCCATGATCTGAATTGCTGCTTTCTGAAGGTTCCTCACCCTGTTATAATAGCCAAGCCCTTCCCAAAGCTTTAACAGAGTCTCTTCCGGCGCTTCCGCTAATGCTGCGATATCCGGCAGGTTATCCATAAATCTCTGAAAATAGGGCTTCACCGCTTCCACTCTGGTCTGCTGTAGCATGATCTCAGAGACCCATACGCGATAGGGTGTGGGCTGTTCTCTCCAGGGAAGGATCCTGCGATTATTATCATACCATTTTAAAAGTGGTTTGGGAATCGCAAGGAGGTCACCTTTCCTAAAATTTTCCTTAATATCTGTTAAATTTTCACTAATGTCTATCTCAGACGATTGCATTCAAACTTCTCCATGGTGAGCAGACAGTTTTTCAGTTCTTCATAACGTTCCTCTGTCTCACCGTCATTTACTTCGATATCGCAGGCGATTGCCATTGTCGTGATCATCTCATCGGTGATCCGGTGATGTAAGCCTGCGAGAATATTTAACTTCTGTTCATAGGAATCCGCATCCAAAAACTCCAATACCAAAGGATCCAGGGTGGGCTCCTCCTCTGCAACTTCTATATGCACTGTCTCCGGATGTGTCTCTACAGATGCCGGCTTTGCTGCTGCCTGCGCTGTCCAAATCGCCACGTCCTGCGCTGTTGCTGTCGGTGCTGTCTGAGTCGCCGCGTCTTGCGCCGTTGTCGTCTGCGCCCCGTTCGCGCTGTCAGTCTCACGTGTCTGTCTGTCCGCATCCGCACCCTGTAATTCAAAGCGGAATCTCTGCTGTATCTCAGGGTATTTGACCTTATCCACTTCGCTCGTAAACATCGCAAGCGGTCTCGCATAGGTCTTGAAGTCTCCGTACATTGCCTGATAGATCACCAGCTGTTCTCCGGTCTCCGAATGCTGTGCTATCGTAACGATCTGGTACAGTTTCCCTTTAAAATGCTTATATATCTCATGTGGTTTGGGAATAAATGTCATCTGTCCTTCTCCTTTCCCATCGCCTCTGCTGCGGCATATGGTAACAGTATAACCCCTATTTGGAAAAATGTCATGTCTCCCTTAAAAATCTGTCAGAAGATATTCGTAAGAGATGCTGTAACTGCCGGAAGCATTGCATGCCTGCATAAGCTCTGCGCTGAATGCTTCCCGTTCCTCTTCGCTCATGTCATTGATCCTCTTATGATGGATCGTGAAAGTATACTCCGGACTGCCGTCTGCATCTGTCACATACGTCAGAGTCACGCCGCTGTTCGTATACCCGTTATCCTTCAGGTATTGTCTTACATCCGTAAACAGCTGCTGTTCCTGCACTCTGTTCTCCACCCGCTGTGCCTCATCCCGGCTTTCACTTCTGGCGGTTCCTCCCACGCACAATACAATGATCAGGATCAATACAACAGTGACAACATAAAATGCAACATTGGAAACAGCCTGTCTTCTCATAATCTATACCTCTTTCTATTCATATATAATGCTATAATGCATTTTCCATCGGGTTCTCCCCGATCTGACAGGTATAGACTACTCTTTTTTAAGTCCGATAAAACTCTCTTATTTATCCAAAATATTCCGCCCCGGCGGCCTCCACCGCTGCCTTCAGTCCAAGTGCCGACATCCTCGTGGCCCCGTTGCCCCAGATGATCATCTGCTCCAGGGCATCAGAGGTAGCTACCGTCACGCGGTATTTCTGTGGTTTTGCTCCCAGTTCATGTGTGGTGCGCTCAATATACTGGTCTGCAGTCTCCGCTTCCTTCGTATAGACTACTTCTATATTATGATATTTCATGGTGGATCCGGGATTCCCCTTCACCTTATAAGCATCGTAGACCAGGATCAGCCGGCATCCCTGATAGCCCTGATAATTGCACAGGATATCCATCAGCTTATCCCTGGCGCTGTCCAGGTTGATCTTCGACAGCTCCCGCAGCTCCGGCCATGCGAAAATAATATTATAGCCGTCCACCAGCAGATATTCTTCCGGTTTTTCCTGTGGGCCTGCTTTGGGCTTCGGTGTCCGCACACTGTCTGCCGGACTGCCCGTGTAATTGCTGCGGCTGCCGGAAGAAGTATGGTATCTTCGAAATCTGTGGGGATCCTCCGCCTTTTTCCCATAGGTCCTTAGGAAGATCTCTTCGATCTCCTCTCTGGATATGACACGCTCTGTGCCGCCTCCCGTCTGACGTACAGCTCCCTGCCGTCTGTTCACTGCCGGCATTCCCTGCAGGGTGTCATCACGAGACTCTGCATCCTCCTCCGGATCCGGTACCCAGCCACTCTCCACATGGGCGTATTCCGGCACCTGATCCCAGGGTACCTGGAAACCGGCTCCGTGGGCACAGAATACGGAACCGGTAGGATTGGCGGTATTCGCCTCCGGATCGTAATCCGTCTGTGCCATCACCTCTTCCGTATTATGGCAAGGCTCGTACCCCTGCAGGCTGCAGGACAGTCTGCCGTGCCCTTTGGTATAGGAAGCTACTTCTCTGGCGTAATCCCGCATGGTTGCCACAGGAACACTGCCCGTCAGAACGCTGCTGTTTTCTTCGGTCACAGGCGGATCGAATCGTCCGTTCATTCTGGTGATATCTGACATTGCCCTGCCGAGATTCTCTGTCGGCACTTCCAGTCGATAGGAAAACCACGGCTCAAGCAGAATACTTTTTCCGCTGCGCAGTCCCTGGCGGATGGCGCGATAAGTTGCCTGCCGGAAATCCCCGCCTTCCGTATGTTTAGTATGTGCCTTCCCTGCGATCAACAATATCCGAAGATCTGTGATCTCCGATCCGGTGAGCACTCCCAGATGCCTTTTTTCCTCCAAATGAGTCAGGATCAGTCTCTGCCAGTTCCGATCCAGCATATCCTCACTGCAGGCAGATGCGAACTGCAGTCCGCTGCCCCGTTCACCGGGTTCTAGCAGCAGGTGTACTTCCGCATAATGTCGCAGGGGTTCAAAATGGCCGATGCCTTCCACCGGCTCCGCCAGCGTCTCCTTATAGACAATACTTCCCGCATCGAATTCCGCTTCCAGTCCGAAACGCTCCCACAGGATATTTTTCAGGATCTCCATCTGCACCTGCCCCATGACCTGCATATGGATCTCCCGCTTTTCCTCCTGCCATAATACATGTAACTGCGGCTCCTCTTCTTCCAGCTGTCTGAGTTTTCCGAGCGTTGTCACAGGATCCACATCCGGGGGAAAACTCAGTCTGTATGTCAATACCGGTTCCAACACCGGTGCCAGATTCTCGCTCTCATAGCCCAGTCCCTGTCCTGCAAATGTCTTCGTAAGTCCCGTGACCGCGCAGACTTCTCCCGCCGGCACGCTGTCTGCAGTCTCATAGCTTCCTCCGTTGTACAGGCGCAGCTGGTCTGCCTTTTCCTCCCAGGCCTCTTCCCCGGCACTGCTTTTCTCATTACCGATCATCATTTTGACCCGAAGCGTCCCTCCGGTGACTTTCAGATACGTCAGACGGTTTCCTGCCGTGTCTCTGCCGATTTTATAGACTCTGGCTCCAAACTCCTGTGAATATTCCGGTTCCGGCAGATACAAAGACAGCCCGTCCAGCAGCTTTTCTATGCCTTCCTGCCTTAACGCGGATCCAAAAAAGCAGGGAAACAGTTTCCGCTGCGCCACGGTGAGTGCCATGCTCTCCGGCTGCAAGGCTCCGGTCTCCAGATATTCCTCCATCAGTGCTTCGCTGCACATGGCGGTATGTTCCAGTTCCTGCTCACGGTCTTCGCCGTATTTCTCCTGCGCCATGATATTTTCAACGGTTACAATATTGCCATCCAGCTTACTTTGCAGTTCGGTCAATATTTTGTCCCGCCCGGTGCCCGGCTGATCCATTTTATTTACAAATAAAAATACCGGGACCTCATATCTTTTCAATAATCTCCACAGTGTGTATACATCCCCCTGCACGCCGTCGCTGCCGTCGATCACGAGGATCGCTGCATCCAGTACCTGCAGTGTCCTCTCCATTTCAGCAGAAAAATCCACATGTCCCGGGGTATCTAACAGAGTGATATCCACATCTTTCCACCGGATTCTCGCCTGCTTGGAGAAGATTGTGATGCCTCTCTTTCTCTCCATGTCCCCATTGTCCAGAAAAGCATCTCCGTGATCCACTCTTCCTGCCTTGCGGATCGTTCCGCAGGTATATAAAAGGCCTTCCGCCAGTGTCGTCTTGCCGGCATCCACATGTGCCAGAATTCCTATAATTAATTTCTTCATTTCGATCGTTAACCCTTCTATGCCCGGTTCCTGCTGCTTCAGGATTCTTAGTGTTTTCTTAGGTTTCTACTGTTTCTTTAGGTTTCTACTGCTTCCTTAGGTTTCTACTGTTTGCTTGGGTTTCTACTGTTTGCTTGGGTTTCTACTGTTTCCTTAGACTTCTTATCACTTTATTATCGGCTTCTTGTCTATCCCTTATCTGTTTCTTACCGCTTTTTTACCGCTTCTTTATCTTTACAATCTACGATACTATATTTTTTCCGTTTTTCCAACTGTTTTATCTATCTTGAGGAAGTCAATCTTGCGGATGTCATTGCAAATCCGCTTACAGATAGACTATAATCATAGCATACTTTCCATTAATAGGAGGAGCTATGATCAAATTGATTGCAACCGACATTGACGGTACACTTCTAAAAGACGGTACGCTGATGCTGGATCCCGAATATATGACTGTGATTGATAAACTCACCGAAAAAGGAATCATTTTCGTCGCCTGCTCCGGCAGACAATTTATCAGTGAACGGAAGCTTTTTGCTCCCATCCAAGATAAGATTCTCTATATCACGGACGGCGGCACGGTAGTCCGTACCCCGCACAAAATTTTAAAAGTCCACACTCTGCCTGAAAATGTCTGGCATGGGATGTGCGAAACAGTCCGAAACAACCTGCCGGACTGTGATTGTTTTATTGCCACCCCGGACTATTGTCTGGCGGAAGATGCCGGAAGCCGCATGTTCCGATGGCTCACAGATTCCTACGGATATGATATCCGCGAAGTTCCGGATCTGTTAAAAACACCGGTGGACAACGTGATCAAATTCACCGTATATCACCCTTCGGCATGTGAAGAAATGTGTGCTCCCATATTTACTCCCACCTGGCAGAGCAAGGCTAAAATCGCTTCCTCCGGCAAAGAATGGATGGACTGCAATCCTTTAGGAGTCAACAAAGGAACCGCTATTCGCTTTCTTCAGGAATATCTTGGCATTGCCCCGGATGAAACCTGTACGTTCGGTGATAATCTGAATGACATCGAAATGCTTGAGAGTGCCGGAACCAGCTATGCGGTATCCAACGCCAGAGAGGAAGTAATCGCTGCCGCAAAAGGAACCTGCGCACCTTATTGGGAAAACGGCGTACTGCAGGTACTGAAAACTTTTCTTTAAGCTTGACACTGTCACGATAAAGCACTATAGTAAACAAGTAAATATTATATGATGCCAGGGTCAAAAGGTCTAAGCCCACATGAGCTTGCTCATAGGTGGGTGAAAGACCTTAGGACCCGCCCCGATATGAGCATAAAAGTGGGATGATAATCCCACGATATGCGAATATTGGGTAGGGTGCTATGTGCCAGTGGCACATGTCTAGCACGGACCGAAGCGGAGCGGAGACGTGGGAGTGCGTAGCACGGAACAATCCGTAGGCATCAAAGTCGGGGGCTTTTGACCCCGACATCATTATATTCCGCTAGGGGAGCGCATCGCTGAGATTGAAGTGTTAATCCACTTCTAACCCTCACTACTTGAACCGGATAATACCGGCGTAAGGAAGCATAGATTTCATGCAGTTATCGTCTACATATGCACTGCTGATAACAGTGTATGGGAACCGTACATTATAAGAATGCCGTTCAAGACTATAATTTTTGCATGGATACGATGTTGTCCCTCCTCGCGCATACGAAGGAGGATTTTTTTATGTTGTACAATGTTGTTGTGAATGACTGGGGCGAGACTACTTATGTCCCCACCGCTCTGGGCAATGTCCTGTTAGTGGTTGTCCTGATCGCTCTGCTGGCTGTGGCCGTTGTATTTGCCCGTAAGCAGAGAAATAAGACCGGCTCTGACGACGGTGACCGGAAAATGGCTCACGGTAAGCTGACCGTAAAACAGCTGGCTTTTTGCGCTATGGCAATTGCTCTTGGAACCGTGCTGTCTAACATCAAACTGTTCCATTTTCCTACCGGCGGCTCCATTACACTACTGTCCATGCTGGTGATCTGCCTGCCCGGTTACTGGTTCGGTCTGGGTGCAGGTATTGCCACCGGCGTAGCTTACGGTGTGTTACAGCTTCTCATCGATCCTTATGTATTGTATCCCATGCAGTTGATCGTTGATTACATTTTGGCTTTCGGTGCTCTGGGATTGTCCGGTCTCTTCTCCAATGCGAAGTTCGGACTGCTGAAAGGATATATCACCGCTGTGCTGGGCAGATATGTATTCGCCGTGATCTCAGGATGGATCTTCTTTGGCGCGTATGCCTGGGAAGGCTGGGATCCCCTGCCCTATTCCCTCGCCTACAATGCGATCTATATCTTCGCTGAAGCGGCAGTAACATTACTGATCCTGTCCGTGAAACCGGTACAGAATCTGTTCTCGAAGTTAAAGCAGATGGCTTTAAATGATTAGGTAGATTAAGAGTTACGAGCCATGCAAAAATAGAACGGAATACCTCGGTGGGAGCTTGCTCACACAAGAGGTTATTTCGTTCTATTTTTATACCGTGCGTCCAACGGACACACTCGACAACCGTCAATGAAATAAATGTGGAGTGCCCTTTGCGACACATTTATGAATTGAGAGCATGGCTCGTAACGTAGGGGTGCCGTAGACTGGACAAGTTCCGCCTGTACCCATTCTTTTGCCTCAGTGTGGGCACAGGAGATAGGATCAAGCTTCTCTGTACCCTTCTTCCGCCTCAACGTGGGCACAGGAGATAGGATCAAGCTTCTCTGTACCCTTCTTCCGCCTCAGCGTG
>ERZ1034952.692-NODE-692-length-30094-cov-44.874696_pt1 | contig 30094 bp, 17 predicted proteins | sample MGYA00520625_ERZ1034952 | MGnify/ENA primary metagenome ERZ1034952 (study PRJEB33766, sample SAMN09781773) | gut metagenome | biome: gut microbiome | host: Homo sapiens | place: Madagascar | study: EMG produced TPA metagenomics assembly of the PRJNA485056 data... | reverse complement strand
TTAAATAAGATGAATCCAGAAACAGAATTTCGCGAGGGATTGGACGAACTCGCAGAACACTATACAGAAGTATTAAAACTCTTGGGAGAAGACCCTGAACGTGAAGGACTTGTAAAAACACCGATGCGAGTAGCCAAGGCTATGCAGATACTGACTCGCGGCTATACACAGGATGCACACAAGGTATTGACCGATGCCCTCTTCGAAGAGAAATACAACCAGATGGTCATCGTGAAAGATATTGATTTCTTCTCGATGTGCGAGCACCACATGCTTCCTTTCTATGGCAAGGTGCATGTTGCCTATATCCCGAACGGCAAGATTACCGGTCTGAGCAAGATAGCCCGTGTGGTAGATATCTACAGCCACCGTCTCCAGGTACAGGAGCGTCTTACCCAGCAGATTAAAGACTGCATTCAGGAGACATTGAATCCTCAGGGTGTGATGGTAGTGATAGAAGCCAAGCACATGTGCATGCAGATGCGCGGTGTAGAGAAACAGAATTCCATTACCACCACCAGCGACTACAGCGGAGTCTTCAATTCACTGAACACCCGCCAGGAGTTTATGAGCCTGCTGAGAGGAGAAACGAAGAGAATTTAATTTTTTCAACATTATTACAAAAGATGAAGTTTATATCCTGGAACGTAAATGGCCTGCGCGCTTGCGTGGGCAAGGACTTCGAGAACCAGTTTAAGGAACTCGATGCCGACTTCTTCTGCCTGCAGGAAACAAAGATGCAGGAGGGACAGCTCGACCTTCAGTTTGAGGGCTACGAGAGTTATTGGAACTATGCTGAGAAAAAAGGATACTCCGGTACAGCCATCTATACCAAGCACAAGCCATTAAACGTAAGTTATGGCATGGGCGTAGAGGAACATGATCATGAAGGCAGAATCATCACGCTGGAATATGACCAGTTCTATCTCGTTACCAGCTACACCCCAAATTCGCAGACAGAGCTCAAGCGCCTGGATTATCGCATGACTTGGGAAGACGATTTCCGCAAGTTCCTGAAATCTCTTGACGCCAAGAAACCTGTTATTATCTGCGGCGATCTGAATGTAGCACACGAAGAGATAGATATCAAGAATCCGAAGACCAACCGCCGCAATGCCGGTTTCACCGATGAGGAGCGCGAAAAGATGACCGTTCTTCTGAATGATGGCTTCACCGACAGCTTCCGTTATCTCCACCCTGATGAGGTAACCTATTCGTGGTGGTCATACCGTTTCAAGGCGCGCGAGAAGAATACCGGTTGGCGTATCGACTACTTCCTTGTCTCCGACCGTATCAAGGAACAGATTACAGAAGCTAAGATCCATACAGAAATCATGGGCAGCGACCATTGTCCGGTAGAAGTAGATTTAACGTTCTAATCCTACCTTTCATCCAACAGCAATAAGAATAACCAGAAGAGGGTGTGTCATAAATTGATTTATGACACACCCTCTTTCCGTATTTATCACCAGGCATTGTATCTACTGAATCTGCAGTATCTGGTCTTCCGTCAAACCAGTTATTTCCTGGATTGTCGCCTCATCCATACCTTTTGCCAGCATATTCTTAGCAATCTCAATACTTCTTTGGCTTTTGCCTACTTCTTCTCCTTTTGCCATGCCTTGCTTCATGCCTTTTTCCATGCCTTCTTCCATTCCTTTCTGGTACCTGTCATCCAGGAGGGTTCTTTCAACACTTACCGAATCCCAGAATTTGTCATAGGCACGGAGCTCGGCATCTGTAAAGCCGGAAACTTCAAGATCTTCTACGGCTTTTCCTATCTCTGGGTCATTAAGCAGGTCGGAAGGAATTTCCTTCGTGTTGGAATTGATTTCTGTGAGGAAACGGAGCCACAAGACCATCATGCGCTTGTCGGCGATGGAATGTGGAGTGAACTTAGGGAGTTCAATGAAGGTGAAATGCAAGCCCTCGATAACCTTATTGCTGTCCTTATCGTGCACGATGCGGTAGTTGTGGATGAAATCCGGAGTATCATGCGCAAAGATATCATTTATCAGGTTGAGGGAATATACGGGTTGGAGTTCGCTGTATTTTCCTCCCTTTTTAGCCTGACTCACATAGAGCTTGGATGCATTGAACAGTACTCGCTGCTGGAATGCATCAGACCATTCCATCTGCATTTCCACGCAGAACTTCCTGCCTCTGACGTCGGTGCAGAGTACATCAACTATGGTGTTCTTGCCCCCTTCTAGCTGGGGCACAAGTTCCGTTGGCAGATACTCTATCTCGTGTATCTGCTCTTCTTCGCTGAGTGGCAGGAGTGCGTTCAGGAGGCTGATCAGTCTTTTAGGATGATTGCCGAATATCTTCTTGAACGTGAGGTCTGCCTTAGGATCTAAGTACTTCATAACCTTTCTGTTTTAAAATGATACCGCAAAGTTACGATTTTATTTTCATATCAGCAAGAGATTTCTGATAAAAATTAATCGAGTAGGAGGAAAACGAAGTAGTTTTTCTCCTACTTTCGTTTTCCGACCTCTCACACCACCGTACGTGCGGTTCCGCATACGGCGGTTCCTATTTTGGGTACCATTCGAGGTATGAACCCATCAATGTAGCATAGCCTGCCATGCTCAACCTTTCATTGGTTATCGCACGACATAGTATGTAACTGCCAGCTATGCGCCAATACCCCAGACGACTATTGCCCCACATGTAAGCCTGGTATTTATCTATACCACACTTTATCAAGTTGGCAATTCTCGTTTTCACCCTCTTCCACGACTTCCATATACACATACGTAGCCGTCGTCTTAGCCACTCGTCAGTTTCCATGAGGAAACGTTTCATGTTGGCAAGGTGATAGTAACCTACCCACCCCTTTATGTACTCTTCAAGTTTTTGCTTCCTCTTGGCATATCCCCAACCATTGCTTCGGGAAGTCAACTCCTTGAGTTTGGCTTTCATCTTGGATTTGGCTTTTAGGTGTACCGTGAGTTGGCATTTGCCTTTCATTACATAAAAGGAGTAACCAAGGTATTTCACACCTTGCACATAGGACACAACTGTCTTGTCCCTGTTCACCTTCAGATGAAGTTTTCTTTCAATGAATCGGGTTACGGATTCCTTTACACGCTTGGCTGCACGCTTGGACTTACAAAATATCATCGAGTCATCGGCATAGCGGACAAAAGGGAGACCTCGGCTTGTGAGTTCCTTGTCCAACTCGTTGAGCATGATATTGCTCAAGAGTGGACTTAACGGTCCTCCTTGGGGAGTGTTTTAATGTCTATCGGTCAAGAATGGGAAACTCTATAGGAGCAGATGAAGATATAACAAATCCTTCTACCTTTTCTTATGTACCACAAAATAAATGTTCGTCTTCATTTCCTCCATTACAGAGGTGTAATTTTTCTGGGCAGAGCGTTTTCTATGCCTCAATGTCTGTTAAGACAAACTTTAAGGAAATAGACAAGGAAAGTAGTATAGGAAAAGAGGTATATATATCGAAATGGCACGTTGATGAAGATGCAAATGCAAATATGTTTCGCATTATTCCTTCTGAGGGAATAGATATAGATGAAGACTATAAAGGGTGTCTAAAAATTGATACAGAAAAGAAATATCCTCATTATACAATTGAGTACCTTCGAAAAATAGGAAATATATTTATGAATGATAGTGGTGATAAATATGATACAAAAAAATATCTGCCATCTGCTCTAATATCTAATTTTATATATAATTTCTGTTATACAGGAGAGCCAATATTCCCAGGTCAGTCTCCAAAGTATGATGGCATCATTTATCCAAGTGTCAAGGATCAAGATAGATGTTTGCTGAACGTTGCATTCACACCGAAATTTATAGATACCCATGTTAAATTAAAGTATGTTGCCAAAGGTGTAATTGGTGAAGATTTTATGTCTGTAAAAATGGCACATCCCCAAGAATGGGTGTTTGCTGGCAACCGCCCTGCCATGATTGACTTCTATGCCACCTGGTGCCGCCCTTGCAAGATGATGTCACCCATCGTGGAACAGTTGGCACAACAGTATGCAGGCAAAGTAGATTTCTATAAGGTTGACATCGACAAGGAGCCCGAACTAGCCGCCGTCTTCGGTATCCAGAGCATTCCTACCTTCCTCTTCATCCCACAGAAAGGCATGCCATCTGCCCAAATGGGAATGATGGAAAAGGGAGAAATGGAAAAGATTATTAAGGGGTTGAAGTAACGGGAATGTACCTTGAAAAGTGCACATTTCATACAAACGTGCACTTTCCAAGGTGCATTTTAAGAAAAAATGCAGAGCATAAATAAACAATTTACACATTATTATAACCTCCGCCATTTAGGTTTCAATCTACTGATTATTAGAAGACTGTATATATTTTTTACTAAGGAGTGAATCAATCTATATTTGGACTTTGCCAATGCTTCGTTTCAGAGGCAGTAACTATCGTACTTTCCGTACCAACAGCAAGCCTGAAATCGCCTTTTTCCAAAATCCATTTACCATCAGCACCCACAAAGGCAAGATCACTTCCTTTCATTTTTAGAGTGACTTTTTTTGTCTCACCTGGCTTTAATTCTATTTTGGAGAATGCACGCAAACGTTTATTATCCGGCACAAGAGAAGCATACAAATCACTACTATAAAGCATAACAACCTCTTTACCTGTTCTCTGACCTGTGTTTGTAACATCCACAGAAACTTCAATACTATCATCTGCCGTAAAGTCTTTCCTAGAAACCTTCATGTTGGCATAAGAGAAAGATGTATAACTAAGGCCTGAGCCAAACCACCATTGTGCGTTAGTCTTAGCTTCATAATTGTAGATACCAGCCATGGTTTCACGCACTTCGCATACCTTATAATCATAGGTAGTAAAAGTTTGTGGCAAAGATGGATAGGTGAAAGGAAGTTTTCCACTAAAATTCTCATCACCAGCAATCAAATCAGCAAGAGCCTCGCCACCATAATTTCCAGGTAGCATCATATCAACAACAGACTTACAAAGAGGTTCTATATCATAGATTAATCGACAGCGTCCTTGATTCAAAATCAAAACAACAGGTTTTCCTGTACCAGCCAAACGTCGAACCAGTTCCGTTTGATTTTCAGACAGATGAAGATTGACTATATTTCCAGATGTTTCTGCATAAGAGTTCTCACCAACACAAGCCAATATATAATCAACATTGGCAGCAGCTTTCACGACCTTGTCTATCTGGGGAGACAACTCACTTTCACAGTTGCCATTCAAATCATACTCTACGCCAGGTTCATATTTCACATTATCGACCCCAAACTTATCACAAATTGCGTGATAGATAGTCTTGTAATTGGTTGTAAACTTCTCTGTATTTGAACCTTGCCAAGAATAAGTCCACCCACCATTCAATCCTCTCATGGTATTGGCATTCGGCCCACAAACCAAGATACGTTTTCCTTTTGGGATTGGCAATATGTTATCTTCATTTTTAAGAAGTACCTCAGATTCTATAGCCATTTGTTTTGCAGTGGCAACATGTTCTGCACAACCAAACAAAGGATAGTCATAAGGAGAGACATAAGGCCTTTCAAATAATCCTACACGATGCTTCATACGAAGCACACGACAGACAGCATCGTCTATGCGTGCCATAGACACTTCACCATCCAAAACTGCTTGCTTCAATAATTCTCCATATCCCCATTCTGAAGGAACCATCATCATATCAACCCCTGCATTAATAGCAAGGACAATACCTTCCTTTTGCGTACTTACGATATGGTCACGTTTGCGTAAGTTCTCTATATCAGCCCAATCTGTCACAACGACACCATCCCAATTCAATTCTTGTTTGAGCCAACCTGTCAGCAATCGTTTATTAGCCACTCCATTCATACCATTCAGTATAGAAGAATTGGTCATTACAGACAAGGCACCAGCTCTGAGGGCACGAAGGAATGGTGCAAATTGCTTTTCACGCAAATCCATATCCGTAACATTTCCAGGATTACGATCTATACCATTACCAGTCACGCCATAACCCACAAAATGTTTCAAAGTAGAACCCACATGATATTTATCAATATGATTTGGATCATTACCTTGAAATCCCAATAGGTAAGCTTCCCCCATGGTTGCACCCAAATAACCATCCTCACCCATACCTTCATACTGACGTGACCAAGCAGGATGACGACCTAAATCTAAATCTGGCACAAATACCCAAGGCACACCACAAGCACGTGTTTCATAAGCACAGATTTCTCCCATGCGTTTGGCTAAAACAGGATTGAATGTTGCCACCATACCGATTGGTTGCGGGAAAATTGTGCCACCTAATGTATAGGTAGTACCATGAACTTGGTCTAGACCATACATACAAGGAATACCAAGATACTTTAATGCCGACTTCTGTATTTCGTTAGTAGAACGTTGCCATGTCTTCAAGTCTGCAGCATGAAGACCACCCAACATATTCTGGATACTACTAATTTTATACTTACCAAAAGCATCTCGCAACACATTTTTGTCTAGCCGGAATGGTTTGAGGTCGTTTATCAACTGCGAGAGATTGTAAAAAGGATAAAAAGCCATAGAATCACCTTGTCCATTTTTATCCACCAACGTATTAATATCAATTCGCTTCTCCAACCCAAATTTATGAATAATGTCCTGCAACTCTCCCCTATTTTTCTTCATCAATACAGGAACACTATATTCAGGATCAGAGTATGATACGAGATTAATTTCCACTTGAACCATCTGCCCGATCTTTTCCTCAAGTGTCATCTTCTTCAATTGCTCCTTCACTGCATTTTCGATAACAGGATCAGGAGTGATGGCAGGTTTTACATAACCTCCACCTTGTGCAAAGGTAGCCATACCTGAAAGCAATACCATTGCCATTACGATTGTTTTTTTTGTTAGTTTCATATTTATTTATTATTTACAGTTTCTGCATGCAAAGATATGTGGGAAACTGCAAATGTCCAAACATGTGGGATATACACACTCTAAATGGGACAGAATATGGCTAACAGGGATGAAATCAAGAAAGACGGGATGAATTCTCTCCTTGTTTTAATCTTTGAGAGAAAGTTTCTAGATAGGTTTTTGATACTGGAATCACCTTACTGGTTATCGTTAGATGCGCCTCCCCTTTCGATGCAGTTCCCTCCAGACAATACACCTTATCAATATTTACCATATATGCTCTATGACAGCGCATCACTTGCGGATAATCAGCCATCGTCTCCTCCAATTGCTTGATGGTCATACGAATACTCTTCTGTTTTACTTCACCATCATAATAAACGACATTTACATAGTTGGCATTCGACTCGGCATACACAAACTGATTCGGTTCAATTGTCAAAATGCTATCTTTTGTACTTCCATGTAGCGTAACTGTCAAAGGTATTATCGGCTGTTCCTTTCCTTCTTCTGCCATAGTTTTCTCTTTGGCAAGTACCGCAGCTTCCTCATGTTGCACATAACGATTAACTATATCAGCATTAAGTACAACTTCATGTTCACTATTCATCCCCACAAACTGAATAATACAAATGAGAACGATGAGTACTATGGTATAAAATAGGTGTGCCAAGACCTTCTCTGCATTAAAAGCCCCTTTATAATAAAAGTAATCCATCCAACTATAACCGAATGCCACCGAAGAATACAAGAAAGAGGTTATAAGTAAAATGCCTGTAACCAATAAGGGCAAATACAAACGTCGATGCGACAACAATGGACCTTCATTCCAATGATATTTATAAGATATATAATAAGCAGGAAGCCATGATAAATAAACAACAAGTCCATATCCCAGTATTATCCATGCTGTAAGCCCAACAATATTATTCTTTAGAATACTAAGTATTGTCATATTCAAGATGGACATAATAATGGAGTTCGTTTGTGCTAACTTCAGATATTTTCTTTCTATTTTCATTGTTTTGTTACTATATTTGATTGCAAAGTTAATCATTTTTCTATAAAAACCTTATTTCCGCAACACTATAATTTAATGTTTTTTATAAGTACCTGAGCAACAAAAAGTTGCTCAGGATTTTGCCATGTCAGAAATTTCACTTATCTTAGTGTTGCAAAATAAAAACAAACAAAATTCTGAATGACATGGCAAAAGTACAAATAAAATCCGAGAAACTCACTCCTTTTGGGGGAATTTTTTCTATTATGGAGCAATTTGATGCTCTTTTAGCTCAAACCATAGATTCCTCCTTGGGATTGAGATGCACTATGTTTGGTTATCAATATAGCGAGATTCTACGCTCTCTGATGTGCGTATATCTTTGTGGTGGCTCATGTATTGAGGATGTTACAACTCACCTGATGAAACATTTGTCTCTTCATCCAACTCTTCGCACTTGCAGCGCAGACACCATATTACGTGCTATCGAAGAACTGACTTGTAAGAACATCACCTATAAATCTGCTTCTGGCAAATCCTATGATTTCAATACTGCAGACAAGATGAACTGCTTACTGGTTAATGCCCTGCTTGCTACTGGCCAATTGAAATCCGGTCAAGAGTATGATTTTGACTTTGCCCATCAGTTCATCGAAACAGAGAAGTATGATGCAAAACCAACCTACAAGAAGTTCTTGGGCTATAGTTCAGGTGTGGCAGTCATTAACGACGTGATTGTTGGTATTGAAAATAGAGACGGTAACACAAACGTGCGCTTCAACCAAAGAGAGACTTTGGAAAGAATCTTCAAGCGACTGGAGGCATCGGAAGTATATATTTCCCGTGCCCGCATGGATTGCGGCTCATGCTCGGAAGAAATTGTAGATATGGTAGAGGCACATTGCAGGCATTTTTATATTCGTGCTAACAGGTGCTCTTCCTTCTATGATTCCATGTTTGCCTTGACTGGATGGAAAACTGTTGAAATCAACGGTATTGAGTTTGAGCAGAATTCCATCCTTGTTGAGAAATGGAAAGGGAAACCGTATCGTCTTGTCATACAGAGACAAAGGCGAATAGAGGGAGACCTTGACATTTGGGAAGGCGAATATACCTACAGATGTATACTGACTAACGATTACAAGTCGAGTGCAAGAGACATCGTAAAATTCTACAATCTTCGTGGTGGCAAGGAACGTATCTTCGATGACATGAACAATGGCTTTGGCTGGAATCGATTGCCAAAATCGTTCATGGCACAGAATACTGTATTCCTGCTTATGACAGCTCTCATCAGAAACTTCTACAAAGCTATTATGCAGAGATTGAAAACTCGTGAATTTGGATTGCGTGCCACCAGCAGGATCAAGGCCTTTGTTTTCAAGTTCATCTCTGTTCCTGCAAAATGGATTAAGACATCACGCAGGCATGTATTGAACCTTTTACTCAGACAACAATACTTATGCCAACCTGTTCAAGACAGACTTTGGTTAAAGACCATGCTTTTCTGGTTAAACCAGCGTATTACCTCAAGTCGCTTTATGGAGTAAGGAGATTTAGTGTCTGCGACATTTCTGTTGTGCAAGAAATATGTACTATAAAATGAATTTTGTCGCTTTGAAACCAAAATCCCACTAAATCCTATAGGTTGCGGATTTGAGGTAAAAACAAATAAATAATCATTTTTTCTTCCATATTTATAACCAAAAATATATTGATTTTTCATCCCTCATAGTCTAATTTCATCCCCAAACGGCGGATTCTATCCCATCAAAAGGGGTTATATCCCAATAATTTGGAAGTAAATTATATTCACTTTAATTTTGCAATCAAAAACAAATAACAATTTAAACTAAAAAACGTATGAAAAGAATAACTAGAACATCTTTTCTGCTAGCAAGTGCTTGCATGATGTTGAGCCCAGCATGTGGTTCTTCAACTTTCGCAGCAAAAAACCTGCACACAATGCAGGCACAACAGCAGAAACAAAAGGTCACAGGAGTAGTCAACGATGCTTATGGTCCAGTTATCGGTGCCAGTGTTGTTGAAAAGGGGAATCCATCCAATGGTGTTATAACCGATCTTGATGGCAACTTCGAACTAAATGTCACACCAGGTGCCACCATTGTTGTTAGCTATGTGGGGTATGAGAGTCAAGACATATTAGTAAAAGAGCAGAAAAAGATTTCTGTCAGCCTCAAAACTAGCGATAAAGAGCTTGATGAAGTGGTAGTAGTGGGTTATGGTGTCCAAAAAAAGAAACTCGTAACAGGCGCTACCATACAAGTAAAAGGCGAGGATGTGTCCAAGATGAACACCACAAGCGCCTTAGGAGCTTTACAGAGTCAAACACCTGGTTTGAATATCACCGCCAACAATGGCCAGCCTGGAGAAGGTTTCAAAGTCAACATTCGCGGTATTGGTACCGTAGGAAACTCAGAGCCACTATACGTTATAGATGGTGTAGCTGGAGGTGATATCAATACACTTAACCCTGCTGATATTGAATCTATCGATGTATTGAAAGACGCAGCCTCAGCAGCCATTTATGGATCACGTGCCGCCAATGGTGTTGTACTCGTCACAACAAAGCAAGGTAAATCTGGCAAGATTCAAGTTAGCTATGATGGCTATTTCGGATGGCAAAACATCTACAAGATGCCAAACACCCTGAATGCCCAACAGTACATGGCATTAGTGAATGAGAAAAACTTCAATGACGACATGCCTATCTATAACTGGCAGACCCAACTCGGCGATTACACTTGGCAAAAGATACAAAACGGATGGGAAGGCACGAATTGGCTCAAAGAAATGCGCAACAAGAATGCCTTGATGCAAAACCATGCAGTAAACCTTACTGGTGGTGGAGAAATCAGCAAGTTTTCCGCTGGATTCAGCTACACCTCACAAGACGGTATCATAGGCAAAGGTGTTGTACCAAACTATACCCGTTATACGGCGCGTCTCAACTCAGACCACATTATACTCAAGGGAGCTAATCGTGACATCATTAAAGTGGGAGAGAATATCTCATTCTACTATTCCACACAAAAGACCATTGCACAAACATCTACGCTTTACAATGATGTTTATGCAGCCATTAAGACTCCATCCATTCTCCCACTTTATAACGCAGAAGGAGATTTGTTCGACTACAATGATATGAAAGCTACAGGTTGGGGATATGATGACAAACAGCCAAATCCAATGCTTGTCATGCAGAAATCACATGGTCTGAATCGCACTCGCACATATGGTCTGAACGCTACTGCTTATCTGATTATAGAACCTATCAAAAACTTGACATGGAGAAGTTCTTACAGCTATCGTATGACCAATTTTTCCTATCGCGCATTGACGGCTCCATACCAAGCTTCAGTCAATGATGCCAGCAGTGGCTATACTGTCCGTCAAGAGTCATCTTTGGGACACAGCATCTCTGAGGAAAGTACCTTGATGTACAAACTACCAGATTTAAAGGGTCATAATTTTGATGTACTCATCGGTCAATCATTTGAGAAGACTGGACCTGGAGAAACATTAAGCGTAACCAACAGTGTGGCAGAAGGAAGCCAAATGCCAACCATGCAACCAGACATGAATCATGCTTGGATATCCAACACTATTGGAACTTCCACCTCCAACATTTCTGGTGCCCCATTTGACGAATGGGCTTTGGCGTCCTTCTTTGGGCGTATCAACTACGATTATGCCAACCGTTATATGGCCACACTCATCATGCGTGCCGATGGTTCCAGCAACTTTGCAAGAGGACATCGCTGGGGAATCTTCCCTTCTGCTTCTGCAGGATGGGTTATTAGTGAGGAAAAGTTCATGCAATCACAACGTAAGTGGCTAGACTTCCTCAAGATCCGTGCTAGCTGGGGACGTAACGGAAATCAGTCTATATCCAACTTCCAATATGTTTCTCCAATAGCATTCGACCTATCACATGGTTATCAGTTTGGTTCCACTCACATCATGAAAGATAATTTGCCTAGTACTGGTGCCTATGCCACCACACTGGCTAATGAAAATGTAACCTGGGAAAAATCAGAGCAGCTTGACTTCGGTATCGATGCCGCCATGCTTAACAGTCGCCTGCACCTTACAGCCGACTACTATATCAAGAAGACCAAAGACTGGCTTGTACAAGCCCCTGTACTTTCCACGGCAGGCACAAATCCACCATACATCAATGGTGGTGATGTTAGCAATAAAGGCATCGAGTTGGCATTGACTTGGAACAATCATATTGGCAAGGACTTCACCTATAGCATCAACATGAACGCTGCCTACAACAAGAATGAAGTTACAAGAATTGCTAATTCCGAGGGTATCATACATGGCAATACAGGTACCGTGGATGTAGGCACAGCCGAATTCTACCGTGCACAAGTAGGTTATCCTATTGGTTACTTCTGGGGATTCAAAACCTCCGGTGTTTTCCAGAACCAACAGCAAATTGAAGCTTGGCGTGCTGCAGGAAATGGAATTGCGCAAGCTAACCCACAACCTGGAGACCTCATTTATACAGACCTCAACCACGATGGTATTATCAATGACGATGACAAAACCATGATTGGTGATCCTCATCCAGATTGGCGACTAGGTTTCTCTATCAATATGGGATGGCGAGGATTCGACCTTGCCGTTACCACGACAGCCTCATTGGGACAGCAATTATACTACGGCAGTCGAGACTACACCATAGATGCCTTTGACCGTTGGCATGGCGAAGGTACCTCCAACCGTTTTCCACGATTAAGTGCTAGCTCTAAACTCATTTACCAAGTGAGTGACATCGACATTGAGAATGGTGACTACTGGAAGATACAGAATATCACCTTGGGCTACGATTTTAAGCGCCTATGGAAAAGTTGCCCATTAACACAGTTGCGTCTTTACGTCAGTGCCCAGAACCTCCTGACCATCACAGGCTATAAAGGAATGGATCCAGAAGTTGGCTTTGGTGGCACCGACCGATATGGTGCAAACGCAACATCGTGGATGTCTGGTGTGGATCTTGGTTCTTACCCTTCTGCACGCACATTCCTCATTGGTTTCAATCTAAAATTCTAATTTCTAAACTGTCTAAAAATTATGAAGACAATAAAACATATAGCCATCGCAGCATTGGCAATGTTTGCTTTGGCATCGTGCGAGGATGCCCTCGACACACAAAGCTACATTCAATCTAATACCCAAAATTTCCCCACATCCATGGATGATGTGGAAATGCTGGTCACATCTATGTATGCCAACCTCAACCATCAGGCTTCCAATCCCGCCTCATCATACCTGCTCTCCAATCTGTATGCCGGTGATGAAATGTTTGGCGCATCCCCTGACGAGTGCCCACTCGACCACTTGATGATCAGTAGAGACACACGCTTTGATTTCTGTTGGGACATACACTACAAAGGCATCTATGCCGCCAACTTATGCTTGGAAGGTTTAAACTTGATGGAAAGCACTGGTCTTGTCAGTAATCAAGAACTTTTCAACCAGCGTCGTGGTGAGGCTCACTTCATGCGTGCCTATCAGTATTATGAACTAGCAGAAATGTTTGGTGGCGTGCCTCTCATCACCAGTACCACACAAGAGACCAATGTACCACGTGCAACTCCAGATGAGGTATGGGGGCAGATTGCTAGCGATCTCCAACAAGCCATCAACCTGATGTCTGACAAGAAATACAATGAATATGTAGAATCAGGCCATGCTACTCGTTGGGCAGCCGAGGCCCTCATGGGTCGCTGCTGGCTCTTCTACACAGGTTTCTACGAAAAAGACAGCATGCCTCTTGCAGAGGGTGGAAGCATCAGTAAGCAACAAGTTATCGACTGGCTGAATGATTGCATCAACAATTCAGGACACAAGCTAGTAGGAGACTTCCGCGACCTTTGGGCTTACACCAACGAATACACCGTAGATGATTATGCCTACACCAAGGGCGTAACAGGCGTTGACGGCAAACCACTCCGTTGGGCAGGCAATGGCAACGAGGAAGAAGTTTTTGCAGTAAAATTTGGCAACTTCGCCGGTTACTCTTACACAAATCAAGGCGGATATTGCAACCTTTACCTCACTTACTTTGGCATTGCTAGTAAGAGCGACAATGGGGCCACATTCCCTTTCGGTAACACCAATTCATTTGGCACAGTTCCTCCTTGTCTTTGGAACTCATGGGAAGCAGAGCCTAACGACATTCGTCGCCGAGCATCCATCATCGTTGCAAAAGATGAGTTTGACATGGACAATATGGAAAGTGGCGAAGTACGTGGTCAATGGGAAGAAACAGGGCTATGGAACAAGAAGTTACAACCAATTCTTTCCCGTCAAGCTTATGAGAAGCAAGGCTCCTGGGCCAACTCTCTTTTCTGGACTGCCGACCCATCCTTTACGGGTATGAGCGACTCCTGGATTCAGCCACGTTGGGCTGCCATGTTTGAAGATCTCTATGTTATCCGTTTCGCAGATGTACTGTTAATGCAAAGTGAGTTGACAGGAACAGCCGATGGCATGAATAAGGTACGTGCTCGTGCTGGACTACCAGCTATCAGTTATTCTTTGGAAGCTCTGCAAAATGAGCGTCGCCATGAACTAGCATTTGAGGGACAACGCTATCAGGATTTGCGCCGTTGGCACATCGCAGAGACTGCCCTTTCTGAGCAGAACAATACTCCAATGCAAAATCTTGGTGTAGATGTTGTGATGCGAGATGGTCATTACAAGGAACGTTATGCTGCTACACAAGGTTTCTGGTCAATACCACAGACGCAAATTCAACTTTCTAATGGTGTACTGACACAAAACGAAGGATGGAACACAACCGATGCTCGCTACACCACTTGGAACTTTAATTGATAAATTACTCATAAAAATTACTATTATGCGATATAAATTTCACGCACTCATCATGATGGGCTTGCTCACAGCATGCTCACCTGTCACAGATGACTACAATATGGACGAGAGCACACTCTCTGCCGACCAATTGCAACTCAATGTCAATCCTCAACAGATTGATGGCAAGAATGGTAATGTCATTACAGTAGAGAACAATTCTCCTATCCTATCAGAATGGACAGTTGGCTCTTCTACAGTACATAAAGCATACGCAGAACTGACCGTACCAACCATCGGACAACATACAGTAAACTTCCGTGGATACAATGCGGAAGCAAATACATACACAGAGAAATCGTTTACTGTACAAGTAGATACAATATCCAGTATTCCTACTGATATTGCCAACCGTCTTTGCATAGGTCAAGAGGGTGCCCCAAACCATTATGGTGTTTCCTTTGATCCGTCAAAGATCACATTCCATAATGAAGAGAACGTAGTATATGTTTGCAATAGTAACCCTGTCCTCACAGAATGGTCTTGTGGTGATGCCACTGCAAATACAAATATTGCCACTTTGAAACTCAATGGTTCTGGTGAATTTCCACTGACCGCAACATTTACCCTGGCAGATGGTCGACAAATAACACGCAATCTTGGCACCATCATTGTTCACAATGTAGAATTGCCGCAAATCATTAAAGACCTCGTTGGAGAGGAAGGTCAAAAAACATGGACTTGGGAAAGCAAGAACTTCTATGGATTTGGCGGATACCAAGAAAGCCAAGGTCCAGACTGGTTTGCTTATGATGCAGGTACCATGGGCATGTATGCTAGTTATTTTGGCATGAGTGGTGAAGAGACTGGTTCCATGACATTCAATGTAGATGGCACATTCTCCATTACACCAACAGGACGCACAGGTACTTTCACTTACGACCTTGATGATGTCGTACCAAATTGGTCTGTAGGAAAACTGAAGATTAATGGTTCTATTCTCTTCGGTATGGCAATTAGCATGGAAACTTATCAGCCATCTTATCTGCCTACAGAGTTCTATATCGTCAAGTGCGATGCTGACCATCTTGTCCTTGCGGCCCTCAGTCAAGAAAATGGCACTGCTGCCGATTGGGCGCCTTGTACCATTTGGTGCCTCAAGCCACAAAAATAAGTATATATTTAAAATAGGTATATAATGAAGACAAAACATATCACTATTTTATCTCTGGGTTTCCTCCTAACGTTGAGTAGCTGTACTTCCTATAAAAATGCCTTCTCTGGCAAATGGTACAGTTCTCTCTATGGCTGCCGCTCCACCGTCACGTTTATGGAAGATGGCAAGATGAAGATAGAGAGCGAAGCCAATTCTGCCAGTTGCATGACGACAGGTTATACGGCAATCCCAAGAGATGGACACTATGACTTCGATCTCCTGATGGGCGATGGTATGGACAACCAAGGTATTGCCGTCATTGAGAACAATGGCAAGCGCATGAAAATAGGCATTGCCTTCGGACCCAAAGAATACGTACAACGCCCTAAGAGATGTGAGGATGCCCAGAAAACAGCTGGTGGCATGATGCTCGACCTCTACCGAAAAGAATCACAGATTCATTCCGTGCTAGACAAAAAGGTTAATGCGCCAGCAGAAGCTGCTCTTGCCTTTGAACGTAACCGACGTCTTGGCCGTGGCATCAACCTAAATGGCTACGTAGATGCCAATCCTGTGGACGGCAACGATGCACCAATGACTCCTGAGGATTTTCGCTCTATCCGTGAAGCAGGATTCCAAAGTGTACGAATCCCTATCACCTGGATAAAGCATGCTTCCAAGAAGGCTCCTTACACCATCGACAAAGATTTCTTCGATAAAATAGATTGGACTATCAAAGAATGTATCAAGAATGGGTTGGCAGTCTCTATTGACCAGCATTACTATCCCTATATCAATATGGGAGAGAATGATCCAGACTTGACTTGGGATGAGAACATCGAACGTTTGAAATCTTTTTGGAAACAGATATCTGAGCACTATAAAGATTACTCCAACGAGACTTTGTTCTTTGATTTACTCAATGAGCCAAACCCACAGTTTGGAGCAGAAGCTCTCAACAAGTTATATGCCGAATTGATACCTATCATCCGTCGTACAAACCCAGGTCGCACCCTACTTGTTTGCACACCGAATCTCGGTCAGACATGGACACTTGGTGAACTTTCCTTACCAGCAGATGAATGGAACATCATTGTGGAAGGACATTATTACTTGCCTCACACCTTCACCCATCAAAACCTAGACTATGTGCCTAGTGCCATGAGTGGGAAACAAGTGGGCTGGATGGGCACAGAGGCAGAAATGGAACCTATCTTACATGATCTCGACTTCTGCAAACACTATAGTGAGCAGACAGGACGCCCTGTGAACATTGGCGAATATGGAGTTTGCCTGAAAGCTGACCAAGAGTCAATCAACCGTTACGTGTCATTCATGCAGAAAGAGTTTGAAAAGCGTGGGTTCAGCAACCACATCTGGGCTTATCGAGGATTGTTCGGACTTTACGACTTGAAAACAAAAGAATGGAATCAGGAAACGCTTAAAGCAATTCAACAGCAATGAGAAAAAAAAAATTCTTTAGTAATATGTTCATCCTGTCAGTGTTTCTTACGCTGACAGGATGTCATTTCACCACAAAAACAGCCCAAGCTGGCAACAACAAATTGTGGGAAGGATTCATCAATCCACCTCAAGAATCACGTCCTCGCATTTGGTGGCACTGGCTCAATGGTAACATAACAGCCAATGGCGTACAAAAAGACTTAGAGTGGATGCATCGCATTGGACTGGGTGGATTCCATAACTTTGACGCTAATCAATTTACGCCGCAGATTGTGACAAACAGACTTGACTATATGTCAGCTCCATGGAAGTTACTTTACAAGGATATGATAACCAAAGCAGATAGCCTGGGTTTCGAAATGGGCATAGCAGGTTCACCTGGTTGGAGCGAGAGTGGTGGCCCTTGGGTGTCACTCCGAGAATCTATGAAAAAAATAGTTTGGAGCGAGACAGATACCAAGGGAACAACTTCCTATAATGGGAAATTACCCCAGCCACCTATCACCTCAGGAGCCTTTCAAGGTATGCCGACACAAGCTGAAAACGGATGGGCAATTCCCAATTATTACGAGGACATCAAAGTCTTGGCTGTTCGCATGCCAGATGATTACATTTCCCTAGAGTTACTTCATCCACGAATAACCACCAGTGGTGGAGGTAACTTTACAGTTAACCAACTCAGCAATGGTAATTACACTGATGGTATCTTGCTTCCCAACAAGGAAGACGGAAGTGACACTTGGATTCAATATGAATTCGACAAGCCACAGTCCTTTTGTTCTGTATTGCAAAGTGGAGGCGGACGACAGGTGGAAGGGTGTTACAGCACTGTGACCTTGCAATACAGCACAGACGGAAGCCATTATACAGACATCGCCCAACTGCCAGGCAGTGGTAAGGTAAATGTCTCTGCATTGACTTTCAAACCGATAACAGCTCGCTATTTTCGCCTGCTATTCCATGACACGCCGATTCCGCAAGAGGAGTTGGAGACGAATCCTTTCGCCAAGATGTTTGGTGTCAAGAATTTCAAGACACCAGGAAAATTGATTTCTGAATTCAACCTACTCACGATTCCTATGATAAATCATTTTATCGAAAAAGCTGGTTACAGTGTATCTGGACAGTTAACATCGTTCACTACTCCAACAGTCACCCAGAAACAAAGTATTAAGCAATCGAATATTCTAGACATAACAAAGCAAGTTACTACTGATGGAACTCTCCATTGGACACCTCCAACAAAAGGGCATTGGAAAATATTCCGTATCGGTTACTCCCTTACGGGAAAAGTCAATGCCCCCGCCGTATTGGAAGCTACGGGTCTAGAAGTAGATAAGCTCGATGCTGATGCAGTAAGACGTTACTTCAATACCTATCTTGATTTGTATAAGGATGCCACAGGTGGCAAGATGGGCAACCAAGGCATACACTATATGATTACGGATAGTTGGGAAGCTGAATGCCAAAACTGGACTCCCAAGATGGAAGCAGAGTTTAAGCATCTCCGTGGATATGACATGAATGCATTTTTCCCTACTTTGATGGGATACATCGTTGAAAGCACAGACAAATCAGAACGATTTCTTTGGGATTTTCGCAAGACCATAGGCGACTTAATTGTCAACAACCACTATGGAACCTTGACTGACATTCTGCGCCAACGAGGCATGGAACGCTACTCAGAATCTCATGAGAGTGGACGAGTCATGATGGCTGATGGGATGGAGGTAAAACGAGATGCAGCTATTCCAATGAGTGCCTTTTGGACACCACTGGATACAAGCCTTACCCACTGTCGCCCAGAACTTACAGCAGATGTCAAGGAAAGCGCATCCGTTGCTCATCTTTATGGCAAGCCACTTGTGGCAGCAGAATCCTTAACCGCCATAGGCAACGCCTGGGGATGGTCGCCTGCATCATTAAAGCCATCTGCCGACATGGAATTGGCACAAGGATTGACGCGCTTTGTGCTTCATTCCAATGTACTCCAGCCACTTGATGATCACAAGCCTGGCATTGGACTAGGCCCTTTCGGGCATTGGTTTAATCGTCATGAGACATGGGCTGAGCAAGCCAAGCCTTGGATTGACTATTTGGCACGCAGCTGCTATATGCTCCAACAAGGAAAATTTGTTGCTGATGTGCTTTACTATTATGGAGACGACAACAATATTACTTCGCTCTTTGCCAATCAGCTACCAAAGATGCCTAATGGATATACATTCGATTTCATCAACTCTGATGCTATCCTCCATAATCTGTCGGTCAACAACGGTATGCTTACCACTACATCCGGAGCCACTTACAAAGTACTCGTACTGGATAGAAATACGGCAAAAATGTCTTTGGCTGTGCTAAAGCAACTAGAAACACTTGTTCAACAAGGTGCTTTTGTGATAGGCAAAAAGCCTGTAGCAACTCCGTCATTGATGGATGATGAAGCGACATGGACAACTATCGTCAACCGATTATGGGATGGACAAGCTGTCACCAACTATGGCAAGGGGTGTATCTTCTCACAAAGCTCACTACAAGATGTTCTTCAAAGAATGCAAGTAGCAGCCGACTGTAAGATAAGTTCATCCCATGCAGATGCAGACCTCTTATACGTACACCGTGACCTTGGTGGAAATCACATTTACTGGATAGACTCCCGAAATGGCTACTCACAAAACATCACTGTCACCATGAGAGTATCAGGCATGGAACCTCAGGTATGGGATCCGGTGACTTGCTCCATCTCCTATCCTTCTTATCGCATACAGGATGGCAAGACGACAGTAAGTTTGGATTTAGGACCATACGATACCCGATTCATTGTTTTTGCAGACAAAGCTAAAGCCAATGAATATATCTGCAAAAATGAACCTCTAACATCATTCGAAGATCTCAGTTCGTCATGGAGCATAAAGTTTGATGGTTTAGGTTGTCAAAAGACCATCGATTGTACACAATTGATGCCTTGGAATGAAAGCAAAGACACATCTATTCGCTATTATTCAGGAACAGCAACCTACACCAAACACTTGGAACTCAAGCGGATACCAAAGACAGAATACTACTTGGATTTAGGTAAAGTAAATGAATTGGCTGAGGTGATTGTCAACGGTCAATCTGCAGGAATTTTGTGGCGTGCTCCTTTCCGTTGCAGAGTTGACAAACTATTGCATAAAGGAGATAACACCATTCAGGTAAAAGTGACCAACCTTTGGGTAAATCGTCTCATAGGTGATGAACAGCCGGGAGCCAAACGGCTCACCTGGACATCACGCAAATTCTACGATTCTACAGACCCACTACGTCAATCAGGAATGCTTGGTCCTGCTATATTATACAAGAAATAATTCAAAAACAACAGTTATGAAAAAATACATGATGATTATGTTGGCAACCATGATGGTTAGCTCTGGTTTTGCCAAAGATGATTACAAAGCAAAGATGGATGCCTTTGTGAGCAACTTGCTCGGAAAGATGACCGTTGATGAAAAAATAGGACAGTTAAATCTGACTATCTGTTCCGAGTTTGTATCAGGACAGATAAATGACAATTCAACTACAGTCCGTGACAATCTTAAAAAAGGTGCGCTTGGCGGTCTCTTTGGTTTCAAGGATGCCAAACAAATCAAGGAATTGCAAAAGATGGCAGTAGAGAACAGTCGTTTGCACATACCATTGATATTTGGATATGATGTAGTGCATGGTTATGATGTAACTTTTCCTATACCATTGGCATTATCTAGTTCATGGAATCCTAACATTGTAGAAACCATGGCTCGCATCTCCGCCAAAGAGGCTGCCAGTGATGGCGTTTGCTGGACATATGCTCCAATGGTAGATATTTGTCATGATGCTCGATGGGGGCGCATTGCAGAAGGAGCTGGTGAGGATCCATATCTTGGCAGTGTAATGGCAAAAGCTTACATTCATGGCTTCCAAGGTGATAACGACTTGAGCAAGAATACCAACATCATGGCTTGCGTCAAACACTTTGCGCTCTATGGTGCTTCAGAAGCAGGTAGAGATTACAACACCGTTGACATGAGTCGCCAAAGAGCATTCAACGAATATATGATGCCATACAAAGCAGCTTGTGATGCCGGTGCAGGAAGTTTCATGGCCTCCTTCAATGAGTTTGAAGGCATTCCTGCCCATTGCAACGATTACCTAATGAATGATGTGTTGCGCAAACAATGGGGATTTGATGGTTTTATTACCACCGACTATACAGGTATCATGGAAACCACCCAACATGGTATTGGCAATGAACAAACTGCCACAGCACGTGCTTTGAAGGCTGGTATCGACATGGATATGATGAGTGAATACTACATCAAATATCTAAAACAGGCATTAGCAGATGGTAGTGTAAGCGAAGATGACCTCAATACAGCATGTCGCCGAATCCTTGAGGCAAAATATAAGTTGGGCCTTTTTGAAGACCCATACAAATATTGTGACCCGAAACGAGCCGCAAAGATTTTAGGAGCTGACGAACATGTACATCAAGCCAGGAAAATAGCACAGGAATGTCAGGTCTTGCTGAAAAACGACAACAATCTTCTACCACTGAAAAAAGACAGCAAGATTGCCGTCATAGGTCCTATGGCAAACAACAGTTGGGATATGCTTGGTAGTTGGAGTGGTAGCTCCCAAAAAATAAAAGCGGTATCACTCTATGAAGGTCTGAAAGAAGCAATGGGTAACCAAGGCTCCATCTCTTGGGCTGAAGGAAGTTGGCTTGTGGATGATAAACTCTTGGAATGGAAGTTATGCAATAACTTTGTAGGTGCCTTGGGAGAAGGACACAAAATGGAGGTACATACCCGTTCCGAAGCTGATCTCCTAAATGAAGCCCTCACTATTGCCAAAGACGCAGATGTTATTGTTGCTGCCTTAGGCGAGAATTTGAATATGAACGGAGAGGGTACATCACGTGCCAATCCTATTATACCTGAGCCTCAACAGCGTTTACTTAAAGCGCTTTTGGCTACGGGAAAGCCTGTAGTTTTGGTTGTATTCACTGGTCGTCCGTTGATTTTGACATGGGAGGCAGAGCATGTACCTGCCATTCTTAACTCATGGTTCTTAGGCGTACAAGCAGGACCTGCAATGGCAGATGTCTTATTTGGAGACGTAAACCCTAGTGGTCGTTTGACAACCACTTTTCCACGTTCTGTTGGTCAACTTCCAATGAGTTACAACCATAAGAATACAGGGCGTCCTTCTCTTCCAGAAGATGCTCACTACATTCGCTTCCGTAGCAATTATCAAGATGTAGTAAACGCTCCTCTCTACCCATTCGGATATGGATTGAGTTATACTAGCTTCGAATATAGCGACGTGAAGCTATCTGCCAATTCTATGAAGGAAGATGGCAAGATTATAGCATCCGTCATCGTCAAGAACACAGGTATTCGCAAGGGTAAAGAGACGGTACAGATGTATATCCATGATGAATACAGTACCAGTACGCGTCCCGTGAAAGAACTGAAAGGTTTCCAGCAGATAGAACTGGAGCCAGGAGAAAGCAAGACGGTCTGTTTCGATATCACTGCCGAACAATTGAAGTACTTCAACCATGATTTGCAGTATGTATGTGAACCAGGCAACTTTGACGTGATGATCGGTCCTAACAGTCGTGACTTGAAGCAAAGCCGCTTTGAATTAAAATAGGTATTATGGTTGATTGTGGGGATGTAGGCATAGGATTTACATCCCCACTTATTTTTATCCCAGTTCTTTGGGATAATAATATATTCCACTCAACTTAATAAACAGAACACAAATCTTTGACCAAATGAAAAAAATTTTTTATGTAATTGCTGTAGCCCTATTGATAATAGGATGCACTGAAAACAAAAGTTCGAAGATGATTCCTGGTGTTATGACTGTACAGCCACAACAACTCGGAACGAGCCAACAAGAACATTTCTCTGGCATTGTAAAAGAACAACAAGACATGAATCTAGGCTTTAAAACACCTGGACAAATTCTCAAGATATACGTGAAGGAAGGACAATACATCCAAAAAGGACAATTACTTGCACAACTAGATGATAAGGACTATAACCTCGGAGTAAAGGCTGCGCAAGTACAAGCCACCCAATTGGAGCATGAAGTAGAACGACTTCAAAAACTTTATAAAGCCAAGAGTATCTCCGGGAATGATTACGAAAAGGCCATCAGTGGCTTGGAACAAGTAAGAATAAACCTGAAAAGCAATCAAAACAAAGTAGAATACACCCGTCTTTATGCTCCCACAAGCGGCATTGTGGAAACAGTCAACTTTGAAGAGATGGAAATGGTTGACGCAGGAACACCTGTATTTAGCATTCTATCCAACAAAGGGCTTGAAGTGGAAGCGTATGTACCAGCTTCCTTATATCTACAGCGAAAAGGCTTCCTGCATTTTTCCTGTACCATCAATGGGAAGAGACATGCCTTGCGCCTGATTAGCATGGTTCCTAAAGCCGACAATATCCAACTTTACAAAATGATATTGGCTTTTGATGGAAAAGATCCAGAAATCACCTCTGGCATGAATGCCGATGTTGCCATAGACTTTAAATCCTCAAAAGCCGCAGGAGGCTTTGCTTTGCCTATGCATGCCGTTTTTGAAAATGAAGGAAAAAGCTATGTATGGGTAGTGAGAAAAGATTCTACTGTCAGCAAGGTAGAAGTTACAACTGCAGGTATCAATGAAAAAGGCGATATGGTGATAACGTCTGGGCTTTCAGGTCAAGAATGGATAGTTAAAGCTGGGGTAAACGCCTTGCAAAATAAGGAGAAAGTAAAAATCATAAGAAAGGCTAATCACACTAATGTAGGAGGATTAATATGATCAAGATACAACGACTCACTGAATTTTTCGTGCGCCAACCCATTTTATTTTGGAGTCTGATGATTGCTATTATCATCGGAGGTGTACTGAGCTTTGCACAGATGCCCAAGTTGGAAGATCCTGCCGTGGCAGTAAAACAAGCATCGGTAGTGGTTGTATATCCTGGTGCCACTGCACATGAAGTAGAATTGAAAGCCGCACAGGTGTTGGAAACCCAACTACGTACACTACCAGACATCGAAGAGATACGTACTGAATGTCAGCCTGGAATGGCAACCATTACTGTTGAATTCAAAATGACAGTACTTGTCAAGGACGTAGAACAACACTTCGACCTATTGCGCAGAAAAGTACAAAATGCCAAAGCTCTCTTACCATCAGAGTGTTATGACCCGATTGTCATAGACGACATGATGGATGTCTATGGACTGTTTTATGCCCTGGTATGCGACAACGGTTACTCTTATGCTGAAATGGAAAAATATGCCAAACTTATACAACGAGAACTTTTGTCTGTAGAAGGAGTGAAACGAATCAATGTCGTAGGAGGCAGACCCGAAGTCGTAAATATCACACTGTCAAAAGAGAAATTAACCACCAATGGTCTCATCCCAACACAGGTGATGATGGAACTCGGGCAATCTGGCAAAACAGTCAATGCAGGCAAGTGCAACAATGGTGACGACCGTATCAACCTACATGTTAACAATGCCCTAGAAGACGAGGAAGATATTGCCAACTTACTCATCAAGACCACAAACGGCAAGAATGTGCGTCTAGGTGACATCGCAGAAGTAAAACGCACCTATCAAGAGCCACAGACCAATGGCTTCTTCGTAAATGGGAAACCCGCCTTTGCCATCTGCATTGCCTTGCAAGACAACGTAATCGTACCCAACGTAGGCAAGGCGGTAGATGCAAAGCTAGCCACCGTGTTGCCTCGCATCCCTGTAGGAATGAAGACTGAGAAAATATTCTTTCAACCAGATAAAGTAACAAAAGCCATCAATGGCTTTATGGTCAACTTATTAGAATCTGTATTGATTGTGATTCTAGTATTGATGTTCACCATGGGATTTCGCAGTGGCCTCATCATTGGTTTCGGTTTGGTACTTACCATTGCCGTTTCATTTCCTATTCTCAGCACATTGGGAAGCACCCTACAACGCATCTCATTGGGTGCCTTCATTGTTGCCATGGGCATGCTTGTGGATAATGCCATCGTCATTATGGATGGAATACTCATAGACAAACAGCGAGGATTAGGGCCGAAGACCTACTTATATCGTATTGGCAATAATACTGCCATGCCACTGCTGGGCGCAACTATCATAGCAGTATCAACTTTCATCGCAGTCTATATGTCACCAGATTCTGCTGGTGAATATTGCAGAGACATGTTCTTGGTATTATGCGTTTCTTTGCTTGCCTCATGGGTATTGGCCTTAGTACAAGTGCCCGTTTGTGCCAAAGAATGGTTGCCTGTCAGAATGAGTAGAAAAAATCAGATTGACAATACAAGACTACCTTACAACTCACGCATCCATCAGTATATCCGTCGAATAATCAATACGCTCATTGAGCACAAGGTTGCCACACTTAGCATAGCCATCATCCTCTTAGCACTCAGCGGCATGGGCATGATGCATGTCAAAAATCTCTTCTTTCCAGACTTTGACTATGCACAAGTGGTCGTAGAGTATCAATTACCAGCTCAATCATCTCCCAACCGAGTAAAGCATGATTTGCTGGAAATCACCGATCATCTACTTAAAAATCCAAAAGTAGAACGAGTGTCTGCCACCATGGGTAATGCACCAGCTCGCTATTGCTTGGTACGCCCAATGAATTCAGGCGGGGAAAGTTATGGAGAGTTGATCATTGACTGCAAAGACTTCAATACTGTAAATGAGTTGATTCATGAGATTCGCAAGCCTCTACGTCAGCAATACCCTGATGCTTACATTCGCTTTCGACACTACAACTTCTCTGTAGCCACTAGTCATCCTGTAGAAGTACGATTCTTTGGTCCTGACCCTGCAGTCTTACGACAGCTCTGCCAACAAGCAGAAGGCATCATGCGAAAAGCCCAACATGTCGATGCATACTCAATAAGTAACAATTGGCGGCCAAAAGGTAAATCTCTACAAGCTAACTATGTTCGCCAGAACGCTCTCCGTGCCGGCATAGAACGAGGCAACATTGCTGATGCCTTATCAGCAGCAACAGATGGATTGCCTGTCGGTGCGCTGCATGATGGAGACAAGACAATAGTTGTAAATTTGCTTGTCAGAAATGAAGATGGAACGAAAATACAAAATCTGCAAGACATCCCAGTATGGTCAACGCTCAATGCCAACATGGATCCTGACGCTATAAAAGGAGTCATGACTGGAGCTACCCATATACAAGATTTACAAAATGAAACTTTTCGAAGTACGCCACTTTCCAACGCCACAGATGGGCTCTCTGTAAACTGGGAAGAGCAAATGATCTGCCGTGTGAATGGTGAACGGTGCATAGAAGTACAATGTGATCCTAACACCGACCTTTACCAAGGAACCGTAGCTATGGTAAATCATGAAATACAAGACAGCATCAATGCTATTGCCTTGCCAGAAGGATACCATTTGCAATGGGCTGGTGAGGGCAAGTTGTCGGGGCAAGCCACCCATTTACTTTTGAAATACATGCCCCTGACCATTCTCATCATCCTGACCATTCTCCTGTTACTCTTCCGTAACTGGAAAGAAGTTGGGTTAATACTCTGCTGTATTCCATTTGTACTTTGTGGCATCGCTCCAGCCTTGCTTCTTTTTCATCAGCCATTCACCTTCATGGCCATCATCGGCTTGATGGGCTTGATGGGTATGATGGTAAAGAATGCCATCGTATTGGTTGATGAAATCAATCGGCTTCACCAAGAAGAGCATCTTTCCGCATTCGCTTCCGTAGTTACTGCCACCGTATCTCGTGTGCGCCCTGTCATCATGGCATCTGCAACCACCATCTTAGGCATGGCTCCGTTGCTGGGTGACCCGATGTATGGTTCCATGGCCATCTGCATCATGTCGGGCTTGGCTATCGGCACCCTCATCACTCTAGTGCTTCTCCCAATTCTCTATTCCGTATTTTTCCACATTCAAAAACCTCATACAATATGAATCGCATCATTTCATATATCATCATTACACTCTTTGGGTGTACACATCTTTGCGCACAATCATTCAGTTTGGCAGAATGCCGCAAGATGGCGATCGCCCACAACGAATCGCTCAAGACGTCGAGCAATGCTATTCGTCAAGCCGAACTTGAGCGTCAGATTGCCTTCGCTGGGTATCTGCCAAAACTAGACGGTACCCTAACTGGATTCTATATGAAAAACATCGACATGATGGGCATGAAATTACTCACTCATGGCACTTACCTGGCTGGGCTAACGATTACCCTGCCCATCTATGCTGGCGGACAAATCACGGCAGGAAATCGTTTGGCAAGCATTGGAAAAGATGTATCAGAAGAACAGTATCGCCAAGCAAAAATGCAAATTATCGCAGATGTTGACAAAGCATATTACACGTTGATAGCTGTCAGGTCTAAAGTAAAAATGCTGGAGGCGTATGCCCAACAGATGCTAGGTCTTTACCATCAAGTGAAGACAAGCGTACAAGCTGACCTTAGTACACAAGACAATCTTCTCAGAATCAGTGCCAAGCAAAATGAGATAAACTATCAGTTACAAAAAGCCCGAAATGGTGAGGAGCTTTGCCGTCTCTCATTGATAAACACTATCGGTGCTGATTTGGAATCTAAGATTATACCTATGGATACCATACTCACAATCGTGACACCTCACGACTTGGACGAGGATATTTCCTATCGTCCTGAAGTTCATCTCCTAGAGAAACAGGTAGAAGCTAAAGAACAGATGGTAAAGATAATTCGTGCCAATTATCTTCCTACAGCAGGGTTGTCACTTGGCTATACCTATTATAATAATTTGAAAGTCAAAGGTACGAGTATCGGGCCCGATGGTAATTATTATCCATTCAGCCAATCCTATCATGACAACATACCTATGGTAGCTGTCTCTGTTAGTATCCCCCTTTTCCATTGGGGAGCCGAGCTAAAAAAAGTCAAGAAAGCCAAACTTGATGTTGAGAATGCCCGCTTATCATTAGAACAGAACAAACGAGGTATGCAAATAGAAGTGAGACAAGCCATTCTTAATCTAACAGACGGATATCGTATGGTGGAAACAGCCCAAGTAGGGCAGCAACAAGCAGACGAGAACTTACGAGTTATGCGTCAAAAATATGACAATCAATTTGCTACTATGACGGATTTACTTGATGCACAGAGCCAATGGCAACAAGCACACTCCAACTATATAGAAGCACAAACACAATACAAGATATATGAAACAGAGTATTTGAGAGTAAGAGGATTGCTACATTAACAAATTATTGGTCCAAAATCCTGGGTACTTTCATACAAAAGCACAAAATATGCACCATGGAAAGTGCACCTTCTCCGCTATTTAGACATCAATTCGTTGATTATTAGAAGATTGCCTGCTTTTTAGCGGAGCAACAACGGACTTACAACGGAGGAGCTACAAATGATAATCATAGTTTATGTGTTGCAAGACCGTGAATGCGTTCATCACACAGCTGAGGAAAATCGTTTCGTAAAGCATACTGCGAAAAAGAGTTCACCCTTCACCTTTTTGCCTGAAACTCCGATAAACACTGGGACTGCGAGGGTGAACCCTGCTTCTTGAGGCTTCACCAGCCTTCACCAAGGTTCACCCTATGGCGTTTTGCTAGTAAGCGACTCAGCATTTATACCTTGTAACTGTTTTCAAATGTTCTTACATTTGCACCATAATTTTAAAAATCAAAGTTATGATAGTAGCAGAAGAACGTTACGAGAAGGCATAGAATTCCTTCTTGATCTATTTAAACCATCATCCCAAGGCGCAGCTGAAACCATTTCTGATAGAACGGCACATCAATCACCGCACAATGCAAAATTGGTTGTGTGAAAAAGGATACTCAGTGTATAAGGCCAAGCGAGAGGTCCTTGTTGCGCAGGCAGAGACTCGCAAACAGAAAAATGAAGCGGCAAAAGCAGACGCTGGCGACATGTTCCTTCCTTTGCAGCCCTCCTTTGAGCCTGCCAAGGAAGTGGACATGCTTTCTGGAATAAACGTCACATTCCCCAACGGTACTGTGGTGACCATTAAGAAAGGCAGTGCCAAGTCAGTCATGCAATTGATGAAACTTTACGAGAAGGAGGACTTGCTATGTTTGGATTGAAAGAGAGCACCCAGTTTTACGTTTGTCAACGTTACGTGAGAATGAACCTTGGCATCAACGGTCTGTACAAGATTGTGAAGTCAGAAATGGAACTTCCACCCCTTGGAGGTGCGGTCTTCATCTTTTTCTCAAAGAACAGGCAGCAAGTGAAGATGCTGAGATGGGATGGCGATGGTTTCATCCTATACCAGAAGCGACTAGAGCGATGAACCTTTGAACTTCCGCTGTTCAACCCACAGGACAAACAATGCAAAATGCCGTACAACACCTTGTCTGCCATCATGAGCGGAATTTGTCTGAAAAGCATGAGATATAGGAAGAGGTTTCGCCTATGAAATCATATCGTTAAACATAAAGTGTTGATTATCAACAAAATAGTTTAAATTTAAAGCCTAAAACGTTTGCATATCTCAATATTTTTTTGTACCTTTGCACCATGACAAAGGACGAAATCATAGAACTTCTAAAGGGAGAGATACAGTCGCTCAGGGGGCTACTGACGACTGCCAACAAATCGAGTAGGAGGAAAACGAAGTAGTTTTTCTCCTACTTTCGTTTTCCGACCT
>ERZ1034952.691-NODE-691-length-30098-cov-11.179776_pt1 | contig 30098 bp, 30 predicted proteins | sample MGYA00520625_ERZ1034952 | MGnify/ENA primary metagenome ERZ1034952 (study PRJEB33766, sample SAMN09781773) | gut metagenome | biome: gut microbiome | host: Homo sapiens | place: Madagascar | study: EMG produced TPA metagenomics assembly of the PRJNA485056 data... | reverse complement strand
ACACCAAAATCAGTTGACGTTAAACGAATTTAGGTATATAATGTTAATAGTTTATCAATCTTAATACAAAATATCAGCGGATATTTATATATAATTGGAGGAGATTATAATGAGCAGAGTTTACAATTTTTCAGCCGGACCATCTATGCTCCCTGTAGAGGTTCTTGAGCGCGCACAAAAGGAGATGCTTGATTGCAACGGCAGCGGTCAGTCAGTTATGGAAATGAGCCACCGCTCTAAAGAATATCAGGCTATTATAGACGAAGCAGAAGCGCTTTTCCGTGAGGTTATGAATATACCTGACAATTATAAGGTATTATTCCTGCAGGGTGGCGCGTCTACCCAGTTTGCAATGGTTCCGCTTAACCTCGGAAACAAAAACAAGTCTGCGGATTATGTGATTACCGGTCAGTGGGCAAAGAAAGCGTTTGCAGAAGCCGGACGTTATCTTGATGCCCGTGCTATTGCTTCAAGTGCGGATAAGACTTTCTCATATCTTCCCAAGGTAGATAAGTCAATGCTGACACCGGATGCGGATTATGTGCATATCACATACAACAACACAATTTACGGTACACACTATAATACAATGCCTGATTTTGGTGATACAACGGTTGTTACCGATATGTCCTCCTGTATTTTGTCAGAAGAAGTTGATATAAGCAAGTTTGGCTTGATTTATGCCGGCGCTCAGAAGAATATGGGCCCTGCCGGTGTAACGGTTGTAATCGTACGTGATGATCTGATCGGAAACGCTATGGATTTTACACCTACCATGCTTAATTATCAGACACATGCTGATAACGGCTCTATGTTTAACACTCCGCCTACATACGGAATTTATATCTGCAAGCTGGTTTATGAGTGGATAAAGAACATGGGCGGCGTAAAAGTTATGCATGAAAAGAATGTCGAAAAAGCAAAGCTGCTTTATGATTTTCTTGATAATTCAAAGATGTTTAAAGGTACAGTTGTACCTGAGGATCGTTCTTTGATGAATGTTCCGTTCGTTACCGATTCTGATGAGCTTAACGCTAAGTTTATAGCAGAATCAAAGGCAAAGGGCTTTGTCAATCTTAAAGGTCACCGTACGGTCGGCGGTATGCGTGCAAGTATCTACAACGCAATGCCGATTGAGGGTGTAAAGGCTTTGGTTGAGTTTATGAAAGATTTTGAGGCAAACAACTGATTTTGATTTATTTTGAAAGGATTGTTGGATTATGTATCAGATACAAACACTGAATAAAATTTCTAAAAAAGGATTGGCAGTGCTCGGCAATAATTATTCATGCGCGGACGAGGTTAACAACCCGGACGGTATTATTCTCAGAAGCTTTAAAATGCACGATATGGAGCTTCCGGAAAGTTTGCGTGCTGTTGCAAGAGCAGGCGCCGGCGTAAATAATATTCCGATTGACAAGTGCACTGAAAAGGGTATAGTGGTATTCAATACTCCGGGTGCAAATGCAAATGCTGTTAAAGAACTTGTTCTTGCGGCGCTGTTCCTGTCATCAAGAAAGATTGTTCAGGGAATCGAATGGACAAAAACACTGGCAGGTGAGGGCGATGCGATTTCCGGCTTGGTTGAAAAAGGAAAGTCAAGCTTTGCCGGTCCTGAGATAGAGGGTAAAACTCTTGGCGTTGTGGGACTTGGTGCAATCGGCGTTCGTGTTGCCAACGCAGCACATCACCTCGGCATGGATGTTATCGGATTTGATCCGTATTTGTCGGTTGATGCGGCTTGGCATCTGACACGTTTTGCACATAAAGCAAACGACCTCCAGGAGCTCCTGGAAAAATCAGATTATATTACAATACATGTACCTGCAAATCCGCAGACAAAGGGTATGTTTAATTCAGAGGCATTTGTTTCAATGAAGAACGGTGCGCGTTTGCTCAACTTCTCACGCGATAGTTTGGTTGACGAGGCAGATTTGATAGCTGCTCTTGACGAGGGTAAGGTTGCGACATATATCACTGACTTTGCAAGCGAAGCATTGCTTAAGCATGACAATGTTATCTGTATGCCGCATCTTGGCGCTTCTACTCCGGAAAGTGAAGAAAACTGCGCTGTTATGGCAGCAAGTGAGATAAAAGACTTTTTGGAAAACGGAAACATCAAAAACAGTGTAAACTTCCCGAACTGCGACATGGGAGTTGTAAACGGTACGCGTATAACCGTACTGCATAAGAATGTTCCCAATATGATTAAGCAGTTTACGGATGCTTTGGCAAGTATAAATATCAATATAGACAATATGCTTAACAAGAGCAAGGGCGATAATGCTTATACAATGATAGATATTTCGGGTGAATGTGATTCCTCCGTCACCGATACAATTAAGTCTATTGACGGTGTTATTAAGGTATATGTGCTGAAGTAGTTTTTATATTCGTAAAAAACAAATAAAGGCTTTGATTCAGTAAGCTGAATGGTCGCGCACATTTGTGTGAGGAAAGTCCGGGCTCCATAGGACAGGGTGCAAGCTAACGGCTTGTGGAGGCGACTCTAAGGATAGTGCAACAGAAATATACCGCCTGCCGATGCAGGTAAGGGTGGAAAGGCGAGGTAAGAGCTCACCCGGCTGTATGGTGACGTACGGCTGCTGTAAACCCCACTCGGAGCAACGCTTGAATGGAAGGCTTAACCGGTCCGGCTACTTCCGAAAAGGCGGCTTGAGGCGTGCGGTGACGTGCGTCCCAGATAGATGACCATTTTTAACAGAACCCGGCTTATGGCTTGCTGATAAAAATAAACCGAAAGCGTATTTACCGCTTTCGGTTTATTTTATTATTCTAAATCAAAGCCTATCTGTTCAATCCCCTTGTCTTCATCCTTTATCAAAGCTCCTGCAGCAGGAATGTTGCGGCAGCCATAACCGGAGGTAGTCAGCAATCCGCTGTCCTTTGCCTCGGTAACCTCTTTGATTACAGCGTTTCGTCTTAATGTCATCACGCTTACGCCCTGGCTGCTTCTTGTTGTTTTTTCCGGAATTTTATCGGTATTGACAGCCAAAGCCTTGTCGGCACTGCTTTTAAGCACAATATCGGTATCTGTTTTAAGATACAGCATACTGACGAGCGGTGATTTGACAGAGAACGCGCCGGTCAGCTTGCGGCGATTTGACTTGGTTTCGTAGCTTTTAAGAGGAATTTTTGCACATTTACCGTTTTCAAAGCAGAAAAGCACATGCCCGCTGTAATCTCCGCTTATTATCATTCCGGCTATGTCGCCTTTTTCCGTCATGCCGAGCAGATTCGGGATATATTCGCCAAGCTGGCTTGCCTTTCCGTCCGGAATGTCACCGGCGTGTATCTTATACACCTCTCCGCCGGCAGTAAATATTAAAAGCTCACTGCGGTTTGTGGTTTCCTCCTCCTGTATTATCCTGTCATCATCTTTAAGCCGCTGCTCTCCGCTTGTTCTGAGAGATACAAGAGAAATCTTTTTGATGTAGTTATGCGCTGTGCGAAAGATTCGCACGCTGTAATCCTCAAAGGTTTGTTCCTCGGTATCATATTCAGCAAGCTCATCATCACAGATAAGCTGTGTCCGTCTGTCAGAACCATACTTTTTGGCAGCTTCTTTAAGCTGCTTTTCGATAATTTTATTTACTCTCGCCTTGCTTTTACTTATTGCCTCAAGATCAGCAATTTCGGCTTTCAGTTTTTCAATTTCATCGGTGCGCTTTAAGATATAGTCTTTATTAAGATTGCGTAGCTTTATTTCAGCAACGTATTCCGCCTGAACTTCATCTATACCAAAGCCTTTCATAAGATTGGAGACAACCATATTATCGTCCTCGGTTTCTCGCACGATTTTTATTGCTTTGTCTATGTCAAGCAAAATGAGAGCAAGTCCCTCCAGCAGATGCAGTTTTTCGGATTTGCGCTGTATGTCGTAAGCTACACCGCGTAAAACACAGCTCCTGCGGAACCGCAGCCATTCGCACAGAATATCATTCACTCCGAGCACCATAGGAGAGCCTTCCACTAAGATATTAAAGTTACAGCCAAAGCTGTCCTGAAGCGGCGTCATCTTGAAAAGCTTTGCCATCAGCTTATCGGGATTGCTGCCTCTCTTTAAGTCTATGGTAAGCTTGAGTCCCATTTTGTCGGTTTCATCACGAATATCCGAAATTTCTTTTATTTTTCCTGCCTTAACAAGATCAACGATTTTTTCTACTATTGCCTCAACCGTTGTGGTATATGGTATCTCCTTAATATCTATGCAGTTCTGTTTTTTATCGTATTCGTACTTAGCACGCAGCTTAAAGCTGCCTCTGCCGGTCTTATAGATTTCGCGCATTTCATCACGGTTGTATATAAGCTCGGCTCCCAAAGGAAAGTCCGGTGCCGGCATGATGTCAAGCAAATCAGCCTCCGGATCCTTCATTACGGCTATTGTCGCGTCGCATAGCTCGCGCAGATTAAAGCTGCATATATTTGACGCCATGCCTACCGCAATGCCTTGATTCGGATTTGCAAGGATGTTGGGAAAGGTAGTGGGAAGGAGAACGGGTTCTTTCATTGTTCCGTCATAATTGTCAACAAAATCAATGGTGTCCTTGTCCATATCTCTAAAGATTTCGCTGCAGATTTTTGCAAGCTTTACCTCTGTATAACGTGCGGCAGCATATGCCATATCTCTTGAATATTGCCGTCCGAAGTTACCCTTTGAATCAACAAGCGGCAGCAGAAGTGCGCCGTTGCCCTCTGTCAGACGAACCATAGTTTCGTAGATAGCGGAGTCGCCGTGTGGGTTAAGCCGCATTGTCTGTCCCACAACATTTGCGGATTTTGTACGTCCGCCGGTCAGCAATCCCATTTTATACATGGTGTACAAAAGCTTTCGGTGTGATGGCTTAAAACCGTCAATCTCAGGTATTGCACGGGAGATTATAACGCTCATGGCATACGGCATATAGTTTTGTTCCAGGGTATCTGTTATCTGTTGCTCTTCTATAATCGGTTTTTTCATATGCTTACACCTCTTTCGGCTACATTACATCAGTCATGTCTATAAACTCATGACCTACGTTGGCAATGTGTTCTTTTCTGCCGGCAAGATTGTCGCCAAGCAGAAGGTCAAACATTTCGCGTGTTTTCTCTATATCGTCGGGCATAACCTTAATAAGCCGGCGTGTTTCCGGATTCATTGTGGTTTCCCACATCATTTCGGGCTGGTTTTCACCAAGTCCCTTGCTGCGCTGAATGGTATACTTTTTTCCATCCAACTTTTGAATTATTGCGGCTTTTTCCGGCTCGTTAAATGCAAAATAGGTCTTATCCCTGCAGGTTATCTCGTATAACGGAGATTCTGCAATATAAACATAGCCTTTGTCTATAAGAGTGGGGGCAAGACGATAAATCATGGTCAGTAGCAGTGTGCGTATCTGGTATCCGTCAACATCGGCATCAGTACATATAATAACCTTGCTCCATCTCAGATTGTCCAAATCAAATGAGTTTAAGTCTTTGTTATGCTTGCTGTCTATCTCAACGCCGCAGCCTAAAACCTTAAGCAAGTCCACTATGATATCGCTTTTGAATATTTTATTATATTCCGCTTTAAGGCAGTTGAGAATTTTACCGCGAATCGGAATAATTGCCTGAAACTCACTGTCGCGTCCGAGCTTACAAGCACCGAGAGCAGAATCACCCTCCACGATATAAACCTCGCGGCGGCTTACGTCCTTGCTGCGGCAGTCAACAAACTTTTTGACGCGGTTTGCCACGTCAAGAGTGCCGCCAAGCTTCTTTTTGATATTTACACGCGTTTTTTCTGCTGTTTCACGGCTGCGCTTGTTGACAAGAACCTGCTGACAAATCTTTTCCGCATCCATCTTGTTTTCTATAAGATAAATACTCAGCTGCTCACGCAAAAACTCGGTCATTGCGTCCTGAATAAATTTGTTTGTTATTGCCTTTTTTGTCTGATTCTCATAGCTTGTCATGGTAGATAGCGAGTTGCTGACAAGGATAAGGCTGTCCTCTATATCGGTAAACTGTATTTTGCTTTCGTTTTTTGTGTATTTGTTGTTTTGTTTTAAATACTTGTCGATTGCATAAACAAATGCGTTTTTTACAGCTTTATCAGGGGCACCGCCGTATTCCAGAAAGCTGGAGTTGTGATAGTATTCCAGCCTGCTGAAGGAATTGTTAAAGCAGAATGCAAAGCTCATACGAACCTTGTATTCGTCCAAATCCTCCCTGTCACGTCCCTTGCGTTCAGTCTCGATATAGTGAACGGATGTCATTTCGGTGCCGCCGCTCAGTTCTTTTACATAGTCCACAATTCCGTTTTCGTAGAAGTATTCAAAGGTTTCAAACTCACCGGGAGAGGTTTCGTTTTTAAGAATAAATCTGAGACCCGAATTTACAACCGCCTGCCGCTTTAATATGCTCTGATAAAATTCCAGAGAAATATTTATATCCGTAAATACCTCAAGGTCGGGTTTCCAATGAATTTTACTTCCCGTATGACGGTGGCGGAATTTTGTTTTCTCAAGTCCTCCGATGTTTTCGCCCTTTTCAAAATGCAGGTTAAATTTATATCCGTCCCTTAAAATTTCAACATCCATATACTGAGAGCTGTACTGCGTAGCGCACGCGCCCAAACCGTTTAAGCCTAATGAAAATTCGTAGTTGCCGCCGGCATTGTTTTTGTATTTTCCGCCTGCGTATAACTCACAGAATACAAGCTCCCAGTTGTATTTTTTTTCACGTTCGTTATATTCTACCGGGATTCCTCTGCCGAAGTCCTCTACCTCGATTGACATATCCATATAGCGTGTCACATATACTACGTTTCCATAGCCCTCGCGCGCTTCGTCAATAGAGTTTGACAGGATTTCAAACATAGAATGCTGACAGCCCTCTATTCCGTCAGAACCAAAGATGACCGCCGGGCGTTTTCGTACTCTGTCGGCTCCTTTGAGAGAAGAAATGCTGGTATTATCATATTTTGCAGCCATTTATTTACCTCCGAACAAAATCATATCACCTTATATTTTAACATAAAAAATAAGGCTTGTCAAAAAAATAAAAGGGGCTGTTTAAAAAGTCATTTGACTTTTTAAACAGCCTTTGTTTTACTTGTGTCAGCTTTCGTGCATTTCAGCATACCTGACAATTAGTTCAGCTGCTTTTTCCGCACCTATTTTTGTTGTGTCAATGGAAAGGTGATAGTTTTCCGCGTTGCTCCATGCCTTGTTGGTATAAAAGTTATAAAAAGAGCTGCGGCGTTTATCATTTTTAGTTATCACGTCAAGAGCAGTCATTTCTTTAAGTCCGTATTTTTCCATTATTCTGTGTACGCGCTGATCCTCATCTGCGTGAATAAAAACATTTATTGTATTGTCATATTCGCGCAGTATGTAGTCAGAGCATCTGCCGACAAGTACGCACGGACCTTTGTCTGCGATATTGCGGATAACCTTCGACTGAATCCTGAAGATGCTGTCTGAATTAAACATGTCACCGTATCTGAAGTACGGACTGTCTTTTGTCTGCAGCCCCATAACAAGTGAGTACAGCAGACTGTTTGTGGGTTTTTCGTCTATTCCTTCAAAAAGTTCTTCCGATAATCCGCTTTCCTTAGCTGCAAGGGCGATTAAATCCTTGTCATAAAACGGAATATTCATAAGCTCAGAAACTTTTTTTGCAACATCACGGCCCCCCGAACCGAATTGCCGTGCAATGGTAATTACTGAGTTTGGCATGTATGTTCCTCCTGTAAAATGCTATGTGTTTATCATAGCATATGACAAGGAAACTTAAAACACTTTTTGGAAAAAATATTTAACAAAATTTTTTTGACAATTTTATTACTTATGTTTAGACGTAGATAATTACATTAGTGCTGATATTGCAGTGCCGGGATAGTAATGGCTTAAAATATCACGATAGTTTTTGCCGCCTTGTGCCATAAAATTTGCTCCTGCTTGGCTCATTCCGACCCCGTGGCCGTAACCTTTAACGTCAAATACAGCTTTCCCGTTCTCAAAGTTTACGGAAAAACAAGTGCTTCTTAAATGAAATATTTGCTGAATCTCTGCGCCTTTAAAGCTTTCGCCGCAAAGCTCAATTTCCGCAACGCCGCCGCCCTTGGTGCGGAGCACCTTTCCGACAATGCTGTCGGAATTTTCGGGAATACTTATACTTTGCCTTGCGCCCTTGATTGCGGTGACAAATGCATCCATGGGATAAAATACTTTACTGTGGTATCCGTCGGCACGGGTATCTGCGCTGCTGTCTACCGAAACAAGATAAGGCAGCTCTGTTCCCCATACATCCGAAATATCCTCGGTTTTACCGCTGCTGACTGCATAAAAGCATGCTTTTGCCGCTGTGCCGTTATAGCTTAGATATTCTCCTTTTGTTTCGGATACGGCTCTCTTGATTTTGGCTGAATAATCCTCGGTATAACGTTTATCCCAGCGTGATTGTGTGTCGCTGAAGGGAATGTAGCGCTTGCAATGGGCTTCATCATCGCAAAGCATTGCCCCGTGGTGTGATTCCGGAACTCCGTTTTTGTTGTATACGTCAAGCTTATTAAGAATATAGCTTCTGGCAGCAACCGCCTGAGCTTTCAGTGCTTCAAGCTCAAATGACGGCGGCATCTCAGCTGCAGTCATTGCGGTTATGTAATCCTCAAAGCCGATATTCACGGTTTCATTGGTTTTGCTTAAATATAAAGTAATCTGATACGGAGCGGACAGTGCTGCCGCGGCTTCGGCTGCATCTTCGGAGAGAATAGCAGTGTTTTCGGTCGGTTGTAAAAGATTTTCGATGCCTATTGCGGCGGCAGGAATTATAAATACTAAAAAACAAATAATACAGGAAATCAATAAGAGTTTTTTCATGGTTTAATCCTCCGTTAATGCTTGTCTTAGTAATAATATGAAAATATTTTTGACATTATGCTTGACATTGACAAAAAAGTGTAATATAATGAAAAGGCTGTTTTGACAGCAATCCTTACTCCCGGATAGACGGGAGTCAAAGTCCAGAAGGAGGTGACTTATATCATGACAGAGGTAATGAACAAATACGAAACAATTTTCGTAATTGACTCTACCAAAACCGAAGAAGAAATTACTGCTTTGGTTGAGAAGTTCAAGTCATTGATTGAGAAGTACGGCGAGATCGAGAGCGTTGACGAATGGGGAAAACGCAGACTTGCTTATCCGATCAATGATTTAACGGAAGGATATTATGTTTTGGTTAACTTCAAAGCTAAATCCGATTTTCCCGTTGAGCTGGAACGTGTATACGGTATTACTGACGGAATCATCAGAAATATCGTTGTAAGACGTGAGGAGGATTAGTCTATGATTAACAAAGCGATAATAATGGGCAGACTCACACGTGATCCGGAACTCAGACATACAGGATCCGGTACGCCGGTTTGCAGCTTTACCGTTGCTGTTGATAATGGCTATGGTGAGAACAGACAGGCGGACTTTATCAACTGCGTTGCTTGGAATAAAACGGCTGAATTTGTCAGCAAGTATTTCACAAAAGGCAGGATGATTATTGTTATCGGCCGCATAGCGACCAGAACATGGGAAGGTCAGGACGGCAAGAAGAATTATGTTACAGAGGTTGTGGCAAACGAGGTTAGCTTCGGCGAAAGCAAACGCAGCCAGGAGAGCGGCGGCTATACGGCTCCGGCTCCTGCAGCTCCGGCATTTCCGGAAAACACTGCCGAGGATGACTTTACACCCTTGCTTGACACAGATGATGATCTCCCCTTTTAATTTAAAAAAGGAGGCGAAATAAAATGGCTGAAGAAAAAAGAACTGAAAGACCGAGAGTCAGACGTGCAAAGAGAAAGGTTTGCTCTTTCTGCGTTGACAAGGTAGACCATATTGATTATAAGGATGTTGCAAAGCTCAGAAGATACGTTACAGAGCGTGCCAAAATTCTTCCGAGAAGAATCAGCGGCTGCTGTGCAAAGCATCAAAGACAGCTTACAGTTGCAATTAAGAGAGCAAGACAGATTGCTCTGATGCCTTATACTTCAGACTAATAAGAAATTAAGCCGCGGCATTGCCGCGGCTTTAAAATTTTTAAGAACAACTTTCAGCAAAAGCATGATTGTTTTGAAATTATCGGTTTTCGTATGTTTATTCTTAATACTTTCCCGAATTGATTTTTGCAGAGATAAGCGCGTTCTCAAGCTGAGCACCGCTAAGCTCTGCCTGCAGAAGCCTTTCGTAATAATCCTGGTAGGTTCTTTCTCTTGAATTATTCAGACGTGTTTTTTCATTGTTAAGCATAAGACCTTCATTTGTATACTCGTTTTTTGTTACATTCTGAGTATTAAATACTTCGTCCCAATAACTATCTCGTGCGGATTTGTCATACTTCTGCTGATTAAACAGTTCCTCCCATAACGCTTTTGTCAGCTCTGCATTTTTCTTATACGCGGCGTTATCTCTCTCTGTATTTGAATAATTGCTTTGATTGATGTTATCTATTTGCATGGAATTTGCGTTTTGGGCATTTTTGTATGCGTTGTCATACATATCAATCATGCTGTTAATCAAATTAAGCTTGTTGCTGTACTCATCATTATATCTGTCATATGCCTGCTGTGCAAGTCCGGGAATTGAGTCTGTAAGTTTTTTGGAATAATATTGCGCTGCCTGAGCACCCGCGGTTGCTGCCGCTGAATTTGCATATCCTCCCGTCAGAGCGGAATAAGCAGCCATGTTATCCCTGACGGCTCTGTCGCTTTCGGTCATATATTTATTTTTGTATGACTGAAAGACAGGATCGGTGTCCGGATCGTATTCAAATTCAGGTCTGTTTCTCAAATTTGCAATCATACTTTCGGCGGCGCCGAGATAACGTCTTTCGTATTCGTTTGCCAAATCTGACGGTGACAGAACAGCATTGCCCGAAATATAATCGTCGGCGGCATTTGTTACGGCACTCTGCCTTGCCCACGCTTTTCCGTCATTGTCAATATACATAATATCTATGGGTTTGCCGCCTATCATTACAGAACCGTTGCCATAGCCGAGGGCATCTGCCTTTATTCCGTATTTGCCGGCATAATCCGCAAAGGCGTCACTGACGCGGACAACAGGATTACGGCTTCCTTTGTAATAACCGGAAATACTCCTTTGTATATCGCTTTCTTTAGCGTATGAAATACCGTTTTCTTCATCCATAAATCCCGGTTTCATCAATGCCTTGCCGTTTAAAGTAACTGTGCCGCTCGGCGAATCATAGCCGATTTCAGAGTCGCGGAAACCCATATTTTTAAGCGAGGCTCTGATCCCGACCTGACCGTCATCCGTATACGGTACCTCTGTTTTTGTTTTATTTTGCATACGTTTTACCTCCCCGATATGTTGTTGTTTCCAGTCCGTGAATCACAGCGTATCCGCTGCCATCAACACGTATACTGAAGCTGTCGCATTTTTTAAAGCGAATTGGTATTCTGTGTACGGCAAAGCCTTTTCCTTTTATGTGTGCATATTCAATAAATTTTCCGCCGTCATGCGATATGCTGATTTTTATTTCTGTGTCTGTGCCGGAATCAATCCTCAGCCGCAGGCTGTCAGGTGCTTTATGCTCAAAGCTGTCATAGGTAATCGGATTTAAGGTAAAGCTCCAGCTGCCTGTTCTGCCGCTGCTGCAAAACTCCCATACTCCCGTGTCGGAGGCAGCATAAAGACTGCCTCCGTATCGGATAAATCCTGTAAAACGCGTGTCATCCTCACGGTGCCATATATTGCGTTCCGGATCATATACAAGGACATCGCAGCTGCCATCACTTTTGTATGCCGCCGCATAATACTTTTTTTCATTCGCACCTGCTGCACAGGCAACATAATTATCAGACAGCTGAGATGAAATTTTATATGGTTCTCCGCCGCTGTAAGCGCAAAATCCTCCTGCTGAGAGATAATATAGTATACCGCTCAGTTCGGCAATACTTCTTCCGTCAATACATCCTGTCATTGTTTGCTTGGGAACGGAGAAATTCTTTGGTGAGTCACCGTATACGTGATGAATAAAGTTTTGTTTAAAAGCAACGACAGAGGTGCGATAGCTGCATATTCCGGTAAATCCGCCCGGTGTACCGATACGGCAGTACCAGCTGTCGTCGCCCAGTCCCTGAAACGAATTAAAGTTTGTGCAGTCACCAAGCTTAGAGGCATAAATATATTCACCGTTTTCGGCAGTTCCCCATAGCCGATTGTTATGAACACATACATGGTTCATATCGGGGATATATGCCTTGACGGTAACAGTTCCGCTTTCGGTTGTATTGGTAAACACAGCCTTGCCTCCGTTTTTATTATATAATAAAAGTTCCAGCTTTCCGGCGGATGCTGATTTGACAACAGCGCTGATTATAGCATTGCCGTCGGCATAATCGTGTGTACCTCCGATAGTGCAGGTGTTGTTTGCCGAAGCAGAGCATTCGCTGATTGTTACGCTGTCACCGGAACAGAATATATCAAAACCGGCATTTGATTTCTGCAGATATGCAGTATAGTATCCGGTAATTGAGTTATATGAGGAATAAAAGCTTATTCCTGCCGCGGATATGGTTTTTTCCATGCTTTCAAGCTTATTGCTTATTACGCCTGTTTCGGAATCCGGAAGATAGTTATAATACATCTTATCGGGAAATATACAAAGTTTGCCGTTAAAGTCTGCGATAGACTTTTGCCCGGCGGTCTTCAGACTGCCGCTTATTTTTGTTCCGCAGTAATAAAAATCCTTGTCCTTCACACCGGTAAATGAATCTATTTTTGTATCGGTATATTCCGGCGCGGCAATAGCGGATATTCCGGTCATTACAACTGCCTGACGCCGGTTTTCGGATGGTATTACTGCCGGATAGGCGTCAGATGACAGATTTAACATTTGTTTCATACTGGCAAAGGCGGCTTTGGGACGGGTGTCAAGTCCGCCAAAGCTTTGCACTGCAAAATTTTTAGTACCGTATTCGTTTATTTGCGGCAGAAACATAGCAATCCTCTCCTTTCGTGTTTTACATATACCAATAGTTTTTAAATACCGAAAGCTCGTTGAGCGGCGAACGGTTTTTATAATCCTTTTTTAAGCCGTCATACAAAATGTTGTATTGGGCAATATGGGCATTATAACCGGAATAATCATGCTGATACAATGCCATTTTTGCAAGCAGATATTCAACATAAATATTATCGTATGCGTCCGTGTCGGTTTCGGTAACATCATCAATAACTCGTCTTATATGCATGTTTGCTGCAGTCTGAGGGGTAAAGGCATCAGACTCGGTGACAAGCCCGTCATAGACAATATCCAGTACCTGACAGGTTTTGCAATTATCCCAGTCCGGTACTTGAGAATCGTCCTCTAATATGACATATTCAAGAGTATCACCGGGGATAAACGGAGGCGTATCAATTTTTATAAAATTTTCGCTCAAATCGAATTTGCCGGAAATACAAATATTGCGTACAGGATACGGACGGGTGAGATATATCAGCTTGACTGTGGCAGAACCGGGGCGTACTGTCGGCTCTGCCAAAAAACTACGCATATCAAGTTTGCTCATGTATTTTCCGTCTATGTATGCCGCTTCAATATCCTCGAAACAAATTCCGTCCGGCAGAATAATCTCGCCGGTGTCAGATATTGTTGTCATGGCAAAATCATATTCCTTTTTTATCTCGCGGCGGATAATTGCGGAAAGCTCCTGACACCATAGGAGCTTTTCCTCCTGCGTATAGGGATTGGGACATAATTTGTCGGCAACCTCAATAGCTTTTAAAAGCTCCATTCACATCACCTAACCCTTCAGACTGTCAAGGTACGCCTGAGCCGCCATTTCCTGTTTGTTGCTTCTTTCAAGAACAAGAGCAACACATCGCGGAACCATTACAGAAACACCTCGCTGTATCTGATAATTTGTTCCGTTTACAGTAACGGTCAGGTCATCCTTGCAGCGGTTGTTATCCTTGTTGAGTATAACCGGGACGGATTCTGTATAGTATTTTTTTACATCTTTCATTATTATTCACTGCCTTTCATATGTTTAATAGCTGCAGGTGGTTTCAACGCGAACCAAAAATTCGGGTGACAGAATTTCTGCGGTTTGCGTTGCTTTCCAGCCTACCGTGCTTCTCTGATCCAAAGGATCGCTTGTGCCGGCGCTGCCCTTTTGTTTTAATATGGTCTGCAAACCTCCGCCTGAAATGCTTGTAACGCCGTATGCATTCTGACCGATAAACAGTGTGGAGTATACATCTCTGCCCTCTGCACCGCCGCCGGACGGATAGATGACGGTATCTGCGGATATTGAACCGGGAGCCTCAGAAAGGGTCAGAGTCGCACTTCCCGCCTCACCTTCTGCTGCGGATGAAACCGAATAGTCAAGACCGTTTATCTGAACCTTTTTTCCGCTGATATGCTTTGCTTCGTCTGCGGTAAGCACCTCTTTGACAGTAATTGTTTTGCTGCTTACCGATTTAACGGTAAGCGTTTCAAGCTCTGCATTTTCGGTATCACCGTCATTGATCAGGCTGTCGGGGTGAAATATTTTAGCCTCTGTGGACTCAATAAAAGCAACCCCGTGAATTCTGCCGATTTCACCCTTGTACCAATCCTTGGGATCAACATTTTGCTTTACCGCCTTCCATTCCGGATCGTTTGTCAGGTCGTTGGCAACATCCGGATGAATTATTGCTACATAGCACCCGTCCTTAAACGGAGCGGCATTGTTTCGTTTGAGGGTTGCCACCGCTCTTTTTACTGTTGCTACGTTAAGGTAGTCATTATCGGCATATGCTGCTTTTCCGCCTGTAAGAAGATTTCGGTCTGCTTTGCCGTTGCCGTACTGAACATTGGTGCCTGCATTTATTTTTTCTCTGATTACGGTGTCAAGCGTTCTGCCTGCCTGATCGCCCAGGACATTCTGAGTTTCGCTTATGACCGAATCAACAGCTGTCAGCGTCAGCATATCCGACATTGTTACATAATCGCCGTACTGTTCTACGGTTGATTCAACGGTAGTAACATTAAGCTTGTTGCCCTTGGGCGTTACACCCTCTGTCAGAGGAGTAAGTGCTTTCGGAAGCGGACTGAAGCGTCTGAATTCTATTGTTTTGCCGCTGCCGCTCGGAATAGGTTTTTTCTGACCGTATTCTGCATGTACCAGCTTAGGCTTGGCAAAGCGTATCAGCGCTCTGTCATAATATTTTTTCATTTCCGGTGTAAGATTGTTGCCGCTGTTATTTGTTGCGGTTGTCTGAGTGTTTAAATAATCCATAGTATTTCCTCCTTATATGTTTTGTTTCGAGCCGAAAGAAAATAATCAAAACCCCGGTTTTGCGGGGAGTATTACTTTTAAAAGGTAATTCTTTCGCCGTTTTTAGCTCTTTCGATAATGTCGTCAATTTCTTCATCGCTTAAATCCTTCGGATTTTTTGACGCGATAGCCGGACGGTTTTTGCCGGCGCCGTTTTCCGGGATTCGGTTGCTGCGTGCGTTAAACTCATTAATCGCCTCGGTACGTACCTGATCCATTATGTCATCGCGATGAACCAATAAGAATGCGTCCTCAACCGAGAGGTTGTTGTCCCATAAATAGTCAATAAACTCAGAATTTTTAATTTCCTCTCTCATGTCAAAGTTTGGGTTTTCGGCGGCAAACCTTGCTGCCTGTGCTTTGATTTCCTCAAGCCTCCTTTCCTGCTGCGGCGTTATATTCCTGCGCCGGAGAGCCGCCTTTTCTGATGTACCGGAATAATCGGAATTTTCCGGTGTTTGTGCCGGATTAGGCTCGGATAAAGCCTGTTTCTGTTTTCCGGCATTGCTAAAGTTAAACATATGTGTCCTCCTCTCCCGTTTGCAGACCTGTTCACGCGGCGCATCCCTGCAGGACTTGTATGCTGTATCCTGCGCCGGTGTGCTCGGTCAGAACGGAATTATTTTAGTCACGGTTTGGATAATGGAGATAAACTCCTTACCTCACCGCGCAATATGATTCTATCATGTAACTGCGTGCCGCGGCGTGTCATGAAAAAAGCGCAGCTGTATAAGTGAATTTTCACTTATACAGCTGCGCTGTGAAATAAGTTCTACAGTGAACCGAGTTTTTTTATTATATAATCATAGCCGTCCGGAGTGTGTGGCAGCATACATTCGCTGCAATCCTTGATTTCTCTGCCGTTTTTATCTTTAATATAGCTGCAGTTTCCGCCGCAGTCATTTACAAGATACAGCGGACAAAAGCAAAACAAGCAGTTTATTTTGTCGGATTTGTGACACGGATAGTATTCACACGAGCGGTTTTCAAAATATCTGTGGCTCATTTTTATTCAACGTATTCTCTGACTCTAAAGCTTACGCCGCATTCTTCGGCAATTTTGCGGCAGGCTTCTATCTCGTCGGGAGAAATAATATCAACTACAGAGAATACGACCTCCGAAACATAGTTTTTTGCGGATTTTGCAAAGTCCTTAAGTCCTTCAAATGCCTTTTCGCCGCCAAATTCGCTCAGACAAAGTTCCTGATACTTTTCGGCATTTTCGGCATTAAGGCTGATTGAAACGCAGTCGATGCGTCCTTTAAGCTCAGGTGTTATATCTCTGCCGCAGATCAGATTTCCCTGTCCGTTGGTGTTTATCCGTAAAGGCATGTCAGGACACTTTTGTTTAAGCCATTCGGCAATTTCCATCATATCATCAAAGCGTTCTGTCGGTTCGCCAAAGCCGCAGAATACAACAGAGGCGTACTTTGATAGGTCACGCTTTTCAAAATCTGCTTTAATCTCGTCAACGGTAGGCTCGCGGTCAAGCCAAAGACCGTCCTCGCCGTTGACATTATCTCTGAAATTGCGTTCGCAGAATGTGCAGGCGTTGCTGCATCTGTTTGTAAGATTTACATAAAGTGAGTTTCCGAGTTCGTATGTTATGGTCATTTTTTGTCCTCCTTATTATACAGCATAAATACCGGAGCCATACAAATACTGAACAATCTGTTGTCCGGTCTGAAGTCACGGGTTAAGTGAACACGATTGGTTTTTTGAGGTATTTTCAGAGTAAATCTTGCTCCGGTAATGTAATTCTTAAAATCAATTTTTCCGTTCATATCAGCGGCAAGCTTTTTGCATACTGCAAAGCCCATACCCCCTATATATGGCGGAAAGGCGCCTATATTCTGACTTTCAAGACGAAATTCGGGTTCTCTTTCGCCGCGCAAAAGCTCTGCGGCACTTTCGGATATACCGTTTCCGTGATCCTGTACGGCTATTTCAAGAATATTATTGCTTACTCTGCATTTGATATTTATGTTTTTATTATCTGTTCCGCCGTGTTCGATAGCATTTGCAATCAAATGATATAAAATGGTACAGACTCGCCGCGCATCAAAGGATGCGCTTTCGGAAGTGTCCTTGTGCAGAGAAAATTTAACAATTCCGCCGGTTTTGTCACTTAATCCTATATTGATTTGTTCAACAAGTGTGCTGAAGAATTGATTGAGATCATATGACGCTATGCTCAGTCTGCCGCCGCGTCCGTCCCTGCCGAAGACTTCAACCAGGCCGTTGATTCTGCTTACAAGCCTTCTGCATGAAAGCTCCGATTTGTTCAGCATATCAAACAGATGCGGAGGGAGCTGTATTTCTCTTTCTACATTTCTGATTGCAACCGAAACATCATTCATACAGCGTATAGTCATTTGCTCTATAAGGCTTAGAACATCAAAGTCACGCAAGCCGGAGGCGGAACCTGTTTTATTTTGCCTTGTAATAATATCCATATATATCACATCCGCTTTATTATAAAACTATCGGCAAACCTGAGGTTTCCCATCCGGTTTGCCGATAAATTGATTTGCAAATTTTAATGCTCGTGGCCGCAGCCGCAATCACAGTCACAGTCACCGAGATCCAATTCTATAACCTCGCCGCAGTCGGGACACTTAAATACGCCGTCTGCTATATCGTCAAGGTCATCACCTGTCAAATCAATCTCTGCACCGCAGTTCTCGCATACCAGGGTATACATATCGTCGTCTTCGTCATCATCATAACCAAAGGTTTCATCACCGATCATTTCGATGACATCATCCATCTCGTCAATTTTATCAGCTAAGAAGCCCTGCTCCTGGTCAAGCATTTCAAGCTCCCCGGATATATCGCTTACGAGATTTAAAAGTCCGTCAATAAGCTGACCTTCGGTAGTGGTTTTATCAAGTTTAAGACCGTCTGCCAAACCTTTAAGGTATGAGGCACGGTTAGAAATTTCTGACATAGTTTTACCTCTTTTCTGTATAATTTATACTCTTTCCATGTATTCACCGGTTCTGGTGTCTATACGGATGGTATCACCCTCGTTTACAAACATGGGAACGGTTATAACTGCACCGGATTCAACGGTTGCCGGTTTTGTAACGTTTGTAGCAGTATTGCCTTTAACACCCGGTTCGGTTTCGGTAACCTTCATTTCAACAAATGTAGGCGGCTCTACCGCAAATACATTGCCCTTGTATGAAAGAATTTTTACGGTCATATTCTCCATAACAAATTTCAATGCATCGCCAAGCTGATCCTCTCCGAGAGGAATCTGCTCGTAAGTTTCCTGATCCATGAAATAATATAAACCGCCGTCTTCGTAAAGATACTCCATTTCCTTTCTCTCTATACGAGCCGGTTCAACCTTTTCGGTCGGGTTGAATGTACGCTCAACCACCGCTCCGGTCATAACGTTTTTCATTTTTGTTCTGACAAAGGCTGCGCCCTTGCCCGGTTTTACATGCTGAAACTCGACAACCTGATATACGTTGCCGTCATATTCAAAAGTAAGTCCGTTTCTGAAATCACCTGCGCTTATCATTGGTGAAACCTCCTTCAATAATAACAATACTCTATTATATTCTATACTATTACCGGCAAAAAAGCAAGGATTTTTTTAAAAAAACTAAATTTCAATCAGTTCCTTGCTCAGCTTCGTCATATTGACGTTTCCGTTTTCGGTCACATATACCATATCCTCAATACGTACTCCGCCGAAGCCGGGGATATATATACCCGGTTCGCATGTGACAATCATGCCGGGTTCAAGTATCGTTTCACTTTTTGGTGAAAGATTTGGCAGCTCGTGAATCATAAGTCCCACGCCGTGTCCCAGTGAATGTCCGAAAAACCTGCCGTAGCCGGCGTCGGCAATTATCTGTCTTGCCGCAGCATCTGCATCCCTGCAGATAACTCCGCTTTTTATTGCTTCAAGCCCCGCAAGCTGAGCCTTTAAAACCGTTGAATAGATTTTTCTCTGCTCATCATTTGCTTTTCCGACAACAATAGTTCTTGTCATATCTGAGCAATACCCCATATACCGACAGCCAAAATCCATTGTTACAAAATCGCCGTATTCGATTTTTTTTGAATCCGGAATACCGTGCGGCATACTTGTTTTTATACCGGATATTGCTATTGTTTCAAATGAGGTTCCTTCAGCGCCGAGTCTGCGCATTTGATATTCAAGCTCTGCGGCAAGATCCGTTTCGGTTATTCCGGGCTTTATAACAGGCAAAACCTTTAAAAAGGCGTCAACTCCGATTTGCTCTGCGCGTGCCGCGTATTCCAGTTCCTCTTGAGTTTTGACCATTCTCAGCTTATCTATATCGCCGGACGCAGGCTTAAACTCAATTCCCTGCCACTCTTTTTTATAAGCGTGATATTCAGCTGCGCTCATATAGACATCTTCGTATGCCAAAACGGAGATATTTGTCAGTCTTTCATGAATTTCATTGCACAGCTTTCCGGGACGATATTCGGTCACCTCATAACCGACAGCCTCATTTTTTGCAGCGACAGTGTATCTTGAATCGACAAATAAATATCTTTTATCTGCAGTAATAAGGGCAACTCCTTCGCCGCCGCGGAAGCCGGTAAAATATCTGAGGTTTTGCGGCGAGGTTATAAGAACTCCGTCTGCCTCCGTCAGCAGCTTGCTTAGTTTATCAGCGTTCATATATTTTCACCTTCTCTGAATAAATTTTCATCATTTCCGCCGCATCTGTTGTTTGAGTTCCGGCGGATTCGCAAATAATTCTGGGCGAGAGTCCGCGTTCTGCCAAAAGCTCCGCCAGAGGTTCAAAATCCGGTTCATACTCGGTTTCTGCCAGGGTATGGTGCTTTTTTTCGCCTGCATTGGTATATTCGATTCTGCTGAAATGAACATGAAAGCTGTGTGCCTGATACGGACTCAGCTTTTTTTTCATTAAATCAAGAATTTCGGCATAATCGGCTTTTGTTTTCAAACTGCCGAGAGTCTGTGCGTTTATATGTCCGAAATCCATTGCCGGCAAAAGCTGATAACTTATATTGCACAGCTTTATTACTTCCGAAACATTCCCAAGCTGTTTTACCTTTCCCATTGTTTCCGGGCATATATAAATATCGTCAAGTCCTTCGGCTTTGGCTGCCTTAACAGCTTTTTCAAGCGTATCTGCGGCAAGTTCCAATGCCTCACGTCTTGTAATGCTTCCGCATGAGCCGGAATGTACTACAATCCTGTCCGCACCCATGTTTTTTGCCGCTTTAAGTGTCTGAATTATATAAGCTATGCTGCGTTCTCTTTTCTCCTTTTCCGTGGAGGAAAGAGAAATATAATACGGTGCGTGGATTGATAGCTTTATATTGTTTTCGCGTGCGTTTTGCCCGAGTATTTTTGCGGCGTCCTCTGAAATTCTGACGCCGTGTCCGCATTGATATTCATAGCAGTCAAGCCCGTGTTCCCTTACCCATAAGGGCGCCTGAAGGGAGGATTTGTTGCCTGCGTCAAAAAAATCTTCTGAATTTCCGGCAGGGCCGAAAACAGCTTTGTTATTCTTCATATATTTATCCTTTCATAGCTGTCAGTCAAGCGGTATTATATATCGGACAGCCTTTTGCGGCAATCCTAAGTCTGCCCATGAGCCAACCTCGCATTGACCGCTTTTGTTATCTCCGGCGGCATAAGCTGTACCGTCTGCACATATACCTATGCTGTGCCTGAAACCGCTGTCTGCTGAAATTATCTGTTTCCATGCCGAAACATCAAGCTGATACCATTCGTTATCACCGAATCCGTATGCTCTGCCATCATTAAGTGCAATAACGCAAAAATCACCTGCGGATATAGCTGACGCATTTTCAAAGCCTTGCGCGTCGTACTGATTGCGTGAATTATCTCCCGTTATATGAACTTTGCCGCCGCTCTCCACACCTACGGTGAATCCTGCGCCTGCCGCAACAGAAACAATATTCCTCCAGTCACTGACATCACATGCGCCGAGCGAATTATCGCCTGCGGCAACAACTGTACCATCCTGTCTTAGTCCGACTGAGTGTTTTTCGCCGGCAGCTACGGCAATTATTCCGGACCAGGACTTTACATCACACTGACCGTTTTCGTTATCGCCTGCTGCGATGACGCGGCCGTTGCTCATAACGCCTATTGAATGATTTCCGCCTGCGGCAACAGCGGAAATGTTTTTCCATTCAGATATTGTGCACTGGGCGGCGGAATTGTCGCCTGACGCATAGACGGTGCCGTTGGATTTCAGACCGAGTGTGTGATTTTTGCCTGAAGCGACAGCAATGACGTCAGTCCATTCCGAAGTGCCGCATTGTCCGTATTCATTGCTGCCTGCCGAAAGTACATGACCGTCTTTCTTTAAAGCGACAGTGTGTTTCTCTCCCGCTGCCGCTATGCCGGAAAGCGCGGCATTCAGACGGCGCAGATAAAGTGCGGCGTTTTCTGAACCGTTAAGAGCGTTCAGGTAGTGTGCGGCAGTAATATAGTTTTCGGTATGTATAGCTGTAAATGCTCTGTATAAAACGGCTTCCTGCCGTGTGTTTCCGGACAGCTTTTTGTCGAGCAGCTCATCAAGCAGCTGCTTTGCAGTCTGATAATCCCCATCCGTATATGCCTTTACGGCAGATTCAAGCGCAGCATTTTTTTGATTTATGCTGCCGTTTATGACAAAATAAGCCGTTAAAGCTGCTGCACATAACACAGCTGCTATTATGACGGAGCAAATGGTACGCCGTTTTTTCAGACGCCTTTCCTTCGGGGTGTTTTTGTCCCAGGGGTTTATATTTACGGCAGGGGAAAGAGCTGTTTTGATTTCATCAGACGGAATTTCAGCTGTGTTTTGTATATCGTCCGCACATTGCCACACGCTTTTGTCGTCAAAAACCGCTTTTTGCACCATGACGGAAACGCTGTCTGTCCTGAGTGATGGTATTTCTATCGCTTTGTTATCGCCGAAGAATTTGTCGGCATTTGTGTCAAGCTTGTCATATTCGGCATATTTTGTGCCGAGCAGATTGCTGTCTGAATCATAATAGCTGATTTTCAGGCGGATAAAACCCAGACCTTTGCCACAGGTGTTTTTCAGCTTTAAAAAAAGTATAATTCCCATTGTATCGGCATTACTGTAGAGCTCAAATGCCACAGCCTCTGCAGGATATTCATTGCTTTGGGGATATTCAAATTTCTTTATAAGCGTTAATTTTGATTTATCCAAAGAATCACCGCCATTCAGTAATCATAATTATCTTTCAGTATAACGCCGAAGATACTAAAATGCAAGACTTATAAGAAAAATTTTATATTTTTAAGGATATTTTTCCCATACAAGCATAAATTATATACTACCTATATTATCGGGAGGGATAACCATGCCTGTATTAAAACGTACATTTTGTTTGTTATTTTCCGCAATGCTTTTTTGCGTCAGCGCTTTTGCCGAGCCATCAACTCAGGTGGATACAGAGGTATCTGCACAGCTTGTAAAGGCAAAATCGGGGATATTGATGGAGGCGTCAACCGGAGAAGTTCTTTATGAATGGAATCCGGATGAAAGGCTTCAGATAGCAAGTGTGACAAAAACAATGACAATGCTTTTGATTATGGAGGCTATTGACAGCGGAAAAATTCATTTGGACGATATGGTTACAACAAGTGAAACAGCCGCGTCAATGGGAGGCTCTCAGGTCTTTCTTGAGGTTGGAGAACAGATGTCGGTCAATGATATGCTAAAGGCAATCGCGGTTGCGTCCGGTAATGATGCGGCTGTAGCAATGGCAGAATTTATCGGCGGAACGCATGAGGCTTTTGTAGAGAAGATGAATAAAAGAGCAGCTGAGCTTGGGTGTGAAAACACTCATTTTATAAACTGCAACGGCTTGGATGAAACGGCGGAGCATTACAGTACGGCAAGAGATATAGCCGCTATATCAAAAGAGCTTTTAAAGCACGAGAAAATATTTGACTATACGACAATCTGGATGGACAGCCTGCGCGGCGGAAGCTTCGGACTTTCAAATACGAACAAGCTTATACGGTTTTACAAGGGCGCAAACGGCTTGAAAACGGGTTCTACAAGCACCGCAAAGTATTGTCTTTCAGCTACTGCCAAAAGAGATAATATGCAGCTTATAGCAGTCGTTCTTTGTGCGCCGTCTACGGCAGAAAGGTTCGGCAGTGCGACTGCACTTTTGGACTATGGCTTTGCAAATTATGCCGTTGCGGATGCGGATTCAATGGATATAGCTCTGCCGGAAATACCGGTGACCGGCGGTACGCTTTCAAAAATCACACCGGAAATAGACAATCCGACATTTATAGTAAAAAAGGGAAACGGCGACAGAGCAGAGCCGGAAATCAGTCTTGATGAAGAAAGTGTTAAAGCGCCGATACAAAAGGGACAGCGCTTGGGGGAGATAGTGTTTAAAATTGACGGTACAGAGGCGGCAAGAAAGGAATTGAGAGCCTCCTGCGATGTGCCTAAAATCAAGCTTATGCAGATGTATACAAAAATGCTTAAAATGTGGGTGTCGATGTAGAACTGTTGGGGCAAATTATAAAAATGCCGTCAATTCATCCTTGACGGCATTTTCTTTGTTATTCAGCTTTTATGCTACGGTGTTCTTGGGAAAAGCGCGGCATAAAATTGCAGCAACTTCGGCACGAATTATTGAATCCTGACCTCTGAAGCTCCCTTCTTCGTCACCTGTGATAAAGCCTCTGTCCACTGCTGCTGCAACATATGCTCTGTTGTGGACAGCTATTGTGTCAACATCCCAAAAACGCTCCGATAAATACGCTGTCGGATCGGTATAGCCGGACACGTCTATATTAAGCGCTTTAATCAATGCGGCAGTGACAACCTCGCGGGTTGCATCCCATTCCGGGCGGAACAGCAGTGTTCCGTTTTCTGTAAATCCCGGTATAAACTGCAGAGAGCTGTTTATATAAGGAAAGTACCATTCCCAATTCGGAACATCCGCATACGGACTTACAGTGCTGTTTACGATTTCTGTTCCGGTCAGACCGACCAGCATCTTTGCATATTCGCATCTTTGTACCGTAAGGCGCGGGCCAAAGCTTCCGTCACCATAGCCGCTGATTACTCCTCTTTGTGCAAGGTCATATACGTACGGTGCTTCCCATGCGTCTGCCGGAACGTCAGAAAACATATTGCTGTAAGCATAGCAGGGAGCGCCGATGACAGTCAGAATTATAACTGCTGCAAGAATTATTGATAATTTTCGTTTCATTTGCATACCTCCAATCAATTACTTTTTGCGCTGTAATTATATACAAAAATCGTATTTTTGTCAAATTATCAAAATCGGGACTTGATAAATTCTCTGTTTTATGGCATAATAGGGTTTAATGTCATAATGTAAACAGCCGATATAAAAAGAGTTGATAAAATGAAAGAAAAAATAGAGACAAGATAAAATGAAAGAAAAACCGTCTTTATTATCACCATTCGGGATAATAAAGACGGTTTTTCTATCCCTTTTACTAACTATCTGCAAGTTTTTTCCTAGTTTTCGTAATCTTTTTGCTAATATTTTCTTTAAATTGAAAGAAAATATGTACCTTTGCAACTGAAAATTAGAAATACGTTAGGTTATGGATGTAGCAATCGTAAAATACAATGCCGGAAACATCTATTCGGTAGTCAACGCCATGAAGCGTTTAGGGATTGAGCCAATGCTCACCGATGATGCCGAAATACTTCAGAAAGCAGACCGTGTACTCTTCCCGGGACAAGGTCAAGCTCGAGAAGCCATGGATTATCTAAAGGCACACAAACTGGATCAAGTGATAAAAAACTTGAAACAACCCGTCCTGGGCATCTGCGTAGGGCAGCAACTGTTGTGCCGTCACTCGGAGGAAGGCAATGTAGACTGCATCGGCATCTTTGATGTAGATGTAAAGCGTTTTCAACCGCAGAAGCATGAAGACAAAGTGCCAGCTATGGGATGGAATGAGATTTACGATTTGAGAACAGACCTTTATAGGGGATTCGGCAACAGAATTGACGAAACAGACGAAATCATTTCAGATGCCTTATCACATCCCTACTCTTATTTCGTACATAGTTATTATGTACCTCTCTGCGAGGAGACAATCGCCAAGGCAGATTATATTCTTCCCTACAGCGCATCGCTCCACAAAGACAATTTCTACACTTGCCAATTTCATCCGGAAAAAAGCGGCAAGGTGGGAGAACAGATTATAAAGAACTTCTTAGAGATAAAAGAAATATGATAGAATTAATTCCAGCCATCGACTTGATTAATGGTCAGTGTGTCAGACTTACCAAGGGCGACTACGACCAGAAAAAAGTCTACAATGATAATCCTGCCGAAGTGGCTAAACATTTTGAAAGTCTGGGATTTAAGAGACTTCATGTAGTAGACCTGGACGGTGCCAAATCAAAGCACATCGTGAATGATGCCGTACTGAAAGCCATCACTGCAGAGACAAATCTTGTGGTTGATTTTGGCGGTGGCATCAAGACCGAGGAAGATATAGAGAAGGCTTTTGCCGCTGGGGCAACGATGGTAACAGTGGGTAGTATCGCCGTGACCAATCCCGACCTTTTTATGGAATGGCTGGACAAGTATGGAGCAGATAAACTCATTCTGGGAGCCGATGTTAGAAACGGCAAGATTTCCATCAATGGCTGGAAAGAAGATTCTTCAGAAGACCTTCTTCCATTCCTCAAGAAGTACATTGATAAAGGAGTGCGCTACGTACTCTGCACGGAAATCAGCAAGGATGGAACCTTACAGGGTCCAGCCATCGACCTATATAAAAAGGTTATGGAAACCTACCCTCAGTTGCATCTCATCGCTTCTGGCGGTGTAAGCTGCAATGAAGACATACTGGCTTTGGAAGCCGCTGGCATTCCTGCCGTAGTCTTTGGAAAAGCATTCTACGAGGGTAAAATCAATATTGAAAAGCTGGTTGTTAGTGATTAGTTGTTAGTGATTAGTGATTAGCTAGGAGTTAAGTAATCATAAAGTTCAAAGTCCAATGTTCAAAGTTCAAAATAAAAAAGGCTTGGCAAAACGAATCGTCCCTTGCCTCGATGTCAAGAACGGAGAGACAGTAAAGGGTACCAACTTCGTCAACCTCCGTAGTGCAGGCGATCCAGTAGAACTGGGTAAAGCCTATAGCGATGCCGGAGCCGACGAACTCGTCTTTCTCGACATTACTGCCAGCTTCGAAGAGCGCAAGACCTTTACCGATATGGTGACTCGTGTGGCTGCCGAAATCAACATTCCATTTACTGTGGGCGGTGGCATCAACGAGCTGAAAGACGTTGATCGTCTATTGAATGCAGGAGCCGACAAAGTGAGCATCAACAGTGCAGCCATCCGACATCCTGAACTCATCAATGAGATAGCCAATCATTACGGTTCTCAGGTTTGCGTATGCGCAATTGATGCCCGCCTGGATGCAGATGGATGGCATTGCTACGTGAAGGGAGGCCGAGAACGGGTAGAACTTGGCTTGTTCGACTGGGCAAAGGAAGTAGCCGCCCGCGGTGCTGGCGAGATTCTCTTCACCAGTATGGATCATGACGGCGTAAAGCAAGGTTTTGCCAACGAAGCTCTTGCCCGACTGGCCGAAGAGGTAAGTATCCCAATCATCGCATCAGGTGGCGCAGGCAAGATGGAGCATTTCCGTGATGCATTCACATTAGGAAAAGCTGATGCAGCCTTAGCAGCCAGCGTCTTCCACTTTGGCGAAATCGCCATTCCTGACCTCAAGCACTACTTGAGAGAAGAAGGTATCAACGTGAGAATATAAAAAGAAAATAAACAGTTTAAACAAGATACAATGGAAATAGATTTTGAAAAAATGGGTGGACTTGTTCCGGCAATCATCCAGGACGCAATAACCAAAAACGTCTTGATGCTTGGCTTCATGAACAAGGAAGCATACGATAAAACCATAGAAACAAAGAAGGTAACCTTCTGGAGCCGCTCCAGAAACTGCCTTTGGACAAAAGGCGAGACATCAGGAAATTTCCTCAACCTCGTCAGCATCCAGAACGATTGCGATAACGACACCTTATTGGTAAAGGTACATCCAGACGGACCTACCTGCCACAAGGGTACAGATACTTGCTGGGCAGAAGAGAACACTCTGAATCCGATTCTCTTCCTGTCAGAACTTCAAGACTTCATTGATAAGCGCCATGAAGAGATGCCAGAAGGCAGCTATACAACAAGTCTTTTCAAGAAAGGCGTTAACAAAATGGCGCAAAAGGTTGGAGAAGAAGCAGTTGAGACAATCATCGAAGCCACAAACGGCAATGACGAAAAGCTCATCTACGAAAGTTCAGACCTCCTCTACCATCTCATCGTATTGCTCACCAGCAAGGGCTTGAGAATAGAAGATGTAGTGAAGGAATTACAGATGCGCCACGACCCGGAATGGGATAAGAAACGCCGCATAGCCAAAAGCAAGGGCGAGATGAAATAAACCAATAACAAAGAGAAAAAATTAGGAGATGTTAATAGATTATCAAAATGTAAGCATATACCAAGCCGACAAATGCATCCTCAAGGACATCAATTTCCATATTGATGAAGGCGAGTTTGCTTACCTGATCGGTAAAGTGGGATCTGGTAAGAGTTCACTTTTAAAGACTCTTTATTGCGAGCTTGATCTAGTAGAAGGCGAAACCGAGAAAGCAGAAATCCTCGGTAGAGACCTCAAGACCATCAAGCGCAAGGAAATACCAGCATTACGCAAAGAACTGGGCATTATCTTCCAGGACTTCCAGTTGCTCCACGACCGCACAGTCCGCAAGAACTTTGAATTCGTGCTCAAGGCAACTAAATGGAAGGGAAAGAAAGAAATCACCCAGCGCATTGAGGAAGTTCTCAACGAGGTTGGCATGATAGATAAAATCGACAAGATGCCTCATGAACTCTCTGGCGGTGAGCAGCAGCGTGTGGCTATAGCAAGAGCTCTGCTCAACAATCCTAAGATTATCATCGCAGATGAGCCTACGGGCAATCTCGACCCGGAGACTGCCACCAACATTGTGAGTCTGCTGAAAGACATCACCAAACAAGGCACCGCCGTAGTGATGACAACCCACAACATCCCGATGCTTGACAAATTCCCAGGTATCGTATATCGCTGCAAAGACGGAATTTTGCGCGACGTAACAAAAGAATACAATCACATCGACCTCACCGAAGATGGCGAGGAGAATTAAATGAAATGTAAATTATAAATTATTAAAATATTACGACTATGAAGGTAATGAAATTCGGAGGTACTTCTGTAGGCTCACCAGAGCGCATGAAGGGAGTAGCCTCTTTGGTTACAGAATCAGGTGAACCAACTTTCATCGTATTGTCTGCGATGAGCGGTACAACAAACTCTCTCGTTGAGATCTCTGACTATCTTTACAAGAAGAACCCAGAGGGCGCCAACGAGGTAATCAACAACTTGGAGAAGAAATACATGCAGCACGTGGAAGAGCTCTACTCTACCGAGGAGATGAAGCAGACCACACGCGAGTTCTTGCAGGGCGAGTTCAACTATCTCCGCTCATTCACCAAAGACCTCTTCACTTCTTTCGAGGAGAAGAGCATCGTGGCTCAGGGCGAGATGATGAGCACCAACATGGTTGTAAACTACTTGAAGGAACAGGGCGTAAAGGCTGTATTGCTCAGCGCATTAGACTTTATGCGCACCGACAAGAATGCAGAGCCAGACCCACAGTATATCAAGGAGAAGCTCTCTGCCATTATGGAAGAAAACCAGGGTTATCAGATCTACATCACCCAGGGCTTCATCTGCCGCAACGCTTACGGCGAGGTAGATAACCTGCAGCGTGGTGGTAGCGACTACACCGCATCACTCATCGGTGCAGCTCTCCCAGCAGACGAGATTCAGATCTGGACAGATATCGACGGTATGCACAACAACGACCCTCGTGTGGTAGAGCACACAGAGGCTGTTCGCCAGTTGAACTTCGAGGAGGCTGCTGAGTTGGCTTACTTCGGTGCCAAGATTCTCCACCCTACCTGCGTTCAGCCAGCCAAGTATGCCGGCATCCCAGTTCGCCTGAAGAACACCATGGATCCTAAGGCAGACGGTACCATCATCGACAATGTTATCGTACGTGGCAAGATCAAGGCTGTAGCTGCCAAGGACAACATCACAGCCATCAAGATCAAGAGTAGCCGCATGTTGCTCGCTACAGGTTTCCTCCGCAAGGTATTCGAAATCTTCGAGAGCTACCAGACTCCTATCGACATGATTGCTACCTCAGAGGTAGGTGTGAGCATGAGTATCGATAACGATGCTCACCTCAACGACATCGTCAACGAGTTGAAGAAGTATGGTACTGTAACCGTAGATTCAGACATGTGCATCATCTGCGTGGTAGGTGATCTGGACTGGAGCAACGTAGGCTTCGAGACCATCGCTACCGATGCCATGAAGAACATCCCGGTACGTATGATTTCTTATGGTGGCAGCAACTACAACATCTCATTCCTCATCAGAGAGAGAGACAAGAAGCAGGCTCTGCAGAACTTGAGCAACGTATTGTTCGAGAAGTAATTTTAAGTGAAGAACGAAGAGTGAAGAGTGAAGAATTCTAATGTAATGCTTCCTGTCCACTCTTCGTTGGATATTCTGACTTAACCATAAGTTGGATTTTCTAATTTGACTATAATAAGATATTAACAATAAGGATAAGCGAAATGAAAGGTACATTTCCGATAGATAAGTTTCAGGAGATACAGACTC
>ERZ1034952.690-NODE-690-length-30128-cov-11.071559_pt1 | contig 30128 bp, 18 predicted proteins | sample MGYA00520625_ERZ1034952 | MGnify/ENA primary metagenome ERZ1034952 (study PRJEB33766, sample SAMN09781773) | gut metagenome | biome: gut microbiome | host: Homo sapiens | place: Madagascar | study: EMG produced TPA metagenomics assembly of the PRJNA485056 data... | reverse complement strand
ATATTAAATACTATTTTCTGGATTTTGATCATGTTTGCTGTACTTTATCCATTATATCTTGTTGTGATCGCATCAGTCTCGGATCCGGATGCAATCGTTGCTGGTAAGGTCATCTGGCATCCGGTAGACTTTTCACTGATCGGTTATAAATCTATTTTGGGGTATACGGAACTCATCAGGTCATATGGAAATTCCATTTTTTATACCGGAGTTAGCGTTGTAATCAGTATTTTGGTGACGTTATCAGCCGCATATACTTTATCCAGACCGAAATTCCCAGGCAAGACCATTATCAATTTTATCTTTGTATTTACCATGTTTTTTAATGGAGGACTAATACCTACTTTCCTAGTCATGAAGGATATCCATCTGTACAATACGCCATGGGTCATGATTCTGATGGGATCAGTCAGTGTATGGAATCTGATGGTTGCAAGGACATATATACAGAACAGCATCCCTAATGAATTATACGAAGCAGCTATGCTGGATGGCGCTACGCATTTCCAGTATTTCTTCAAAATAGTCCTGCCTTTGGCAAAAACAATTATCGCAGTTCTGGCTGTGTACTATGGTGTTGCAAAATGGAATGATTATTTTACAGGTCTGGTGTATCTGAGAGATCGTCAGCTATTGCCGCTTCAGACAATATTAAGAGAGATTCTAGCTACACTTCAGGTTGACAAATCAGGAGATTATATGATGTCTATGGCAGACAGCGCAGCGTCTATGAATGAGGCTGTCAGGATTGCGAATGTAGCGAAATATTGTATCATTGTTGTTGCTACAGGACCAGTAGTTGTATTGTATGCGTTTTTACAGAAGTATTTTGAAAAAGGTGTTATGATCGGTTCACTTAAAGGCTGATTAGAGATACAATAATAAAGGAGGAAACAGTAATATGAAGAGAAAGGTATTAGCAGTACTATTGTCAGCAGCTATGCTGACTGCAACAGTAACAGGGTGTGGACAGAGCAGTTCGGAGAGTCAAGGGGCTTCGACAGAAGCAGCGGCTGCAGAGACCGGAACAGATTCTAATTTTAATGAAACCGGATATCCTATAGTAAACGAACCGATTACACTTAAAGTTTTATTAGGAATAAGAGATGTGGATTCTCTGACTGATCCCAGTGAGATGCCTGCGCTGCAGAGACTTGAGGAGCAGACCAATATTCATTTGGAATGGGAGATTATTAAGGGCTCAGACTGGGATACTAAGCTGAATCTGATGTTTGCTTCGGGCGACTATCCTGATATTATTCTCGCGCCGCAGTTGACAATGGATGATGAAGAATATGGAGTGACACAGGGAATTCTTATTCCGGTAGATGAACTGACACAGAAATATATGCCCAATTACACGGCTAGAATAGAAGCGGAAAGTTCAGATCCAACAGCGAGTCTTGTAGCTTCAGATGGGCATAAATATGCTGTTGGAAATTTAGTGGGACAAAATATTAATACAAATCAACATTTCTTTATCAATACAGAATGGTTAAATGCACTCGGATTAGAAACACCGACTAATGTGGATGAATTAACGGATGTGTTAAGAGCATTTAAAACACAGGATCCAAATGGAAATGGAGAAGCAGATGAAATACCATTGGAAATGGGACTGGATACAGGATTTAATGGTATTCGATACATGCTGCCTTTATTTGGCGTACCGGCAGATCCAGATAAATGGATTTATATAGATAATGATAAGAAAGTGCAGTTTACTGCTACACAGGATGGTTTTCGCAAGTGTATGGAATGGCTGCATGAGTGCTATGAAGAGGAATTACTCGATGCAGAAGTTATTTCACAGGATTTTAATACGATAGAAACAAAATTAAAGGCAGGTAATGTTGGATTCTTCACCGCTTGGAGATTAACTGCGATGGGATATGATGAAGGCGTTATGAAGAGTTGTGAATTATACATGCCGGACAGTTCTGCGCAGTTATATAGATATCTTGAATTGGCAAAAGGAGGAGCTTTCCTGACTTGCACAAATGAGCATGTGGCAGAATCACTCAGATTGCTGGATACGATGTTAGATACAGAGACTATGTTTTCTCTGTATTATGGAGAACAGAATTCTACAGATGGCACTGGATGGGAATATGTAGAAGATGGAAAAATTAATTCTTTAGCAGACGGAACAGCAGAAATAAAGAATTTCCTGGATTGCAATACTCTGTTCTTTGCACCTGGCAATTATATCAGTGAAGTATTTAACATGTCACCTCAGCGTATAGAGAAGACAGAATATTGCCAGAAATATGATGAAGCCGGCATTATTCAAAAGTATAGTAATGATTATTTGGATATGGCACCATTAACTTCTGAACAGATTCAGAGCAGTGCATTAAAGGAAACAGATATTGACAATGCTGTTATTGAGAATATTGCAACATTTATTACAACAGGAGTCACAGATGACAGTTGGAATCAGTATGTGAAGCTGTTTGATGATATGAAGATTGATGAGTACATTACAATGTACCAGAATGCATTGGATTCTATGGAAATTGAATAAGCGGAGGATTGGTAGTGTTTACATGGAATAAAAGTACCAGAATAAATTCTTCCATAGGTACAAGACCGGTGAAAAATGCGATTGATATTTTATGTCGGGATATGGATAAAGTATTAAAATCTGAATCAAAAACAGGTGGAGAAATTGTTTTACAAGAAGATGATACTTTACAGGAAGAACAGTATCGGATAGAGATATCAGCAAATAAGATATATGTTTTTGCAAATGATGATTTAGGGTGGGTATATGGAATACTCACCCTTAGCGAAAAATATCTTGGAGTGAAACCATTCTGGTTTTGGATGGATCAACATTTTCAACAAGTATCAGATATTAAAGTAGAAGAACAGATTATTTATTCTCCCAAACCTGTTGTACGTTTCCGGGGCTGGTTTTTTAATGATGAAGTACTGATGTTGAAATGGAAGTACAATGAAAATGGAATAGATGGATGGAAGATGGCGTTGGAGGCATTACTGCGCTGTGGCGGAAATATGGCGATTCCCGGTACTGATAAAATGTCGCGTAAGAACAGACAGATGGCAGCTGATATGGGATTGTGGATTACACATCATCATGCAGAGCCGCTTGGTGCAGAAATGTTTGTACGAGCTTATCCTGACGAAGAACCGAATTATCTGGAACATCCCCAGCTTTTTCATAAATTATGGGAAGATGCAGTGCTGGAGCAGAAGGATTATAAGGTAGTATGGAATTTGTGCTTCAGGGGACAGGGTGATGCACCTTTTTGGAACTCAGATACAACAGGAAGATTTGATACTCCTGCCAAAAGGGGACAGATGATAAGTGAAGTAATCAGGAAACAATGTGACATTGTCAAAAAGTATGTAAAAAATCCAATATTTTGTACAAATCTATATGGAGAAATCATGGAGCTGTATGAACAGGGATATATAAATCTGTATGAAAATATTATTAAAGTACGTGCAGATAATGGATATGGTAAAATGGTAACAAGAAGAAGAGGCAATCTGTGTATGAGAGTTTCTTCAATGCCTGACAGGACTGACAAAAGTCCTCAGGGAATTTATTATCATGTATCTTTCTACGATCTGCAGGCTGCTAATCATATAACAATGCTGCCTAATTCAGTAGATTTTGTTAATAGGGAATTGACTCAGGTCATTGACAACGGAGGTAATGATTTCTGGATTATCAATAGTTCCAATGTCAGACCACATGTGTATTATCTGGATGCAATACGCAAAAAATGGTATGGAATACAAATCAGCGATGAGATACATAGCAAAGAATTTGCAGATGATTATTACAATGGATCAGATAAAATTGCAAAATGTTATATGCAGTATCCTAAAGCTATGCCGGCATTCGGACAGGAAGAGGATGAACATGCGGGGGAACAGTTCTATGCAGAAAATATTCGTTTATTGATACATCAGTTTTTGCTGGATAAAACACAAAATGTAGAGCGTATGTATTGGTTGACAGGAGATGTGGACTATGAGCAGCAAATCAATCAGTTTGCTGCAATTTGCAGGAAAACTCAGGCAGGTCTTGAGGCACTTCTTGCTACATGTGATGAAATACAAAACAAATTATTTGAGGCAACTTTGAAACTACAGGTTCAGATACATACTTTCTGCGTACAGGGTGTTGTACTGTTTGTAAATGCGTATAAAGCATTTCAACAGCAGGATTATGAAAAGGCATTTGTTTTACTTGGAGACAGTGCTGCATGTTTTGACCGGGCAAATGAATATATGCGTAAGTCAGAGTATGGGGTATGGAAAGATTTCTATTTCAATGATTGCTTTGCCGATGTAAAGCATACTGCTTATATGCTGCGGAAGATGATGGGAATTGTCAGAGAGTATGGAGACAGTGATTATCATGATAAGTGGTATCGTAAATACTGCTATGACAGAGCAGATAGAAATGTGTATTTACTAATGGTATTAGATAACCATATGACAGATGATGAATTATATAAGGTTATGAAAAACTAAAAAGTTAGTCCTGCTGAAGTAAGATTCAGTAGGACTAAAGCAGGTTACAGAGAGAGGAAGAAAATGAGAAGAAGGCTGAAAGAACTAAAAAGTAATTCATTAGTAAGCTATATATTAGTTTTTAGTTTGATGGTAATGGTAATTATTCTGGTCATGGGAGGATATTTATACCGCTTTTATTATCGGACTATTTATGACGATTTTGTGAATACAAATGAGACATATTTAACCGGAATTATGAATCGGCATGAGAGCGATATGGATATCATGGAAAATATAGTGCAGCAGGTAGGACTGGAGCCTTCTCTTACGGAGTTTATGTTAAAGGAGAATCCTGTCAAGAGTATGCAGTTAAAAGACCGTTTATACCAGTATGATGCCGTTAGTCAGTCTTTTATCCAGATGTTCAGTATATATCATGAGGATAATTATTTATTTAGTCATGCAACATCTGCCGAGTTAGACAGATTCCTTCGAGAAGGTCTCGTGTTAGAGAACACCAGACCTAAGGAGCTGGAAGCATTATTATACAGTAGTGAATCAGGAATGAAGGTTCTCCCCCAACAGGAAGTAAATGGGTATCTGGCTATACGTAATCTTAATGGAGTACAATCTGTAGTAATTTATATCTTTCCAGTTGCACCAAAAAATATCACAACGCTTATGTTTGTTGTAGGAGAAAAATATTATGATAATTTGCTAAAGGAAGATGGAACCAAGCGAAATGATTATATTATATATAAAGGGCAAAACATTGTTTCAAATGGCACAATAGAGGAAGTATTGGAAGAGGACGTTGCTGTAGCTGTTCAAAAAATGAAAAGTAATTATGAAAGGATTACTTTAGCAGGTACTAAATATTTACTGGTACAAAAAACTGGGGAAAGCGGTCTGGTCTATTGTACGCTGCAGCCAATCAGTGAGTTTCAAAAGAAGATGCTTACAGGAATATGGGGAATTATATTACTGTTACTTGCATGCAGTATACCTGCGGCGTTTCTGATTACTACAGTTTCACATAACATGTTTAGCAGAGTAAAACAGATCAACAGCTTATTAAATGAAGAAGAGCATTATAATCTGGAATCTATAGAAGAAGGAATCAGGGGATTGATCCAGTCTCAGAGTGTAGAACAGAAAAGAAATCTTTCTTTGAAAAAAATACAGTTTCTAAGGTTATTTATTCAGGAACAGTTTGCTGACTATAATGACATGCTGACAAAAGCAAAAGAGGCAGATATTCATGCACAGATGCCTTTTTATGTAATTGCCATGATGGGAGATAGAGGAAACAGTAACGAGAAAAAAGCCCATGAACTGATGCTGGAGGCAATCAGAAATGAAACATTAATTGATGGATATGGAATGAGTCTTCTGAACAGCAATGAGAATTTGTATGTTATATTTGGAGAGAACAGAGAATCATTAGATATTATTGTGCGTTTTTTCCTGCTGATAGGAAAGGATTACTGTGAGGATTTTGTACTGGCAGTCAGTGATTATCATACAGACATACATGAGTCTTCCAAAGCATATCTGGAATCTAAAACGGCATACGATCATAGATTTCTTATGGATGCGAGTCAGGTCATTTCATATCAGAATGTATCCGCAACGGAGAGAACGCAACAGATGTCAGATGTTTATCTGCAACTGATAAGAAATGCTATTTATTCTGATAATCAGGAAGAGATCCATCTAGTTGTAGAAGATATATGTAAGCAACTTCAGGGTAGTAATCAGTCGGTTCTGAATCTTAGACTTTTCTGTAACGATATTATAAAAATGGTGAACAAAGAGTGGAATATGGAAGAAAGCAAACTAAATGAGATATATAATGTATTTACGCTTTCACAATGTCTCACAATACAGGATTTTCATGATATTTTAGACCAGCTGTGTGAAGATTTAATGCAATATCGCAATGGAGCAGCAGGAAATAGCAGGAAAAAACAATCAGATCTGGTCAAGGACGCAATGCAGTATATGAAAGAGCACTATGCAGAATATGAATTGAATATGAGTTCACTTGCTGAGTATTTAAAGGTAACGCCAGTGACTTTGGCAGTGGAATTTAAAAAATGTACAGACCTTAGCCCATCAGATTATCTGGCGATTATCCGTATGGAGGCTGCGAAGGAGCTGCTTAAAAATACAGATAAGTTAGTCAGGGAAATCAGTCATGAAGTAGGATATGAAGATGAACATGTATTTATGAGAAGGTTTAAAAAATACACAGGAAGGACACCACTGCAGTACAGAGGAAATGCCTGATAAGGAAGGAACAAATATATGATAAAGTATAAATTAGGACAGAAAAATGAAATCAGGATTATAGGCAGAACATTGAGACGAGATGATCTGGCACTTTTTTGGACAGGAAGTGGAATGGAATTTTGTTTTGATGGGACGCAGGTATGGATTGACATAGAAAGTGATTACACTTCACATGAGGACTGGATTCGCGTAGAAGTAAATGGATGTACAGTAGAACGGATGATGATACCTAAAGGACATAATAAAATATGCCTGCTCCGGGGACTGGAGAATGGAACTTGTAGAAAAATCCGTATCTATAAAGAAGTACAACCTATGATTCAGGACGAGAGTCGGAAGTTGATTGTACATTCCATAGAGCTGGATGGAAGATTATATAAAATGGCGCAGCCAGACTTTCGCATGGAGGTGATTGGAGACAGCCTGACTGCCGGTGAGGGACTGAATGGACCTGTGGGAATGGTAAATTCAGCATCTAATGTATTTGGAACAGAGGGACACTACGCAATAGAGGCAGCTAAGGAATTAAATGCAGAAATATCTATTATGGCTCAGAGTGGATGGGGAGTATATTGCAGTTGGGATAATAACACACAGCATACTATGCCTTACGTATATGAAAAAGTATGTGGTTCATTGCATGGAACAATGAATAAATCACTGGGAACACAACAGTTATGGGATTTTACTGAATGGCAGCCGGATATTATTGTTGTAAATCTGGGAAGTAATGATGGCTTTGCATTTGATTATCCGCAGTGGGTGAATCCGGAAACGCAGGAAGTAATACATCAATATAAAAATGCAGATGGTTCTTATGCAAAAGAATGTACAGACAAGATATCTGAAGCAGTACACCTGTTCTTGATAAATCTAAGACATAATAACCCTAATGCATATTTGCTATGGGCTTATGGTATGATCGACCATAGTATGCGTCCATATATCGAAGAGGGTATTTTACAATATAAAAAATGTGAGAAAGATGAAAAAGCATCCTTTCTGGCATTACCTTATTTGCAGAAGGGCTGGCTTGGGTCTAATAATCATCCGGGAATAATAAGTCATAGAGCAGCTAAAGAATGCCTTGTAGATAAAATCAGAGAGATACGTGGGATAAATGCATAGAAAGACAGCACTGCTGGAAACATAAATTGAAGTCAAAAGAAGGAGAAAAATATATGCCTAATAAAAGACAAATAACCATGTTGAGTGGTCAGGAGCAGAAATGGGAATTTGCATTACAAAAGGGATTGAATGTACAAGCATTGACAGATGCAGCACAACTGTCCTATAGGGAAATCAGACTACCACATGACTGGGCAGTGGATTGTCCGTTTGACCGTGATATGGAGAGAGGCACGGATCAGGGCTTCCGTGACAGATGGGGAATCGGCTGGTACAGGACACGAATCAATCTGGCAAAGGATGAGCAGCGGGAATATACTTTGTGTTTTGATGGTGTATATGAAATGAGCACAGTCTGGATAAATGGTCATGAGGCTGGAGGAAGACGATATGGATACAGTCCTTTTCAATTGAATATTACGCAAATGCTGGTATCAGGAGAAAATGAAATTCTTGTAAGAGTGGATAACACGCATACCCCTGCGGACAGATGGTATAGTGGTGCAGGGATTTATCGCAAGGTGTATCTTATGGAGACTGCCAAGGAACATTTGGTTAAGGAAAATATTCAGGTCAGGACAGAGTTTGCAGAGGATGACTGGGCGACAATTTCTGTGGATGCAGGTATTGACCAGAGGATAACTGTTCAGCTTGCAACGAGAGATGGTGGAGAAGTGATAGCAAGTGCTACAGGCGATGGCGGACAGGCTGTTATTACAATTTCAAAGGAAAAATGCCACTTATGGAGTGCACAGGATCCGTATCTGTATGTTTTAACGGTAGCACTTGAACAGGGAGAAGACGAAGTAAGCTTCCCGTACGGCATGCGTTGGATAAATCTGGATGTACAAAGAGGATTATCTGTAAATGGACAGGAAGTGAAGCTGAAAGGTGTATGCCTTCATCAGGAAGCGGGATCTTTTGGAACAGCAGTGCCAAAGGATATTTACAGAATGCGGTTAAAAAAGCTCAAAGAAATCGGCTGCAATGCACTGCGGCTTGCTCATCATCTTTTTTCCCCAGAGATGTTGGATCTGTGTGATGAGATGGGCTTTTATGTATATGAAGAGGCTTTTGATAAATGGATAGGTGGAGCCTATGGAAGACATTATGCTACGGAGTGGCAGAGTGATATCGAGGCTATGGTAAAAAGAGATCGTAACAGACCCTCTGTCATTTTCTGGGGTGTTGGAAATGAGGTGGAGAATCAGGCACATGATGGTATGCTCAAGTTATTACAGGCACATGTGAAAAAGGTAAAGGAGCTTGACAATACAAGACCTGTGACACTGGCAATGAATCCTCATTTTTTCTGGCAAGAGGCAGCAGTAGATATGTCACAGGTCAAGGATATCCAGAAATACGTGGACGAAGTGCGTGTGGGTGAAATATTTGATATTGATGACAGAATTCATCAGATAGAGCGTATTGCGCAGTATGTGGATGTACTTGCCTGCAATTATCAGGAGCAGTGGTATGAACGTCTGCATGAGCTCATACCAAATAAGCCGATTCTTGGTACGGAGACCTATATGTATTTTCGCGGTGAGGGTGAGAAATTCCAGAATTATACAGAGAAGAACCCATGGTTTGATGTAGTAGAACATTCCTATTGTATTGGAGGATTTATCTGGACTGGAATAGATTATCTGGGAGAATCTATGGGCTGGCCTGCTAAGGGCTGGTCAGGAGCGTTGTTCTCTACAGACATGGAAAAACGCCAGATTGCGTGGCTTATACAGAGTTATTGGACAGATGAGCCTATGGTGCATTTTGCAGTGGCTGATTACACTATCCCGGATAAGGGAGTTAAGGAACATTGGGATTATCCGCATTATGTAAGTCACTGGGAATTTCCTATGTTTCACAAGACAGTACTTCCATACATGATTGCGTCCAATTGTGAAGAAGTAACTTTACAGGTAGCTGATAAGGAATTTCTGTTACCGAGTCCACGAGCCTGCGAAAATCACTGTATTACAGGATATATTCCATATTTACATGGAAGAGTTATAGTTATCGGTAAGAACAATGGAACCGAGGTATGCAGACAGGAGCTTGAGATTCCTTCTTTGGCAGTTAAATTAAAATTTGATTCTGATATAACGGATGATGAGTATCTTCTATTGAAGGTCAGGGCTTATGATGAAGAGAATCGTCCTGTTTTCAGGGAAAGTGCAAAAGTATTTTTTACAGTGGAAGGTGATGCACAGATACTGGGTGTAGATAATGGAGATATTACTGGGGATGAACCGTACAATAACGATAGAATACATCTGTATCAGGGGCATGCAAGTGTACTGATTAGAAGAACCGGTAACGGCAGGGCAAAAGTCAGGGCATACGGAAGTGGATTGATGGAAGGAGAGATTTGTTTATATGATATTTGATAATATTTTATTTCATAATGTAGAAGAGATGGAGCACACAGAAAAAGGTTATCTGCTGCGTAGAGTATGTGAGAAGACACGAAATGCAATCAGCGATGGAGTAATGAATAACTGCTATTCAACAGGAGTGGAATTGCGATTTAAAATGATAAATGGCGCTGTGGATTTAATTCTGTGTTCAGACATGGCAGCAGAGAGTTCTACAGTTCATATTTTCTTTGGCTCATTTCAGGGTGGATGGGAGTATTCATCAAAGAATATCAGTGATACAAACACCGTAGTTCATATAGAATATCCAGTAGAAATGGAGAAATTACAACAGATTACCAGAGAGAATGATCTGCCATTTTCCCCGAAGATAGTGAGGGTGATTATGCCGTATACACCATGTTATTATGTGGGAGTTTCCGGGGAAGTCGAGCCGCCTGCAATGGACGAGCTGCCGCATAGAACGTATCTGGCATATGGTTCTTCTATTACCCACGGAAGCCTTGGACTGATCCAGCCGGATTCCTATCCTTTTCGTATTGCCCAAAGGTTAAAAACGGATTACATAAATATGGGCTTTGCAGGGTGTGCCCTTATGGAACAAAAGATGGCAGAATATCTGGTGTCACGCAAGGATTGGGACTTTGCATCAGTAGAAATGGGTATCAATGCAGTTGGAAATAAACGACGTCTTGGATTGGATGAATTTGAAGCAAGAATTGATTGTTTTACCCAAATCCTTTCTGATGACCCACGTCCGGTATTTGCTACATCTATTTTTGGATTCAATGGAGAAGATCAGGAGCTTGCAGGCAAAATGAGAAGCATTGTAAGTAAATATGCATCAGAAAGACTTATTTTTACAGATGGATTGGAGCTTTTAAATGATGCGGCACTGATATCAGCTGATTGTACTCATCCAAGCTGCAGAGGAATTGAGTTGATTGCTGATAAATGGGGAAGTATTATGCAGAAGCATTTAAAAGAGACTTGTTAGGAGAGAAGCATTTATGGGTATTTCAACAATTATGGAGAATTTAGAGTATCCGCCGATGGAATTTACACCGATTCCTTTCTGGTTTTACAATGATGCACCTGACAAAGAGAAAATAAAAAAGCAGTTTACCGATTATGTGGAAAAAGGTGTCAATGGCATCGTGCTGCATCCAAGAATCGGTATTCCCAAGAGCCTGGAATATCTTTCAGAGGAATACTTTCGTGTGGTGAAGTATATTGTGGAAACAGCTGCAGAGCTGAACATGAAGGTCGTGCTTTATGATGAAGGCATGTACCCATCCGGTTCTGCACATGGGCAGGTCGTGGCAGCGAATTCGTCTTTTGCATCAAAAGGCGTACGGTTGCTGGAGGAAAAGCCAGAACAGGGAGAAATCATAACACAGTTCCCGGATGGAAAATATCTGGTCTATGACTATACGCAGGGAACGATCAGGGGTATCCATTTTGGAGAAGATGATGGGGAAGTGGGAGCGCCAGCTTCTGCTGATATCCTGAATCCAGAAGCAGTTGAGTGTTTTATTCATTTGACACATGACCGTTATTATGATGCATTATCGGAGTACTTCGGCAACACGATCATTGCCTTTTTCACAGATGAACCATGTGCGCTGGGACGTAATGCAGGACAATTCAGAGAATGGCTTCCGGGTCTGGAGAAAGAAATCATGGCAGCAGGGGGCAGGCTAGAAGATCTGGAGGCAATATTCAATCAAAATAAAAATGACACGACTGTCATTTATCACAAATTAATAAAGAAGCATTTGAGAGAAAATTTCTATGCAAAACTTTCCTGCTGGTGTGAGGAGCATGGTATCAGTCTGATGGGACACCCGGAGGCAAGTGATGATGTGGAAGAAGAATTGTATTTTCACATTCCAGGGCAGGATCTTATCATGCGCAGAGTATCACCGGAGAGCGGTGGCCTGCGGGAATTTGATTCAGTACAGGCAAAACTCAGTGCAGATATTGCAAGATTGCTGGGCAGGAGACGCAATGCAAATGAATGCTTCGGCGTATGTAACCGTGAGAAAATTCCCTGGTATTTTAAGGGGGAGGATATGATCTGGTACATCAACTGGCTGGGTATGCGAGGCGTGAATCTGTTCGTACCCCATGCCTTTTATTATAGCGTGGAAGGGCAGCGCAGCGGAGAGCGCCCGCCTGATGTAGGACCTAACAATATCTGGTGGAAGTATTACAGACAGATATCGGACTATATGAAACGTATTTCATATCTGATGACAGATTCTGTGGATGATGCAAGGATAGCCGTGTTATGTGATAACAATAGAGTGCCTTATGAAGAAGTAGCAGCACTTTATGCGAATCAGATACCATTTCATTATATGCCGATAGCACTGATGCCGGAAGTACAAAACGGCAGATTGTGTATACAGGGATATACATTTGATAAGGTATTGAATGTCATAGATGCTGATATTTCTGAAAAAGCGCAGGGAATAAAAATCTATCAGAATACACAGGAACTTCTGAAGGATGTGTTGCCATACTGCAAATACAGGCTGGATGGGACATATGCTACATTGCGTAGGGAGATATTGATAAAAGATAATGTAGAGATGATTCTACTGTGTAATGAAGGACAACAGAGGATAGATACCTGGATGGAGATCCCGCAGGATATACGTTATATCAGCATGAATCTGTGGAGTGGCGAATATAGATGTGAGGAATCACAGGGAAAGTATCATGTGCAGTTAGCACCGTTACAGATGCAGCTGCTTATATTAGATGAGACTTGTGAAATACCATTGAAAGAGATTGCACAGAAGCTGGATATGGGAGACAGGACTGGCGATTTCACACTGCTAAGTAAAGAAAATAACCGGGCAGAGTATGTATGGAAATATGATACGAATGCGGTTAATGGAAACGAGGAGTTTAGCATCTGTGGGGAAGAAATGGCAGAGTGCTGGTGCAATGGAGCGTTTGCCGGGATGAGTCTGTATGCACCACATAGATTTATGATTGGACCATATCTGCATGAGGGAGAGAATGAGATTAAGGTCGTGTTTACAGGAAGTGCAGCTAATGTGTATGCAGATGCAGGAATCCCCTATGGGATTGTGGGCAGGTAAGTTGGAGGTATGTTTATTGGTATGGGAAGAATAGAATCAATTGTATTTGAGGATGAGATTGTTTTATATTGGGAAAAGGCAGCAGATGTGCGGGTGACAGGGTACGAAATCTGGTGTAATGGCAGGAAAGAGGGAGAAACAGATAAGACACATTTTACACTGACTGAATTAATTGCATGCACAGACTATGAAATTGAGATAAAATCCCTGCCAACAGGAAATTTGGAAAGGGTTACATTGACAACAGGAAAGGTGAAACGGCGCATTGATGTAACAACAGCACCTTATTATGCTGTAGAGGATGGTAAGACATTGAATACAGTAGTATTGCAAAAGGCATTGGATGATTGTAAGGAAGATGAAGTGGTATATCTTCCCCAGGGTATCTATCTGACGGGAGCACTCAGGATGCATAGTGATATGGAGCTTTATCTTGAGGAAGGGGCTGTGATTCAGGGTACAGACAGGGTAGAGGATTATCTGCCTAAGATATGGAGCCGTTTTGAAGGAACAGAGCTTTATTGCTATAGCAGTCTTCTTAATCTGGGAGAGCTGGATCATGAGGCAGGATATAACTGCTGCAATGTAGTAATCCGTGGAAAAGGCACGATAGCCAGTGGTGGCAGAACTTTGGCAGAGCGGGTCATAGCAGTGGAAACAGAGAATATGAAAGAGCAATTGGAAGCATTAGGGGAGCAGATTAAGGAATGTGAGAATGAAAGGACGATTCCAGGCAGAGTGCGTCCAAGATTAATCAATATGAGCAACTGCCAGAATATTATTTTATCCGGGGTGACATTGAGGAATGGCGCAAGCTGGAATGTACATATGATATATTCTGACACGATTGTCACAAATCATTGTACTTTTTATTCGGAGAATGTGTGGAACGGAGATGGCTGGGACCCGGATTCCTCTACGAACTGTACGATATTTGACTGTAATTTCTATACCGGGGATGATTCCATTGCGATTAAATCCGGTAAAAACCCGGAAGGTAACAAAATAGGCAGGCCTACGAAACATATCAGGATATTTGACTGCCGCAGTGCCTATGGACATGGCATTACGATAGGAAGTGAAATGTCAGGCGGCGTGGAAGATGTGCGGATATGGGACTGTGATATGTCCAGTTCGCTATTTGGAATAGAGATAAAAGGAACCTGGAAGAGGGGCGGGTATGTCAGGGATATTCATGTAACAAACTGTAAGACGACACGGGTACTATTTCATTCAGTGGGATATAATAACGATGGCATTGCAGCAGATACACAGCCATATTTTGAAGACTGTTCTTTTGAGAACCTGAGCATCAGTGGAAAATATTACGACCACTATAAGGAAGAGAGAGGATATTGCGATGCCATTGAGCTGATTGGCTTTGATGAACCTGGACATGAATTAAAAAATATTACATTCCGCAATATTACAATAGGAATTCCAGGGGAAAGCCGAAGACAGAATATTTCGTTACAGTTATGTGAGAATATTACCTTAGATAAGATTACATGTTTATAGTGTGATAGGAGGAATGAGAATATGAGACCGATAGAATATGCAAAGGCATCCATAGAGACAATGAAGTGTGCAAAGAAGAAAACTATGCGCAGTATGGGGCAGAGCAATGGGATGGGTTCCTGTTGCACTTCTGGATGAGCTGGACTTCATTCCTCTGGAACATGCAGGGAGAAAAGAAAAAGGCGGTGTATTAAAGGGCAGTGACGATGTTTCAGATTATCCTTTGATAGAAACCAGAATAGAAGGACAGACACAGCACCTGAGAATGGTATCAATGAACGTGTGCTGGTAGAAGACTGCATATATGGCTTTTGCCATGGATGCCTTACCTGCGGATCAGAATCTGTCCATAATAAAAATATCATAGTGAGAAGAATTAAGGTATTAGACGGTAATAACCTGTTGTGGCTTAAAATGCGCCCGGATACCCCGCAGCATTATGAATATATCCTGATGGAAGATATTCAGGGCAGGCTATGACTATGAGAATGCTGAATATTTGCATAAGAAAGATGTTGAGGTAGTTCTTACCGATACCGGAAAAAGAGCATGACTTTTTACTATATACATAACTAAATAGTAATGTATTTTTTTACCCTATTCTGTTATAAAATAAAGACAAAATGAGGACAGGAGGGTATCAGATGGAACAGATTCCTTATGAGTATAAAAATCTGCCGATTCCCGGAGGCGGATATGTAACCGGATTCCTTTATCATCCCAGGCAGAAGGATGTTCTGTATGCAAGGACAGATATAGGCGGAACTTACCGGTTTGATGCGAAAGAACAGAAATGGATCAGTCTTATTTCTCATGTAACAATGGAAGATTTGAGTGAGACATTTCCCATAGCGATTGCACTTGATTACAACGCTCCTAATCGTTTATACATAGCCTGTGGAGAGGGAGAAAGAAGTGGTAGAAATGGTATTCTTGCAATTTCAGAGGATTATGGTGAACATTTCCACTACGAGGAGATCCCGGTATTTGTTCATGGCAATCTAAATGGCAGAGGAACCGCCGACAGGCTGTGGGTAGATCAGGAAGATGCGAATACCTTATACTATGCCAGTCAGCAGGATGGATTGTTGCTCACTCATGATCAGGGACATACCTGGTCAAAAGTGATACCACTGTCAGAAAAATATCTGACCTTTGTTACGCAGGCAGGAGCAGCACTGGTTGTAGGTACAGCGGGTGTGACAACAGGCACTGAGCAGATGAGAGGTCATAGCCTTTATATTTCTTATGACCAGGGACAGCATTTTGAGCAGATGGCAGAGCCTGCAAGCAGAGTGATAGAGGGATGCAAACGTAATGGTCTGGTAGCACAGCGATATGCGGTCGATGACAAGTATCTGTATGTGACATTTGCCTCTACAGGAAGACGTTCTTATGTCATTGAGAATGGCTACAGCTGTGACTCAGGAGATACAATTGATGGCAGAATCGCCAGATATACTTTATGTCCAGACGGTACGATTGGAGATTTCGTGGAGATCACGCCGGTAACTTCCAGTAATACAACCGGAGTGAATCTTCCCCAGACAGCAGCAGGAGAGACGTTGGATTTTGGCTTTTCAGGAATCAGCGTATCTGCACAGACTCAGGGACTTGTAGTGTGCAGTACGATTGTGAAGGATGATGGAGACAGCATATTCCGCTCTTATGATTACGGGCAGACCTGGCAGCAGATTCTCTATGATCTGAAAGAGGGTATTATGACATTCAGGGCGCCATATATGAGACCGGAGTGCAATGGTGGTCATAATCTCATTCACTGGCTGAGCGATATGGTCATTAATCCATATGATGACAATGAAGCGTGGTTCAATTCCGGTACTGGTGTATTCAGGACCAAGAATCTGAAAGATATACAGGCATGTGAATTTATGGACTGGTGTGATGGAATTGAGGAAACGGTCCATCTAAATGTGTATAGTATGCCAAGAGGAGAGGTGCAGGTTGTGGATATCCTGGGTGATCTGGGAGGATTTGCCTTTACCAGTGTAGATAAGCCTTGCAGTAACTCTTTTGCAGATGAACAGGGCAACCGATATATTACCTGTATCAATGCGGATTTCTCAGATGCAGACCCTGACTGTCTTATCGTAACACCAAGGGGTAACTGGACTGGTAAGACAAAAGGCGGCTTGATTCTGTCACATGATCAGGGACGCACTTTCCGAAGACTGCCGATGCCTTTTGGCTTATCGGAAGAATTGGATGAGGCGCTTCATTTCATAGAGTGTCCGAATGTGAATTCTGGATGGGTAGCATTGTCTCCTGATACGAAGCATATCGTGTGGTCTGTTGCAGATGGCATTGATCTTCCGATTAGCAGACTGTTGGTAAGCCATGATGGTGGAGAGACATTTTCTTTTGGAAAAGTCTATGACTTACAGGGTAGCCAGGTGATAAAGGGCAGGCTTAAAGTATATGCAGACAGAATGGACAGCAGTCTCTTCTATGGATGGGGAGATCATTCGGATTTCTATATCAGCCATGACAGTGGCAGTACATATCATCAGTATCCATTGCCAGATAAATTTCCTGTTGTGAATTTTGGTTTGATTGATTGTGCAAACAGAACGGAAATACGTGGAGAAACGGGCAAGACAGGTACTTTCTATATTGCAACAGGCCAGGGGGGCTTATGGAAATTGATCTATACACCGGATAAAGATACAGTGACCTTGCGCAGGTTGTCAGCAGAAGGCGATGCCATTTATCGTATGGGGCTTGGACTTGGCGCACCTGATGCGGATTATTATAAAGATAACAAGGTAATCTACTGCAATGGTATCATAGAGGGAGAGTATGGATTTTATCGTAGTCTGGATGATGGTGCGAGCTTTGAGCGGCTCAATACTGACAGACAGATGTATGGTGAGATCAACAGTATAGATGGAGACTGTAGAGTGTTTGGCAGATTCTATCTGGCAACAGGTTCCAATGGAATAAAATATGGAAGTATACAAAAACCATAAACGGTAGTTTTTGTATACGGAAAGGGATGGTTATTAATATGCATATCTATCAGGAAGAGAACAAAATCATAATTGCTGAGGGTAAATCACAGGTGTGGATCGAGGCATGGGGAGCCAATTCCCTGCGTGTACGCATGACTGCACTGCCTAAGATGAATGAGAATGACTGGGCTTTGACAGAGAAGATGGAGTCTGTGGAGCCACAGATCACATTTGAAACAATTGATGTGACAGATCCATGGTACAAGGGAGAAGAATATGCCAAGTACCATCAGACAGCAACGCAGGCGCAGATTACCAATGGTAAGATCACAGCAAAGGTGTCTTTTGAGGGATGGATTTCCTTCTATAATCAAAAGGGAGAATTGCTGACACAGGAATACTGGAGAACGAGAGACCGCATCAACCGTTATTGTGTGCCTCTTCGTATCACAGGAAGAGAATTAAAGCCGATCATGGGAACCAATGATTTTGAACTCACTGCACGTTTTGAAGCCTTTGATGATGAGAAGATATTCGGTATGGGACAATATCAGGAGAAGAACCTGAATAAAAAGGGTGAGATTCTGGAGCTGGCTCACCGCAATTCCCAGGCGAGCGTTCCTTTTTATGTATCCAGCAGAGGATATGGTTTCTTTTGGAACAATCCTGCCATTGGTACTGTGGCATTTGGTATGAACAAGACAGAGTGGTATGCCAAGAGTACGAAGAAACTGGATTATTTTATTACTGCGGGTGATACTCCTGCGGAAATCGAAGCCCAGTATTCCCTTGCAACAGGGCGTACGCCTATGATGCCAGAATATGGTATGGGATATTGGCAGTGTAAGCTGCGTTATCGTACACAGGATGAGCTTTTGGCGGTGGCAAGAGAGCATAAGAGACGTGGATTACCCATGGATGCCATTGTAATAGACTTCTTCCACTGGACAAGACAGGGTGATTTCAAATTTGAGCCATTAGACTGGCCAGACCCGGAAGCCATGGTGAAAGAATTAAAGGACATGGGAATCGAGACGGTTGTATCTGTATGGCCGACTGTGGATGAACGCAGTGAGAATTATGCCAGGATGAATGACCTGGGCTATCTGGTCAATGCAGACAGAGGGCTTCCATATCATTCTACCTGGATGGGAGATATCGTGTACTTTGACGCAACACATCCGGGTGCTCAGAAATTCGTATGGGATCGCTGTAAAGAGAACTATTACCGCTATGGTATACGCTGCTTCTGGTTAGATGAGGCAGAACCGGAGTATGGTCCTTATGATTTTGATAATTATCGTTATTATGCAGGACCTGCCCTGCAGTGTACCAATACCTATCCTGTTGGCTATGCAAAAGGCTTCTATGAAGGCTTAAAGGCAGAGGGAGAGAAAGAAGTCATGAGCCTGGTGCGTTGTGCATGGGCTGGCAGCCAGAAGTATGGCGTTTTGACATGGTCTGGGGATATTTATTCTTCCTTCCGTTCTATGAGAGAACAGCTTCAGGCTGGGCTTAGTATGGGAATGGCAGGTATTCCATGGTGGACCTCTGATATTGGTGGATTCCTGGGTGGACAGATAGATAAGCCTGAATTTCAGGAATTACTGGTGCGCTGGTTTGCATGGGGAGCTTTTTGTCCGGTATTCCGTATGCATGGCGAGCGTTCACCCTGGTATGAGAGAGAAGAGGAATTTCGTAATGGTGTTCGCCAGCTTACCAGTGGACAGGATAACGAGGTATGGAGCTTTGGTGAGGATAATTATGAGATTCTCAAGAAATATCTCTTTATCAGAGAGAGACTTCGTCCATATGTGAGAAAATGCATGGAAGAAGCGAGCAATAGCGGTGCACCGGTTATGCGTCCGTTATTCTATGAATTCCCCAAAGATGCAGAATGCTGGAATGTAGAAGATTCCTATATGTTTGGTTCTGATCTTCTGGTATCGCCCGTAATGGAAGCAGGCGCTGCAGAGCGTAGAATCTATCTCCCAGCCGGATGCAAATGGACAGATGCCTATACGAAGAAAGAGTATGAAGGTGGACAGTATGTAACAGTTCCCGCACCAATTGACATTATTCCGGTCATGATGCGGGAGGGATGCGACTATCCTATTTACAATGAATAATTATAGAAATTTATATAGTATAAAAGCCACAGGAGTTGTTTATCCTGTGGTTTTTTCATACTTGGAATATTAATAAGCTAATGTGACAAAGATGCTTTCTCAAGGTTGGTAAGAATTGTATCGTGAACGTAGAGCTTGCCATATCCACATCCAAGATCCAGTCCGGGTTTGGTGGCACCATGGAAGTCTGAACCGCCGCTTGGCAGCAGATGGTATTTCTCTGCAAGCGCTTTAATCTGCCGTTCCTCTGCGGGAGTATAAGTGCTGTAGATACATTCTATTCCCATAAGTCCCTGTTCTGTCAGAGTTGACACCAGAATGTCCAGTTGTTCTTTTCCTAATTTATAGAGAGTAGGATGAGCGAGAATTGGAACACCGCCAGCCTTTCTGGTTACTTCAATGACTTCTTTGGGAGTAATATTTTCTCTTGGAACGAAATAGGGTGTACAATCCCCAAGATAACGGTCAAAGGCTTCAGTATGGCTCTTCACATAGCCATGCGCCAGCAGGAACTTGGCATAATGCGCTCTGGTAATCACAGAATGAGGGAACATCTCTAACAGGGCGTCATAACTGATATCAATGCCTGCATTTTGCAGATTGGCACACAGTTTATGGTTTCTGGCAGTTCTGGACTCCATGAATTGTGTAAGATATGCTTTAAAATCAGGGGATTGATAATCAATAAACAATCCTACGATGTGCACATCACGATTCAGATAACGTGTAGAGTATTCGATGCCTGGGATGACACGGATGGGCTTGCCTTTGGCAGCAGCCAGTGCTTCATCAATGCCATCTACAGTGTCGTGGTCTGTCAGTGCGAAGGCATCCAGCCCCTTTTCTATTGCATAATTAACAAGCTCTGTTGGGGTATAAGTGCCGTCAGAGTTGGTAGAATGTACGTGTAAATCTACTTGTCCCATGATAAGATAACCTGCCTTTTCTGTAATATAATATGTACTCTCAGAATGCTTCATTTAGAAGACTCCGAGAGTACATTAATGAATAAAAGTAAAAGGGCATGTTCGCATGCCCTTTTAAAATCTTATGACTCCTGTGCTTCATCATCTGCAATTTCTGCATCCGCATTATATACAGTTCTCTTTCTTGCCATTTCATCACTTGCCAGATATTCATCATAAGTAGTGATCTTATCAATCAGAGTACCGTTAGGAAGAATCTCCATAATACGGTTTGCTGTTGTTTCTACGAACTGATGGTCATGACATGCAAAGAGTGCAACGCCAGGGAACTTGATCAGACCGTTGTTCAGAGCAGTGATACTTTCCATATCCAAGTGGTTGGTAGGCTCATCCAGGATAAGGCAGTTAGCACCGCTGATCATCATCTTACTTAACAGACAACGAACTTTCTCACCACCAGAGAGTACTTTAACTTTCTTCACACCATCTTCACCGGCAAAGAGCATACGTCCGAGGAAACCACGTACATAAGTGATATCATCTACAGGAGAATAGCCCATTAACCAGTCAGCGATCGTATAATCGTTGTCGAATTCACTGGTAGGATCCTTAGGGAAGTAAGCCTGGGAAGTGGTAACACCCCATTTATAAGTACCTGCATCCGGCTCCATTTCACCCATCAGAATCTGGAAGAGAGTAGTCTTTGCCAATTCATTACCGCCTACAAAAGCAACCTTATCTTCACGATTGAGAATGAAAGAGATATCATCCAGAACCTTTACACCATTTACAGTTTTGGTCAGGTGTTCAACTGTCAGTACTTCGTTACCGATTTCACGATCAGGACGGAAGTCGATGTAAGGATATTTACGGCTGGATGGCTTGATCTCATCCAGTTCGATCTTCTCCAGCGCACGCTTTCTGGAAGTAGCCTGCTTGGACTTGGAAGCGTTTGCAGAGAAACGGGAAATGAATTCCTGTAATTCCTTAATCTTTTCTTCCTTCTTCTTGTTAGCTTCTTTCATCTGCTTTACAAGGAGCTGGCTGGATTCATACCAGAAATCATAGTTGCCGGCATAGAGCTGAATCTTGCCATAGTCGATATCTGCGATCTGTGTACATACCTTATTTAAGAAATAACGGTCATGGGACACAACGATAACTGTATTTTCAAAATTGATCAGGAATTCTTCAAGCCATGCAATCGCATCCAGATCCAGGTGGTTGGTAGGCTCGTCGAGTAACAGAATATCAGGATTACCAAAGAGTGCTTTGGCAAGGAGTACCTTCACCTTTTCACTACCGTTAAGATCCTTCATGGTGCTGTAGTGAAGGTCTGTAGCGATTCCCAGACCATTCAAGAGCTGAGCTGCATTGGATTCTGCTTCCCAACCGTCCATTTCTGCAAATTCACCTTCCAGTTCACTTGCGCGAATACCATCTTCATCAGTGAAATCTTCCTTTGCATAGATGGCATCCTTTTCCTTCATAATTTCATATAATCTGGCATTACCCATGATGACAACGTCCATAACAGGGTATTCATCATATTTAAAGTGATCCTGCTCCAGGACTGAGAGACGCTGACCGGGAGTGATTACGATATCGCCCTTTGTTGTCTCAAGACTTCCGGAGAGAATCTTTAAAAAGGTTGATTTACCGGCACCGTTAGCACCGATCAGACCATAGCAGTTTCCTTCTGTGAATTTGATATTTACATCTTCGAATAAGGCTTTTTTGCCTACACGATAAGTTACGTTATTTGCACTAATCATTACAATACCTCAATTTTACTATAGTTTAGAGTTAGACATACAACTCTAATTATACATAAAATCAATTGTTTTTCAAGGAAAATAACTATTTTTAAATAGGAGCGAAGTGATCTACCTTCATACTAAGAACAACTGCCTGTGCCTTGGAATTCATGCCATACTGTGCATTGATCTGATCCATGATAGAATTTCGGATGTCATTAGGGATAACAATTGCGATGATCTCCTTCTCTGCCTGCTGGTTAATACCGTATTGTGCAAATGATTTATCGCCACTCCAGCGGGCACGCAAGACTGTACCGCCTCTGGCTCCCAGATCTCTTGCGGTGTCCAGGACATTTTCCGTATAACCCTGATTTACGCTGATAAGTACGAGACTGTAATTCTGATCGGATGACATTGTTTTCTCCACTTCCTTTCCATTGTTATCGTCCAACTGGGCGCTGTACACAGCCTGCGTGGATGTATGCAGGCTGCGTTTGTCTGCGGGAACTCCTAACTGAATATTCAGAGCTGTGGCAATGAGATTCGTAATACCGGTAACAGGCAGATCAAAGAGAATACCTCTTGTATCTACTGCACCACGCAGCTCATCACTCATCTTATAGACCAGCATATCTATCATTGACCTGGTAGATACGCTGATGACGATATCCTTGTCCTTGGAATCCAATCCGAGAATATCCATGATTTCAGAGGTCGCAGTACCATGACCAATTGTCTGGTAGTGATAATTAACGCCTTCTTTATTATATAAATTAATGATTGCTTTGCCTTTTCCACGCTCTACGATGGATACCAGGAACTTGGGGCGTTCCACCTGAGGTGTTCTGGTTTCATTTTTAGTTGTCATATTGCACCTGCTTTCTATTCATCAAAGTAAAGCACAACGTCTTCAATTTGCTCAAACTGGTTCTCGTAGTATTTTGCCAGAGCTTTCTTCTTCAGCTCGCTGACAAGTCCGAGAGTCTGAATGGTAATTAACGGTGTCATAGCGACCATGGCTACAATACCGAATGCATCTGTCAGAATGTTGCCGCCTACAGCATTACATGCCCCCATGGCAAAAGGCAGCAGGAATGTGGCAGTCATAGGACCACTGGCAACTCCACCGGAGTCGAACGCAATACCTGTATAAATCTTTGGAACAAAGAAAGATAAAAGGATTGAAAGGAAATATCCGGGAATGAGGAACCACATAATAGAGATTCCTGTCAGAATACGCAGCATGGCGATACCAACAGATAAGGCAACACCAATGGAAAGTCCGTTTCGCATGGATCTTGAGGTAATGGAGCCATTGGAGACTTCTTCTACCTGTTTGGTCAGTACGTGTACCGCAGGCTCAGCCTTTACAATAAAGAAGCCCATCAGCATACCGATAGGAATCAGCAGGAAGCTGCGGCTGCCCTCGCCAATGGAAGCTCCCAGATACTGACCGGTAGGCATGAAGCCGATATTGACACCTGTCAGAAATATGACGAGACCTAAATATGTATAGATGATACCACCGGAGATCTTTAATACCTGTCTTTTCTTATAACGTCTGGTTATGAGCTGCAGTAACAGGAACATGGCGGCAATTGGAAGAACGGCAATTGCCACTTCCTTACAGTATTCAGGAAAAGCATGCACGAATTCCAGCGCGGCAGCCTTGGTCGTAGTAATTTCAGCGAGCGGCGTCATTTCATAGACAGCAGAATCCGGTTTGTAGAAGATACCAAGCAGTAGGACGGACATAACAGGACCGATACTGCATAGGGCAACAAGGCCGAAGCTGTTCTCCTGTGAGTTCTTATCACTGCTCAAAGCAGCAAGACCAACACCAAGAGCCATGATAAAAGGTACAGTAATAGGACCTGTGGTAACACCACCGGAGTCAAAAGATACGGGAATAAAGGTTGCTGGTGTGAAAATAGTGACAATGAATACTGCTGAATAGAAAATGATCAGCAGAACGTTTAAAGGAATTTTAAATAGAATACGGCAGATGGCAATCATCATGAAGATGCCAACGCCTATAGCCACTGCAAGCGTCAGGACAATATTCGGGATTGCGGGAACCTGTTCTGCAAGTACCTGTAGATCCGGTTCAGCCAGAGTGATAATAATACCGAAGACAAAACCAATGATAATAGGTATAAATGCCTTACGGGATTTACTCATTTCGATACCCATACCTTCACCCATGGGGGTCATGGCAAGATCAGCGCCGAGAGTAAACAGACCCATGCCGAATACCAGAAGCACCGCACCAAAAAGGAATAATACCAGAGTCCCTGAAGAAATGGGAGATATGGTGATACTAAGAAGTAGTACGATAGCAGTGATAGGCAGCACGGAGGAAAGCGATTCCATGATTTTTTCACGTAGTAATTTTCTCAAATATACATTCCACCTTTCTGTCTTTTACTATAAATATACTTTAATGTGATAAAGTATGTCAACCTTACATAAGGTAATAAAATATGAAAAAAAACTAAAGTGCAAAATCATTGACAGTATTGTAGAAAACAAATACTATGTAACTATTCAGAGCCATGCAGATTGAGGCAGAATATGCTTGTTTACAAGCATATTTGACTCAATTTATATGGCGAAGTAACCACATAAGCAAAAGTAAAGCATCGAAGATGCGTTTTTGCGCATGGGGTTGAATAGTTACATACTATTAATAAGCAGAAAATTTACGCAAGAAAGGTTGGGGTACTTATGAATCAGAAAAAGGAAGCATTTGCACAGAGACTGGAAATAAACAGCAGGAATTATTCTCCAAGAGTACTGTTTGACATGAAAGCAGCAGGAGAGATGTTGTCTGGTCTGTATGAAGTATTTGGGTTACATACATTAATGACAGACAGACATGGGGATATCCTGATGAGCTATGGTGATTTTGAAGGCTTTGTACCGGATGTTGTAAATAAGCCCGGTAACAAGATACGTGTAAAAGGACGTACTGTATGTCATATTTACGCCAGATATGATGCAGTAGCCACAGAGCAGAAAAATGTGGTAGAAAAGCTTCTGAATGCATATATTAAGACATTGGAGGGCTATGCCTCCAAATCCTATCTGTCCAGTGAACAGGCAGTGTATATTGATGAACTGGAGCAGGAGCTGGAAAAGGAAGCATATCGTGCAAAGTATGACGAGCAGACAGATCCTCTGACAGGAGTACTCAATAAGACCTATTTCATCAGACGTATGAAAGAGCTGGCAAGCAGAGAAGTAGTACCAACAGGTGTCATTTGTGTGAACATCAATGACTGGATGTACGCTCATGTACATTATGGAGAAGAAGAGAGCGACAGACTGATTACCATAGTGGCTGACATTTTAAAGAGGAATGCAGATGCACAGACAATTATAGGAAGAGTTGATGGTGATATTTTCCATGTGCTGATGCCTTTGAGTGAAGAAGAGGAAGTACAGGAGTACTGTAGAAAAATAGAAGAAGACTGCCTGCAGTTCCAGGATGATAAGCTGGCTCCGAGCGTGGCTACAGGGTATGTGATCAAGACAAATGTAGAGGAAGATTTTGAACAGTTATTCTCAGATGCAGAATATGTTATGTTCGAGCATAAACTACAGATCAAGAATGCGCCCGGATACCGTGAAAGACTGGAAAAAGGCTCAAATCTAAAATAATTATTAAGTGCCATAAATACAAAAAAGAAGAGAAAACGCGAGAAAACAAAAGAAAATACGAGAAAACAAAAGAAAACATGACGCCAATCTGTTTGCACAACTTCCAAGAACTCACTATTATATGCTTTGTTAGCACTCAATAGTAAAGAGTGCTAACTGAAAAAGCAGACAGAAGAATTTATTATAAATTTAAGGAGGCAATTATCATGAAATTAGTTCCATTAGGTGACAGAGTCGTATTAAAGCAGTTAGTTGCAGAGGAAACAACCAAATCCGGTATTGTTTTACCTGGTCAGAATAAGGAAAAGCCACAGCAGGCAGAAGTACTTGCAGTTGGTCCTGGCGGAGTTGTAGACGGCAAGGAAGTTAAGATGGAAGTTAAGGTAGGAGATCAGGTTATCTTCTCCAAATATTCAGGAACAGAAGTTAAGATTGAAGATACAGAGTATATCATTGTAAAACAGAGCGATATTCTTGCAATCATTCAGTAATCATTCTGAATAGTTACCCAAATAATAAATAATAAAATCTGGAGGATATAAAGTCATGGCAAAGGAAATTAAGTATGGCGCAGAAGCTCGTAAGGCTTTGGAAACAGGCGTAAATAAATTAGCAGATACAGTAAGCGTAACACTTGGACCAAAAGGAAGAAACGTAGTTCTTGATAAGTCCTATGGTGCACCTCTTATTACAAATGATGGTGTAACAATCGCAAAGGAAATCGAACTGGAAGATCCTTTTGAGAACATGGGCGCTCAGCTTGTTAAGGAAGTAGCTACCAAGACAAATGATGTAGCAGGTGATGGTACAACAACAGCTACTGTACTTGCACAGGCAATGATCAACGAAGGTATGAAGAATCTGGCAGCAGGCGCTAACCCAATCATTTTAAGAAAGGGTATGAAGAAAGCTACAGATACAGCAGTAGATGCAATCAAGGCTATGAGCTCCAAGGTAAATGGCAAGCAGCATATCGCAAGAGTAGCATCTATCTCTGCTGGTGATGATACAGTAGGTAACATGGTAGCAGATGCTATGGAGAAGGTATCTGGAGATGGTGTTATCACAATCGAAGAATCCAAGACAATGCAGACAGAACTTGACCTGGTAGAAGGTATGCAGTTCGACAGAGGATATATCTCAGCTTACATGGCAACAGATATGGATAAGATGGAAGCCTCTCTTGATGAGCCTTACATCCTGATTACAGATAAGAAGATCTCCAACATTCAGGATATTCTTCCTCTCTTAGAGCAGGTTGTACAGTCCGGTGCCAAGTTACTTATCATTGCTGAGGATATCGAGGGTGAAGCTCTTACAACATTGATCGTCAACAAGTTACGTGGTACATTCAATGTTGTAGCTGTTAAGGCTCCTGGATATGGTGACAGAAGAAAGGCTATGCTGGAAGATATCGCAATTCTTACAGGTGGTCAGGTGATCAGTGATGAGTTAGGTCTTGACCTGAAAGAGACAACACTGGAGCAGTGTGGTCGTGCTAAATCTGTTAAGGTACAGAAAGAGAACACAATCATCGTTGATGGTGAAGGTGATAAGGATAAGATCCAGGCTAGAATCGCTCAGATCAAGAAGCAGGTTGAAGAAACAACATCTGATTTCGACAGAGAGAAGCTTCAGGAAAGACTTGCTAAACTGGCAGGCGGTGTTGCAGTTATCCGTGTAGGTGCTGCTACAGAAACAGAAATGAAGGAAGCTAAGCTTCGTATGGAAGATGCTCTTAATGCTACAAGAGCAGCTGTAGAAGAAGGTATTATCTCTGGTGGTGGATCAGCATACATCCATGCATCTAAGGAAGTTGCTAAGCTTGTTGATACACTGGAAGGTGACGAGAAGACAGGTGCTAAGATTGTATTAAAGGCTCTGGAAGCTCCTCTGAACAAGATTGCTACAAACGCAGGTCTGGAAGGCAGCGTTATTATTAATAAGGTAAAGGAGTCTGAGGTAGGCTTCGGTTTCGACGCATACAAAGAAGAATATGTTGATATGGTAGAAGCCGGAATCCTTGATCCTGCCAAGGTTACAAGAAGTGCATTACAGAATGCATGCTCCGTTGCAAGCACATTATTAACAACAGAGTCTGTTGTAGCTTCTATTAAGGAAGATACCCCTGCTATGCCAGCCGGCGGCGCAGGAATGGGCGGCATGATGTAAGGAATACAGTAGCAAAACAAGCGACTGCATAGGAGGCATTACACCCCTCAATGTATATATATCATACATTGGGGGGATTTTTGTAACTATTCAGAGCCATGCAAATAGAGACGAATATGATTGCTTGCAAACATATTTGGCTCTATTTATATGGCAAAGTAACCACAATGAGCAAAAGTAAAGCATCGAAGATGCGATTTTGTGAATGTGGTCTGAATAGTTACTTTTACCTAAGGAGAAATATCATGCAAATTGATTTAACACAAGGTCAAATTACCAGAACGATTCTGCGGTTTGCAGTACCTATGATCTGTGGAAATCTTCTGCAACAGTTATACAATGTTGTGGATACACTGATTGTCGGACAATATCTGGGAGCCAATGCATTGGCGGCAGTAGGCTCTGCGTATACACTGATGACATTCCTCACCTCTATTTTCCTTGGCCTTTGTATGGGAAGCGGAGCTGTTTTTGCAATCCGCTATGGTGAGAAAAATATGGATAAGTTAAAAGAGGATATGTATGTAGCCTTTATATTAACAGCAGGATTGACCTTGCTCATTAATCTGTTTATTTTCTGGAAGCTTGATATGATTCTGCATTTTCTGTCAGTGCCGCAGGATGTCTATCCTCTGATGCGTACCTATCTGTGGGCAGTGTTCTGGGGCATTGTGGCAACTTTTCTGTATAATTATTATGCTGCTGTGCTTCGGGCAGTAGGGAATTCTACGGCACCATTATTGTTCCTTGGTGTAGGGGCTGTCACGAATATCATATTGGACCTTGTCTTTATACTCATATGTCATATGGGCGTAGCGGGGGCTGCATGGGCTACTGTAATTGCACAGTGGATATCGGGAGTCGGAATTTTGATTTATACCAAAGTACGATGCCCATGGTTGAATCTGGAACGTAGACATATGCATATGTGCAGAGAGAATATCAGTGAAATTACACAGGCATCTGTGCTAACCTGCCTGCAACAGTCTGTTATGAATCTTGGAATTTTGATGGTGCAGGGACTGGTAAACAGCTTTGGCACTGTGGTGATGGCGGCTTTTGCGGCAGCAGTTAAGATTGATGCCTTTGCCTATATGCCATTACAGGATTTTGGCAATGCCTTTTCCACATTTATTGCACAGAATTATGGAGCAGGCAGGAAAGACCGTATCAGAAAAGGGATTCGCAGTGCAGCCCTGACTTCTGTCCTGTTTGCCCTGGCTGTATCGGCAATTGTTGTCATATGTGCAAAACCACTTCTTCTGATTTTTGTCCATGCACAGGAAACACAGATATTGGAAGTAGGTATGTCTTATCTGCGCGTGGTTGGAGCCTTTTACTGTGGAATAGGGATACTGTTTTTACTGTATGGATTGTATCGGGCGATTAACAGACCGGCTGTTTCGCTGGTGCTTACTATTATTTCTCTGGGAACGCGGGTTGTATTGGCGTATCTGTTATCTGCAATCCCTGCCATTGGGGTCACTGGTATCTGGTGGGCAGTTCCAATTGGCTGGTTTCTTGCGGATGCAGCAGGAATTGCATGGTATGCGTTAAAATATAAGAATAGGATG
>ERZ1034952.688-NODE-688-length-30261-cov-11.285076_pt1 | contig 30261 bp, 25 predicted proteins | sample MGYA00520625_ERZ1034952 | MGnify/ENA primary metagenome ERZ1034952 (study PRJEB33766, sample SAMN09781773) | gut metagenome | biome: gut microbiome | host: Homo sapiens | place: Madagascar | study: EMG produced TPA metagenomics assembly of the PRJNA485056 data... | reverse complement strand
CCATTGTGGGCCAGTCCGGCTCCGGCAAGTCCACCTGCATGAACATCATCGGCTGCCTGGATGTGCCCACGGCGGGCACCTACCGGCTGAACGGCCGGGATGTGGGCAAGATGAGCCGGAACGAGCTGGCCTCCATCCGCAACGAGATGCTGGGATTCATCTTCCAGCAGTATAATCTTCTGCCCAAATTAAACTTACTGGAAAACGTGGCGGTGCCGCTGGTCTATGCGGGCATCCCCCGCGCCGAGCGCCACCGCCGGGCCCGCGAGGTGCTGGAGCAGGTGGGGCTGGGCGATAAGCTGAAAAACAAGCCCAACCAGCTTTCGGGCGGTCAGCAGCAGCGCGTATCCATCGCGCGGGCGCTGGTGCGCAACCCGGCGATCATTCTGGCGGATGAGCCCACCGGCGCGCTGGACAGCCACACCGGCCGCGAGGTGCTGGGAATGCTGCAGGACCTGCATGGGCAGGGCCATACGGTGGTGCTTATCACCCATGACAACTCCATTGCCGTGCAGGCCGACCGCATCATCCGGCTGGAGGATGGTCAGGTGGTCTACGATGGCGACTCCCGCGCGCCGGAAGCCATCGTCCAGCCGACGCTGAACTTTGAACCGGCAGAACAGGAGGGGAACAGATGATCATTGAGACCTTCCGTCAGGCCCTCCAGAACGTGTGGAGCAACAAGCTCCGCACCTTTTTGACCATGCTGGGCATCATCATCGGTGTCATGGCGGTCATCGTCATCGTGGGCCTGGGCAACGGCATGACCCAGAGTATGCGGGACAGCTTTTCGGCACTGGGCACGAATGCCCTGTCCATTCAGGTCTGGGGTTACGGCTCCCGCACCGCCTCGGTGGAGGATGTGTATAAGATCGCGGATAAGAACAAGGAGCTCATCTCCGCAGTCTCGCCCCAGATCGATTTCAGCAACAACACCCCCAAGGTGGGCACCACGACCTACCGCTACGGCACCAGTGTTTACGGTGTGGACGAGCACTACACCGAGATGAAAAACTATACCCTCGCCCAGGGGCGCGGCCTGCAGTACATGGACATCAAGGACAACAAGCAGGTCTGCATCATTGGCGATTACCTCAACCGGGCGGCCTACGGCGGCAACGCGGTGGGCCAGACCATCAAGCTGGGGGCCTACAAGTTCCGGATCGTGGGCGTGCTGAACGCCAAGGTGATGGACAAGAACATGCAGCCGGGCTCCGACGATGACTGCATCTATCTGCCCTACACCACGGCCATGCGGCTCTCCAGCCAGTCCAGCGCCAAGAACTTTGTTGCGATCATGAAGGACGAGAGCCGGGCCAACGAGGCCAAGGCGGTGATGGAAAGCGGCCTGTACGACCTGCTCAAGAGCGACAACGCTTATTACATCTACAGCGCCAGCGAGTGGCTGGAGGAGATGAACGAGATGATCAACATGGTCATCATCATCCTTACCGGCATTGCCAGCATCTCGCTGCTGGTGGGCGGCATCGGCATTATGAACATCATGCTGGTGTCGGTGACCGAGCGCACCCGGGAGATCGGCATCCGCAAGGCACTGGGTGCCAAGGAGCGGGTGATCCTGTCGCAGTTTGTGGTGGAAGCCGCCACCACCTCCGCACTGGGCGGCGTGCTGGGCATCGTCCTTGGCTATATCGTGTCCATGGCGGCAAACCGCATCCTGCCCATGATCTCCAGCGACATTGATGTGACCGTCAGCCCCTCGTTCAACTCCATCGTGGTGGCCTTTGGCATCTCGGTGGGCATCGGTGTGCTGTTCGGCTATCTGCCCGCCAAGCGCGCCGCAAGGCTCAACCCCATTGAAGCGCTGAGATATGATTAAACCTCTTACCGCTTCGGTCTGGCTTTGCCAGCGCCTTGCGGAGCTCCCCTAATAGGGGCAACAACGACGACCGCCGCCAGTGGCGGATGAAGGGAGGAGTTGTTGGGGCCGCGGCCAGCAGGATGCAAGTGCAAGGCTTTGCACGAAGCAGACGCTGGGAGCCGCAACCCGGAATACATTAGATACTATTTTAAGGAGGATCTTCCATGAAAAAGCGAATCCTTGCATTTCTGCTGGCGGTGAGCATTGCCGTGTCGATGCTGGTGCTGCCGGCATCGGCAGCGGGCAACGCCAACACGGCGGTCCAGCTGTCCATCACGCTGAACGCGATGGACAGCAGCCAGCAGGCTGCTCTGAACGCTGTGGTCACCCGCGGTGCACTGGCCCGGATGTTGGTGTCCTACTCCACCTACCGCGAGAGCGTGGGCTCTCAGGGCACGGTGGGTACCTTGTTCACCGACCTGCCCGGCACTTCGCCCTATGCACCCTATGTCCGCATTGCGGTGCAGAACGGCTGGATGAACGGCTACACCGACGGCTCTTTCCGGCCCGACAACGCCGTGACGCTGGAAGAAGCGGTCACGGCCATCCTCAAGCTGATGGGCTATAAGATGACCGACCTGAGCGGCTCCTTCCCCAACGCACAGCTGAACAAGGCCAGTGAGCTGGGCCTGCGCAATCAGGTGGACCGCAGCCAGGGCGAGGTGCTCAACTACGAGGAGTGCGCCCTGCTGTTCTACAACGCCCTGACAGCCAACGCCGCCAGCGGCAGTGCCTACGGCAGTAGCCTGGGCTTCACGGTCTCCAACGGTCAGGTGGATACCTCCAGCGTCATGCTCAAGAGCCTGAAGGGCCCCTTTGTGGCGGGCGATACGGTCCAGCTGCCCTTTGTTCCCAAGATGGTCTACCGCAACGATAAAGCGTCGGAATCTGCGGAACTGAACAAATACGACGTGTATTATTACAGCGAGAGTTTACAGACGTTGTGGGTCTATACCCGCCGCGCCGCTGGCCGCATCACGGCAGTTTCGCCCAGTGCCAGCGCCCCCACCAGTGTGACGGTGGCAGGCACCAGCTATACGCTGGGCTCCTCTGCTGTGGCCTCTCAGGTGTCCTCCCTCAACGGCGGCGGCGTGGGCGAGATCGTTACCCTGCTGCTGGGCATGAACAATGAGGCTGCCGGGATCGTGACCGGCGAGGAAGCCGACAGCGTGTTTTACGGTGTCGTGCAGACCGCCACCCGCAGTCTGGTGGAAGAGAACGGCGCGGATGTTTTGCAGAAAGTCTCCGTCATGTGTACCGACGGCATTGCCCGCACCGTGAACGTGGACAAGAGCCTGAATTTTCCGCAGGGGTGGCTGGTAGAGATCAAGGTCACCCCGGAGGGCGAGAGCGTGGAACACATCGAGGACCGCCGCGTCAACGGCACCATCAATACCAATGCCACTGCGCTGGGCGCTGCCGCCCTGGCCGACGATGTAGAGATTCTGGATACGACTTCGGAGGGTGTGGCTGGGACGGTTCGTCCCAGCCGCCTATCGGGGGTAACACTGAGTGACCTCGATGTCCGCTACTATACCGTCAACGATGCCGGACAGATCGACCGGCTCATCCTGAACGATGTGACCGGAGACCTGTGGAGCTACGGCGTGCTGGACGATGTGAAAAATCTGGCCATGAATTATTCTGACCTGAAGAGCCTCGTCACCGGCATTGTGGCGGGAGATTCCGCCTCCGGCACCACGACCACGACAGGCACCACCACCGGATCGACCACGGGCGGCACCGACAGCTCCGGCTCTGCCTCGGGTACCACCACCACTGTGACCGGTACCACGGCGGCAGACCGCCTGTCCAACCTTCTGGTGCCCACCACCAGCGAGATCCTGTGGGGCATCGTTTCGGGCGATATCCTGAGCACGGCCTGGCAGAAGCTGACCAGCAACACCGGCTCCCTGATGAGCATTGGCTTCCAGCAGATCGCAGAGATCACGGGCACCCCCTTCAAGCAGATCTTCAACTACATCGGCGGCGGTGCAACCTATATCTGCTACGTCAACGGCGCGGCGGCCAGCTACACCACGGCCATCAAGTATCCGGTGCTGGCGGGCGGCATTGCCGTGCGGCGGGAGACCACCGGCTCTGTCAAGGCCATGATGCAGCTGATGCCCCTGAAGATCGACAAGGTCGGCGCGGCCTCGGTGCTCTCGGGCAATGAACGCTATGAGATGGCAGACAATGTGCAGGTCTACCTGTGGTACAAGGGCCAGTATTACCCCACAAAGCTGGCTCAGGTGGATGCGGATGGCTACCATCTGACCGGCTGGTATGATAACTTCGGCTGCGCTGCCGGAAAAAAGGTCCGCGTCATCATTGCGGTCAAGAACGACTGATGCTTTATTACAGCGGCCTGAGCCGCACACTGCGGCAGCTGCGCTGGGTGCTTTACCCGCGCCGCTGCCCTTTTTGTGACCGGGTGCTGGGGAACCAGCCTGCCTGCCCGGACTGCGCCGATGGGCTGGCAGAGCTGCGCCGTGCACCCTCCATGCGGCTGCGCGGCTCCGAGCACTACCTGGGACGGCTGGATGGGGCAGCCGCGCCCTACCGATACATCGGCCTTGTTCGCCGCGCGGTGCTGCGGGCGAAATATCAGGGCGCGCCCTGGGCAGCTGTGGAGCTGGGCGTGGAGATGGCCCGCCTGCTCTTTGGCAGCGAGATCAGAATGTGCGGCTCTGAGCCCCTGCCCGAACCGGTACCGGGCCTTGACCGGGGTTACGACTGTATCCTTCCGGTACCGGCCTCCAGCAAAAAGCGCGGCTACAATGTGCCGGAGCGGATGGCACAGCCCCTTGCCCGGGCGGTGGGCGTGCCGGTGGTCACAGACGCGCTGACCCGCGCCCGCTCTGCCCGGCGGCAGGAGGGACTTTCCCTTGACGAGCGGCTGGCCAATGTGGCGGGTGCCTTCCGGGTGGCCCGGCCGGAGGTTGTGGAGGGAAAGCGCATCCTTCTGGTGGACGATGTCCTGACCACCGGAGCCACGGCCTCGGCCTGCGCGCAGGCTCTGCTGGATGCCGGTGCGCAGAGCGTGTTCGCTGTGGCGCTGGCTACGGTGGAGTTTCCGCAGCCGGTGGGCAGCACAACGGCCATTGCCGAAAATGAAGAAGAAATTTGAAAATAGTGCTTGACAAAACACCATTCTTCGGGTATACTGATTGAGCTGTGAGCGACAAGCTCAATCAGATGTCCGGGTGTAGCGCAGTTTTGGTAGCGCGCTTGAATGGGGTTCAAGAGGCCGTGAGTTCGATTCTCGCCACTCGGATTGAAACAAGACCGACGATTTCAAAAGAGATCGTCGGTCTTGATTTTTTATTCGGCTGTTTCTGGTGCGCTGTCCCGGAGGGGCGGGCACCGCTGCAAGGAGGGCGAGTCTATGAATGCTGCACTGCGCCGGGATGCGGATGTGATCCTTCGTTCCAGCCTGAACGCTGTTCTGCCGGATGAGGCGGTGCGCCGCGCGCTGCGGGATCTCCGGCCCGGGAAGGGCCGGGTGCTTCTGGTGGCGGCGGGCAAGGCGGCCTGGCAGATGGCACACGCGGCGGTTGAAACGCTGGGCCGGGTGGACGGTGGTGTGGTCGTGACCAAGTACGGCCATGTGAAAGGTGAGATCCCCGGGGTGGCCTGCTATGAGGCGGGCCACCCGGTGCCGGATGCAAATGGTTTTGCGGCTACCCAAAAGGCGCTGGAGCTGGTGCAGGGGCTGACCGCCGGGGATACGGTGCTGTTTCTGCTTTCCGGCGGCGGCAGTGCGCTGTTCGAGCAGCCGCTCGTTCCCGGGGCAGAGCTGCAGGACATCACGAGCCAGCTGCTGGCCAGCGGGGCCGACATTGTGGAGATGAATACCATCCGCAAGCGGCTTTCCGGTGTGAAGGGCGGGCGGTTCGCGCAGCGCTGTGCCCCTGCGCAGGTGTTCAGCATCGTGCTGAGCGACATTCTGGGGGACCCGCTGGATATGATCGCCAGCGGCCCGGCGGTGCCGGATACCTCCACCTGCGCCCAGGCGCTTGCCGCTGCCGAAAAGTATCATCTGGCACTCTCAGCACAGGCCCGGGCCCTGCTGGCGCGGGAAACGCCCAAAACGCTGGACAATGTGACCACCCGGATCACCGGCAGCGTGCGGGAGCTTTGCCGCGCCGCGGCCAGTGCCTGCCGGAATCTGGGATATGAACCGGTTCTCCTGACCGACCAACTCTGCTGCGAAGCACGGGAAGCAGGCAGCTTTCTTGGCTCCATTGCCCGCACCCAGGCAGGGCAGGGGAAAAAGCTGGCCTACATCGCGGGCGGCGAGACCATCGTTCACCTGACCGGAAAAGGGCTTGGCGGAAGAAATCAGGAGCTGGCCCTTGCGGCTGCGCCTGCCATTGCCGGGCTGAACGCGGCGGTGTTCTCTGTGGGCAGCGATGGCACAGACGGCCCCACCGATGCCGCCGGCGGCTATGTGGATGGGGATACCCTTGCCGCGCTGGAAGCCGGGGGCTGGAGCGGATACGCTGCTTTGCAGAACAACGATTCCTACCACGCCCTGAAAGCAGTGGATGGCCTGATCATCACCGGGGCAACGGGCACCAATGTCAACGATGTGGCGGTGGCCCTGATCGGGGAAAAAACACCGCCTGTGAGCCCGGAAGTTTCCCCGGAGTGGTGATTGCATTCCTCCGTTGAGTATGTTATACTGAACAGCGAACTGAATAGAAAACAGCAGGTGCGTACCGCCCGCGGCTCTGGCCGGGGGCAGGCACGTTAAAAGGGAAGCGGGTGCAAATCCCGCACGATCTCGTCACTGTGATAAGGGAGTTTACCGCCAGGGTGCAGCTGCACCGGTCACTGGAACCCATGTTCCGGGAAGGCGGCGGTGGATGTTGAGCTTTCAGCCAGGAAACCTGCCCGCTGTTGGTACGGGGGCGCAAGCCCCAGATCACGAGGAATTGGTTGTACCCAAAAAGCCTGAAAAAACTGAAAAGGGCCTTTTTGCTTTGCCGTCCCGCAAGCAGAAAGGCCCCTTTTGTTTTGCCGGGCACTCTTTCCTGTACCTTCTGTTCAGCAAAAATCATGTTCAAAAACAGGAAAGGAACGAACAAAAATGAGAAAACGCACCATCCACAAAGCAGCGGCCGCCCTGACCGCTCTGGCCCTCTGCGCCGGTGTACTGACCGGCTGCGGCGGTGCCGCAGGCAGCACCACTGCTTCCAGCACGGCAGGATCTGCTGCCAGCAGCGAGGTTTCCGGCGAGGAGGCAGACGAATTGGCCGCAAAGAACGTTGCAGATTTGATCGATGCCATCTATGTGCAGGAGCGCACCGATGACACCGATGCCCAGTGTGAGGCCGCCAAGGCCGCGTGGGATGCCCTGACCGATGCCCAGAAGGAGCTGGTCGAGGGCGAAGAGGCTGACCCTGATTACTTTGGCCGCGACACCGGCGATGCTTCCAAGGACGACAGCCGCAATCAGGACGATATCGGCGAGAATGAGCTGCTGGTGGTCTCCTTCGGCACCTCCTTCAACGACAGCCGTGCGAAGGATATCAAGGGCATCGAGGATGCGCTGCAGGCCGCTTATCCTGATTGGTCTGTCCGCCGCGCCTTCACCGCACAGATCATCATCAACCATGTTCAGGCCCGCGACGGCGAGAAGATCGACAACATGCAGCAGGCTCTGGACCGCGCTGTGGCCAACGGCGTGAAGAACCTGGTCGTCCAGCCCACCCACCTGATGCACGGTGCAGAGTACGACGAGATGATGGAGATGATCGACGAGTACAAGGATCAGTTCGAGAGCGTCGCCGTTGCCGAGCCCCTGCTGGGCGAGGTTGGTGCTGACGCTGCCGTCATCAACGCCGACAAGGAAGCGGTTGCCAAGGCCGTTACCGCTGCCGCTGTGAAGGATGCGGGTTTCGACAGCCTGGATGCCGCTGCTGAGGAGAAGGTCGCCTTCGTCTTTATGGGCCACGGCACCTCCCACACCGCAAAGGTGAGCTACAGCCAGATGCAGACCGCCATGCAGACCCTGGGCTACAGCAACGTGTTCATCGGCACGGTGGAGGGTGAGCCCGAGGAAACCGCCTGCGAGAACGTCATCGAGGCTGTCAAGGCCGCTGGTTACACCAAGGTCATCCTGCGCCCCCTGATGGTCGTTGCCGGTGACCACGCCAACAACGATATGGCCGGTGCGGATGACGATTCCTGGCTGAGCCAGTTCCAGGCCTCCGGTGACTTCGCGTCCGTGGAGTGCCAGATCGCCGGTCTGGGTGAGATCGAGGACATCCAGCAGCGCTACATTGAGCACACCAAAGCCGCCATTGATTCCCTGAACGGCTAATATTCCGCATTCCAATGCCCGAAGGGAGAGATCTTTTCGGGCATTTTTTATGGAGAGCTTCCCCGCATGAGGAGAAACACTCCCATTTCAAATTCTGAATTTTTGAGGTATTTTGTTTATGCACTGCAAACAGTTTGTTTCCCTGTCCGTTGCTTCTCTGATGCTGGCCGCCGTCCTCACCGGCTGCGGCGGGGCTTCTTCCACTGCTTCCTCTGCTGCCAGCTCGGAAGCCGCTTCTGCCGTGAGCGCTGCCGCCGCTTCCGAAAGCACCGAAGCTGCCCTGCCGGACGGCGTGTACACGGCTGAGTTCGACACCGACAGCGGCATGTTCCACGCCAACGAAGCCTGCAATGGCATGGGTACCCTGACCGTGGAGAACGGGCAGATGACCTTCCACGTCAGTCTGGCCTCCAAGAAGATCGTCAACCTGTACGTTGGCATGGCCGCCGATGCCGAGGCCAACAAGGCAGACTGGCTGCTGCCCACCACCGACACCGTCACCTACTCTGATGGCACCTCGGAGGAGGTCTACGGCTATGATATCCCTGTGGCCGCTGTGGACCAGGACTTCCAGCTGGCACTCCTCGGGACCAAGGGCAAGTGGTATGACCACACCGTGAGCATCCGCAATGCACAGCCCAAGGCTGAGGAAGCTGCCGAGACCCCCGCGGACGGTGAATACAGCGTCAATGTGACCCTGGAGGGCGGCTCTGGCCGTGCCACCGTGGAAAGCCCTGCCGCCCTGACCGTGGCGGACGGCAAAATGACCGCTGTCATCCTGTGGAGCAGCCCCAATTATGATTACATGATCGTGGATGGCGAGAAGTACCTGCCCACCAACACCGAGGGCAACTCCACCTTTGAGATCCCTGTTTCTGCACTGGACACCCCGCTGGCTGTCACTGCCGATACCGTAGCCATGAGCACCCCCCATGAGATCGAGTATACGCTGACCTTTGCGCTGAACTGATGAAACTGACGAGACAACAATTCCTGCGCGTGCTGCCTTTTACAGCACTGGCCCTGTCGGGCTGCGCCGCCTCCGAGACAGCGCCCGCCAGCACAGAAGAACTGGTCTTTGACCATGCCTGCCCGCTGGATTACGCCACACAGTTTACTGCCGACTGCTATGAGGGTGGCTATACCATGCTGACCCTGACCGAATCGGGGGAGCAGTTCCTTGTGACCCCGGAGGATGCCGCTGCGGTGGAAGGCCTGCCCGAGAGCGTGACGGTGCTGCGTCAGCCCGTCCGGAACATCTACCTTGTTTCCACCTCGGTGATGGACCTGTTCCTCGCGCTGGATGGGCTGGACAGCGTGACCCTTTCCGGCACCCAGGCGGAGGGATGGTATCTGGATGAGGCCAGAGCCGCCATGGAGGACGGGCGCATTGCCTATGCGGGCAAGTACAGCGCCCCGGACTACGAAAAGATCCTTGCGGCCAACTGCGGCCTTGCCATCGAGAACACCATGATCTACCACACCCCGGAGGTCAAGGAGCAGCTGGAACGGTTCGGCATCCCGGTGCTGGTGGAGCGCTCCAGCTATGAGAGCGGCCCGCTGGCCCGGCTGGAATGGCTCAAGTTCTGGGGCATCCTGCTGGGGAAAGAGGAGCTGGCGGAACAGGAATTCGCCCGGCAGGTGGAGCGCCTTGCACCGCTGACCGGGCAGGCTTCCACCGGCAAGCGCTGTGCCTTTTTCTCCATCACAGCCAACAACCTTGCCAATGTGCGCAAGGGCGGCGACTATGTGGCCCAGATGATCGAGATGGCGGGCGGTGACTATGTGTTTGCGGACCTGACCGACAACGGCAACAACCTTTCCACCATGAACCTGCCGCTGGAGGATTTTTATGCCGGTGCAAAGGATGCGGATGTGCTCCTTTACAACAGCACCATTGAGGGCGTGGTGCACACCACGGAGGAACTGGTGGCAAAATGCCCCCTGCTGGCCGAGTTCAAGGCCGTGCAGAGCGGCAGTGTCTGGTGCACCACCCAGAGCTTTTTCCAGCAGAGCATGGCGCTGGTCGATTTTGTGCTTGACCTGCACCGTGTCTTTACGGAGAACGATCCCGCCGACCTGCAATTTCTGAGGAAAGTAGAGTAACCTATGACCAGCAAAAAGCGCCTGATCCTTTCTTACGGCATCCTTGCCCTGCTGCTGGCGGTGCTGTTTGCCGCCAACCTGTTCTGGGGCAGTGTGTCCCTGACACCGGGGGCAGTGCTGGCGGCCCTGACCGGCCGCGGGCAGGACGCTTTGAGCGTGGGCATCATCACCCAGCTGCGCCTGCCCCGGGCCGTGATGGTGGTGCTGCTGGGGGCGGCGCTCTCGGCGGCGGGCTACCTGCTGCAGACCTTTTTTGCCAACCCCATTGCAGGACCCTTTGTCATGGGCATTTCCAGCGGGGCCAAGCTGGCCGTGGCACTGGTCATGGTGGCTTTTCTGAACCATGGCCTGCTCACCAGCTCCCTTACCCTGATCACAGCCGCCTTTGCGGGGGCCATGGCCTCCATGGCCTTTGTGCTGGCGGTCTCCCGGCGGGTGCAGCGGATGAGCATCCTTGTCATCTGCGGTGTGATGATCGGCTACATCTGTTCGGCCGTTACGGAGTTTGTGGTGGCCTTCGCCCAGGACAGCAACATCGTCAACCTCCATAACTGGTCTCAGGGCAGCTTTTCCGGCATGACCTGGGGCAATGTGCGGGCGGCGGCGCTGGTGGTGCTGCCCGCTCTGGCGGCAGCGTTCTGCCTTTCCAAGCCCATGGCTGCCTACCAGATGGGGGAGGCCTACGCCCGGAGCGTGGGCATCAATGTCAAAGCCTTTTCCCGGCTGCTGGTGCTGCTTTCCAGCCTGCTGGCCGCCTGTGTCACGGCCTTTGCGGGGCCCATCTCCTTTGTGGGCATTGCGGTGCCCCATCTGGTCAAGCAGCTGTTCGGCAGCGCAAGGCCGCTGGTGGTGCTGCCCGGGTGCTGCCTGGGCGGGGCGGCCTTCTGCCTGCTGTGCGACCTTATCGCCCGCAGCATGTTTGCCCCCACCGAGCTTTCGATCAGCGCCGTAACGGCAGTATTTGGTGCACCGGTGGTCATCTGGCTGCTGGTGCGCCGGGGTCAGGAGGGTGTGCGATGAAATACCGCTGTGAAACGAAAGAACTGGCCATCGGCTATGGCAGCGCGCCCCTTGCTTCCGGCATCACGCTGGGGGCGGTGCCGGGGCAGATCCTGGCCCTCATCGGGCCCAACGGCGCGGGCAAATCCACCCTGCTCAAAACGCTGGCGGGCCAGCTGGCCCCCATGGGCGGGGCTGTCCTGCTGGATGGCCGCAGCCTGACCGATTACACCGGCACAGCCCGGGCCCGGAAGCTGGCCCTGATGCTGCCCCATACCCGCCGCACCGAGCTGACTTCCTGCTTTGAGTTTGCCGCCGCCGGGCGCATCCCCTATACCGGGCGGCTGGGCATCCTGTCCGATACCGACCGGCAGGCCGTGCGGGACGCGCTGGAACTGGTGGGGGCTTCCCCTCTGGCGGGCCGGGATTTCAACTGCATCAGCGACGGCCAGCGCCAGCGCGTTCTGCTGGCACGCGCCATCTGCCAGCAGCCCGGAGTTCTGCTGCTGGATGAGCCGACCTCTTTTCTGGATGTCAAGGGCAAGATCGAGCTGCTGACCATCCTGCAGAAACTGGCCCATGAGCAGGGGCTGGCCGTGATCGTCAGCCTGCACGAGCTGGACATGGCGCAGAAGATCGCGGATGCGGTGGTCTGCGTGTTCCCGCACAGCGTTTCGGGGGCGCTGACCCCAAAGGAGGCCTTTGCCCCGGAGAACATCCAGGCGCTGTACAGCCTGACCAAGGAGCAGTACGAGGCCGTGTTTGGCCTGGAAAAGCCTGCCGGGCCAAAGTTTGAACATTACGTCCGCAGTGGGCAGAAACTGCTCCGCTGCGGGTACACCACCGGCACCTGCGCGGCGCTGGGTGCGGCGGGGGCCGCGCGGCTCCTGCTCACCGGCCATGCCCCGGAGAGCGTTGCCCTGCGCACGCCGAAGGGCATCGTGGTGGAGGTGGCCCCGCTGTACTGCCGCCCCGCCGGAGCCGGTGCCGAATGCGCCATTGAGAAGGACGGCGGGGATGATGTGGATGTGACCACCGGCCTGCCCGTGATCGCCGCCGTAGAATTGCTGCCCGATACCACCGAGATCCGCATCTCCGGCGGCAAGGGCGTGGGCCGGGTGACCAGGGCCGGGCTGGACCAGCCGGTGGGGGAAGCTGCCATCAACCATGTGCCCCGGCAGATGATCGCTGAGGCCTTGCAAAGGGAAGCCGAGAGCGCCTGCTACCCCGGCGGCTTTGCCGTGACCATCTCCATCGAGGGCGGGGAAGAGGTGGCAAAGCGCACCTTCAACCCCCACATCGGGGTCGAGGGCGGGCTTTCGGTGCTGGGAACCAGCGGCATTGTGGAGCCTATGAGCCAGCAGGCGATCCTGGATACCATCCAGCTGGAAATGAATCAGGCCGCTCTCCGGGCGGGCAGCCCCAGGCGGCTCATCCTGGCCCCCGGCAATTACGGGCTGGACTATCTGCACGAAAGATACCCGGAGTTTCACGCTGTTCCGGTGGTGAAAACCTCGAACTTTATTGGAGACACGCTGGATATGGCTGCTGCGGCCCGCTTTGAAGAGGTGCTTCTGGTGGGCCATGTGGGCAAGCTGGTCAAGGTGGCGGGCGGTATTATGAACACCCATTCCCACACTGCTGACTGCCGCACCGAGCTGTTCTGCACCCATGCGGCGCTCTGCGGCGCTTCCCGGGAAGTCTGCGCCGCCCTGATGAACGCTGCCACCACAGATGCCTGTCTGGAGGTCCTGAACAGCGCTGGCCTGCGGGCTCCGGTGCTGGAAAGCCTGCTGCGGGCGGTCCAGCTCCACCTTGACCGGCGGGCCTGCGGGGCGTTCCGGGTGGGGGCGGTGCTGTTTTCCAACCAGCACGGCCCGCTGGGAGCCACCGACACTGCCGCACAACTGCTGAACGAATGGAAGGAGCATTGAGATGGTACATTTTGTAGGCGCAGGCCCCGGCGCACCTGACCTTATCACCCGGCGGGGCGCGGCCCTGCTGCAGGAAGCCGACTGCATCATTTATGCGGGCAGTCTGGTCAACCCGGCTCTGCTGGGGCTGGCGAAGCCGGAGTGCGCCGTTTACAACAGCGCCGAGATGACGTTGGAACAGGTGCTGGACGTGATGCGCCGGGTGGAAGCCGCAGGCGGGACCACCGTGCGGCTCCACACCGGCGACCCCTGCCTGTATGGGGCCATCCGGGAGCAGATGGACGCACTGGATGCGGATGGCATCCCCTACGATGATACCCCCGGCGTGTCCAGCTTTTGCGGGGCGGCGGCGGCGCTGAACGCCGAGTACACCCTGCCCGCCATCAGCCAGACCGTGATCATCACCCGGATGGAGGGGCGCACCCCGGTGCCGGAAAAGGAGAAGCTGGCCAGCCTTGCCGCCCATGGGGCAACCATGGTGATCTTCCTCTCCATCGGCCTCATCGACAAGGTGCAGCAGGCCCTGCTGGCAGGCGGAGCCTACACGCCGGAGACTCCTGCCGCCGTGGTCTACAAGGCCAGCTGGCCGGAGCAGAAGGTGGTGCGCTGCACCGTGGGCACGCTGGCCGGGAGCACCCGCGCCAACGGCATCACCAAAACAGCGCTCATCGTGGTGGGGGAGTTTCTGGGCACCCGGTATGAGCGGAGCAAGCTCTACGACCCAACCTTTACGACGGAGTTCCGCAAGGGGGCAGACCAGTGATCCGCGCCTATCTTGCCTTTACGGAAAAAGGGCTGGCGCTGGCCCAAAAGCTGGCCGGTGCCCTGCCCGGCACCGTGGCCCGCTGCGGCCATGGCGGGCCCGGCCTTGCCGACTGGACCGCAGAGCAGTTCGCCCATGCGGATGCCCTGATCTTTGTGGGGGCTGTGGGCATTGCGGTGCGGGCCATTGCGCCCCACTGCCGGAGCAAGGCGGTGGACCCTGCCGTGGTGGTGCTGGACGAGTGCGGCCATTTTGCGGTGCCGATCCTTTCGGGCCATCTGGGCGGGGCCAACGATCTGGCCCGGGCGCTGGCGGCGGTCTGCGGTGCGGTGCCGGTCATTACCACGGCCACCGATGCCAACGGGGTGTTTGCCGTGGATGCGTGGGCCAGGCACCAGAACTGCGCCGTGCTGGAGCCGGAGCGCATCAAGCACGTCAGCAGCAGACTGCTGGCGGGCGGGCCGGTGCGGTACCGGTCGGAATTCCCCATTGCCGGGCAGGCCCCTGCCGGGGTGGTCCCGGCGGGGGAGGCAGAGCGCGCCGACTTTGCCCTGACCCTTTTCCCGGCGGGCGATGCGCTGCACCTGATCCCGAAGATCGGTGTGCTGGGCATCGGGTGCAGGCGGGGGACCAGCGCCGCACAGCTGGAAGCGGCTTTTGCACAGTTCTGTGCGGCCCACGGCCTTGCAGCGGCGTGCATCACGGCGGCAGCCAGCATCGACCTGAAAGCCCATGAGCCGGGCCTGCTGGAATTTTGCAGAGCCCACGGCTGGCCGGTGCAGTTCTATTCTGCCGCACAGCTGCAGAACGCCCCCGGGCAGTTCACACCTTCGGCCTTTGTCCGGAGCGTGACCGGTGTGGACAATGTCTGCGAGCGGGCGGCGGTGCTGGCGGCAGGCGGCACGATCATTCTTCCCAAACAGGCGGGCAACGGCGTGACCTTTGCGCTGGCGCTTCGTCCCTTTGCCCCGGATTGGAGGTGGCAGGATGCCTAATGTTGTTTTTGTTGTCGGGCTTGGGCCCGGGGATCCCCGGTTTCTGACCGCACAGGCGCAGAGCGCCTTAACGCAAGCCGAGGTGCTGTGCGGCTATACGGTCTATCTGGATCTGGTGCGCCCCTACTTCCCGGACAAGCTCTATTATTCCACCGGCATGACCAGGGAGATCGACCGCTGCCGCTGGGCGCTGGAAACGGCCCGGAGCGGCAGGGCGGTGGCGCTGGTCTGCTCGGGAGATGCCGGGGTCTACGGCATGGCAAGCCCTCTGCTGGAGCTGGCCGAGCACTTCCCGGACGTGACGGTGGAGGTGGTGCCCGGCCTGACCGCCGCCCTGAGCGGCGGTGCGGTGCTGGGTGCCCCGCTGGCCCACGATTTCTGTGTGCTCTCCCTCTCTGACCGGCTCACGCCGTGGGAGATCATTGAGCGGCGGCTGGCGGCAGCAGCCATGGGGGATTTCTGCATCGCGCTGTACAACCCCTCCTCCAAGGGGCGGCCGGACTATCTGGCGCGGGCGGTGCGCATCCTGCTGGCAAACGGAAAAGCACCCGGAACGGTCTGCGGCATCGTGCGGAACATTGGCCGGGAGGGGCAGGAAAGCCGTGTTCTGACGCTGGCGGCGCTGGAAACCACCCCGGTGGATATGTTTACCACCGTGTTTATCGGCAACGCCCAGACCCGCCAGCTGAGCGGGCGGATGGTCACGCCGCGGGGGTACCGCGCATGAGGGTCGTGGTATTCAGCGGCACCACCGAGGGCCGCATGTTTTCAAAGCAGCTGGCCGCACTGGGGGCCGAGGTACTGGTCAGCGTGGCCACCCCGCTGGGGGCCGAGGAACAGGGCGAAAGGTCCGGCATCACCGTCCACTGCGGGCGGCTGACCCCGGAGGAGATGACCGCCCTGCTGCAGGGGGCTGACCTCTGTGTGGACGCGACCCATCCCTATGCGGTGGAGGCCACCCGGAACATCCGGGCAGCCTGCAAAACAGCGGGCACGGAGTACCGCCGCCTGCTCCGGCCCGAAAGCCCGCTGCCCGCCGGGAGCATGGTGTTTGCCTCTGCGGCCCATGCGGCGGGATTTCTGGCCCGGACGCAGGGAAATGTCCTGCTTGCCACCGGGGCCAAGGAGCTTTCTGCCTTTGCTGTGCTGGAACCGGCACGGCTTTTTCCCCGTGTCCTGCCCACCCGGGAGGGCATTGCCGCCTGCGAGGGGGCAGATATCCCCCATAAGAACATCATTGCCATGCAGGGGCCGTTTTCCTATGCGCTGAACCGGGCACTGATGGAGCAGTTTGCCATCCGCTTCCTCGTTACCAAAGATGGCGGCGCGGCGGGCGGCTTTGAAGAAAAAGCCCGGGCAGCGCAGGACACCGGGGCACAGCTCATCGTCATCCGCCGCCCGGTCGAGCAGGGCGAAACGGCGGAACAGATCCTGACACATTGTAAGGAGATGCTGCAATGATCACACTCATCGGGATGGGGTCGGGCACGCCGGAAAGCCTGACCGCGCAGGGCCTTGCCGCCCTGCAGAACGCCGGACTGATCCTGGGGGCAAAGCGCCTGCTGGAACAGCTGCCGCAGGGCTGCACGGAACACCGGAAGGCCCTGTATCAGCCTGAGGATGTCCTTGCCGCGCTGGCGGCTGACCCGGAGGTGGATGCTGCCCTTGTGTACAGCGGCGACACCGGGTTTTACTCCGGTGCGGCCCAGCTGCTGCCGATGCTGCGGGCCTTTGGCATCTCCTGCCGGGTGCTGCCGGGGCTTTCCAGCGTTCAGCTGCTGGCCGCTGCGGTGGGCCGCTCCTGGCAGGAGTGGAAGCTGGTCTCGGCCCACGGCTGTGCCTGCGACCCGGTGGCCGAGTGCCTGACAGCCGGGGGAAAGCCTGTGTTTTTCCTGACCGGCGGGGCAGAAACACCTGCCTCCCTCTGCGGCCGGCTGGCTGCTGCCGGGCTGGGCGATGCCCATGTGCTGGTGGGCGAAGAGCTGGGCCGAGCAGAGGAAAAGATCCTGTTCGGCACGGCGCAGGAGTTTGCGCAAAAGCAGTTTGCAAGCCTGAGCGTTCTGCTTGTGGAACATCTTCCTCAGCCGCCCCGGCGGGTGCCCGGCTTCCCGGATGAAGCCTTCCACAGGGGAGAGGTGCCCATGACCAAGCAGGAGGTGCGGGCGGCGGCGCTGGCCAAGCTGGCCGTGCAGCCCGGCGATACCCTGTGGGATGTGGGGGCGGGCACCGGCAGCGTGAGCGTGGAACTGGCGCTGGCCGCACCCCGGGGACATGTGTATGCCGTGGAGTGTGACCCGGAGGCCTGCGGGCTCATCCGGCAGAATCGGGAAACGTTCCACGCCTGCAACCTGACACTGGTGGAGGGCCGCGCCCCCGCTGCGCTGGCTGACCTGCCCGCCCCGGATGCCGTGTTCATCGGCGGGACCAAGGGGGGCATGGAGGCTGTGGTGGACACGGTGCTTGCCCGGAATCCGAACGCCCGCATCTGCATCTCTGCCATTGCGCTGGAAACGCTGAGCGCCGCCGTGGCTGCACTGACTGCCCACGGCCTTGCTGCGGAGGTGACGCAGATCGCGGTCAGCCGCACCCGGCCTGCGGGCAGGCTCCACCTGCTGATGGCCAATAACCCCGTCTTCCTTATCACAGGAGAACGCAAATGATCCAATTTCTTGTGGCCGCGCTCTGTTCCGGCAGCGGCAAAACCACACTGACCTGCGCCCTGCTGGCGGCGCTCAAGCGGCGGGGGCAGGACCCCTGCTCCTTCAAGAGCGGGCCGGACTATATCGACCCCATGTTTCACCGGGCCGTGCTGGGGGTGGAGAGCCACAACCTCGACCTGTTTTTCTCCGCACCGGAGACGGTGCGCGCGCTCTATGCGCAGGCCGCCGCCGGGCACGGGGCAGCCGTGTGCGAGGGTGCCATGGGCTTTTACGATGGACTGGGCGGCGTGAGTGATACCGCCAGTGCCTGGCATCTGGCCGATACGCTGGGCCTGCCGGTGCTGCTGGTGGTCCAGCCCAGAGGGGCCAGCCTGACGCTGGCGGCCCAGATCAACGGGCTGAAACAGTTCCGCACCCCCAGCCATCTGGTGGGCATCCTGCTCAATGACTGCGCCCCCCATTTATATGCTCTGCTGGCTCCCATGCTGGAACGGGAGACCGGCCTGCCGGTGCTGGGCTATCTGCCCCACCTGCCGGATGCCGCCCTTGAGAGCCGCCACTTAGGCCTGAAAACTGCCGGGGAGATCGCGGACTTACAGCAGAAGATCAGCCGGATGGCCGATGCGCTGGTGGTGGATTGGGAGAAGCTGTCTATCCTGACCGAAGGCGCAGCGCCTTTGGCGTACACCGACAGGCTCCCCCCTGCGGGAGAGCTGCCGCCCCAGGGAGGAGAGGAACAGCGCCCCCGCGTTCCCATTGCCGTTGCAAGGGACGCGGCGTTTTGCTTTACCTACGCCGAAACGCTGGAAGCACTGGAGCGGGCGGGGGCGGAGCTCTGCTGGTTCAGCCCCCTGCAGGACTCCGCCCTGCCGGAGCAGATCGGCGGGCTCTATCTGCCCGGCGGCTACCCGGAGCTGTATGTCGGGCAGTTGAGCGCGAATCGCTCCATGCTGGCCTCTGTGCGCCGGGCTGTGGAGCGCGGTCTGCCCACGGTGGCCGAGTGCGGGGGCTTTCTCTATCTGGGCCAGAGCCTGGAGGATGCCAACGGGGAACGCTGGCCCATGGCAGGTGTTCTGCCGGGGCAGGGCTTCCGGGTGGGGCGGCTGGTGCGGTTTGGATACGCGGCATTGACTGCCCGCACCGACAGTATGCTGTTCCACGCCGGGGAGCGTCTGCCGGTGCACGAGTTCCACCACTGGGATTCCACAGACAACGGCACCGGCTTTACCGCCGCAAAGCCCAACGGGAAACAATGGGACTGCGGCTTTGCAAACGAGCATTTCTATGCGGGCTTCCCGCATTTGTATTGGGCGGGCACGGCCCTGCCCCGGCGGTTCGTGGATGCCGCCGCACACTATCATCAAGAGGAACAGGATCAATGACAGAGCTTGAACTGAAACAGCTTCTTTCCAGGATCACCCGGCCGGACGAGACCGCTCGCACCGCCGCCCACGCCCACTGGGCCAGCCTGGCCAAGCCGCTGGGCGGGCTGGGCAGGCTGGAGACCATGCTGGAGGATGCCGCCGCCCTGACCGGTACGGCAGAGCTGGCGTTTTCCCGCCGGGCCGTGCTGGTGCTCTGCGCCGACAACGGCGTGGTGGCGCAGGGCGTGAGCCAGACGAACCAGAGCGTGACCCGGGCCGTGGCCGAGAACCTTGCCGCCCGGCGCACCAGTGTCTGCCAGATGGCAAAAACGGCTCGCTGCGAAGTGGTGCCTGTGGACCTTGGCATGGCCGGGGAGCCGGTGCCCGGGGTGCAGAACTGCCGCATTGCCGCCGGGACGGCGGATCTCACCACCGGCCCGGCCATGACCCGCCAGCAGGCGGTGGATGCCATTGCGGCGGGCATGGGGCTTGTCCGGGCGCAGAAGGCGGCGGGGGTGCAGCTGCTGGCCACGGGGGAGATGGGCATTGGCAACACCACCACCTCCAGCGCCGTGGCTGCGGTTCTGCTGGGTCAGCCCGTGGAGCGGATGACAGGCCGGGGCGCGGGCCTTTCCGACGCAGGGCTTGCCCGCAAGCTGGATGCCATCCGGCGGGGCATTGCGCGGAATCAGCCCGATGCCGCTGACCCTCTGGACGTGCTTTCCAAGCTGGGCGGGTTCGACATCGCCGGGCTGTGCGGTGTCTTTCTGGGCGGTGCGCTGGAAGGCCTGCCCGTGCTGATGGATGGCTTCATCAGCGGGGTGGCGGCGCTGTGCGCGGTGCGGCTCTGCCCCGCCGCAGAAAAGGCCGTGTTTGCCAGCCACTGCTCCACCGAACCGGCAGCAAGGCTGGTGCTGGAAGCGCTGGGCAAAGTGCCCCTGCTCACCGCCGGACTCCATCTTGGCGAGGGCACCGGAGCGGTGGCAAGCATCCCGCTGTGGGATATGGCACTGGCCGTTTACCGCGATTGCTATTCCTTCACGGAGGGCGGCATTACGCCGTACACCCCCCAATGCTGACGCTGGTATTGGGCGGTGCCGCCAGCGGCAAGAGCGGGTATGCCGAGAGCCTGGTGCTGAAAACCGCGCTCCCGCGCTATTACATCGCCACCATGCAGGTGTGGGATGCCGAGTGTGCCGCCCGGGTGGAAAAGCACCGGAGGATGCGGGCAGCAAAGCAGTTTGAGACCGTGGAGTGTCCCCTGCATCTGGAGAACATCCGTCTGCCTGCCCGGGGAACTGCGCTGTTGGAGGATCTGGGCAACCTGACCGCCAACGAGCTCTACGACCCCGCCGGGGCGGGAGAAAATGCTGCTTCGGCCATTTTGGAAGGACTGGACCAATTGGCCGGACAATGCGCGCATCTCATCGTGGTCTCCAACGAGGTGTTCAGCGGCGGTGCCGACTATGCAGGCGACACCGGGCGCTACCTGAAAGCGCTGGCGCAGGTGAACAATGCCCTTGCCGCCCGGGCTGACCATGTGGTGCGGGTGGTGTGCGGCATCCCGGTCTATTATAAAGGAGTGGAAAAATGATTGGATTGCAGACCATTGCAGTGGCCTTTGCCATGTTTTCGGCCCTGCCGGTGCCGCAGTTCGCGTGGAATCAGAAAAATATGCGGTATGCCATGTGTGCCTTCCCGCTCATCGGGGCGGTCATTGGCGGGCTGTGGTGCCTGTGCGGCGCTCTGCCCCTGCCGATGCCCGCAAAGGCGGCGGGGTTCTGCCTGATCCCGGTCTGGGTCACGGGCGGCATCCACCTGGATGGCTATGCCGACACCTGCGATGCCCTTTCCAGCTATGGCGACCGGGAAAAGAAGCTGGAGATCCTCAAAGACCCCCACTGCGGTGCCTTTGCGGTGATCCGGCTGTGCAGTTATTTTACGGCCTACCTTGCCCTTTGCGCCTGCGTGGACTTCACGCCCCGGGTGGGCCTGTGCTGGACATTGGCCCTTGTGCTGGAACGGGCCCTTTCGGGCCTGGCCGTGGCATCGTTCCCGATGGCAAAGAACACCGGCCTTGCCCACACCTTTGCCACGGCGGCGGATCGAACTACTGTCCGCCGGGTGCTGATGGTGCTGGCCGCTCTGCTCAGCGCCGCCCTGCTGGCACTGGGCGGCTGGGCGCTGGTGCTGGCGGCGTTGCTGGTGTTTGCACGCTATCATGTTGTATCAAACAAGCAGTTTGGCGGCATCACCGGCGATCTGGCCGGGTGGTTTTTGCAGAAAGCCGAGCTGTGGATGCTGGCGGCGCTGTGTGCCTGCCAGTGGGGAGGACTGTTATGATCTTTATCACCGGGCCGCTGTACAGCGGCAAGCGCACCTTTGCCCAGCGCCTGCCCGGCACCCGCATTGCGGAGGTGCAGGCCCTGGCTGCAGAGGCTGAGGATCTGGAAAAGCTTGCGGAGGAGCTCTCCGCTTATGATATCGTGATGGCCACTGAGGTGGGCGGCGGCGTGGTGCCCATGGACGCAGGGGAGCGGGCCGCACGGGAAGCCGCCGGGCGGCTGGCCTGCCTGCTGGCGGCCCGGGCCGGGTGCGTGGTGCAGATGTTCTGCGGCATCCCCACAGTATTGAAAGGAGAACTGCCCCCATGCTGATCTATCTTCTGCGCCATGGCCTGACGGCCTACAACGCCGAAAAGCGCTATCAGGGCCAGCGGGATATCCCCCTGTGCCCTGCGGGCCGCGCCCAGCTGCGGCAGGCGGACCTCCGGCCGGAAACGGTCTATATCACCCCGCTCTGCCGCACCCGGCAGACCGCGGAGGTGCTCTTCCCGGGTGCAAGGCTCGTGGAGGTGAAAGACCTGCAGGAGATGTGCTTCGGCAGCTTTGAGGGCCGCAATTTCATTGAGATGGAGCACGACCCGGACTATCTGGCCTGGGTGAACGCCAACTGCGAAAGCCCCTGCCCGGACGGCGAGACCAAGGCTGTCTTTTCGGAGCGGGTGTGCAGGGCCTTTGCCGCATTGGTGGACAGGGCCCTTGCCGAAGGGGAAGAGACACTGGTCATTCTGGCCCACGGCGGCACCCAGATGGCTGCCATGGAGCGCTACGCCCTGCCCCATGCGGATTATTATCACTGGTGCGCCCCCAATGCGGGTGGTTACGTTCTGGATGCAGGAGATTGGGCGGAGCAGCGGGTGCTGCACCTGCTGAAGACTGTGCAGTACACAAAGGAGGATGCCCGATGATCGAATACGCAGTACTCGGCGGTTTTGTGCTGGACTGCCTCTTCGGCGACCCGGCCTGGCTGCCCCACCCGGTGGTGTACATGGGCAAGGCCATCTCGGCGCTGGAAAAGCGCCTGCGGGCCTGCCTGCCCAAAACGCCTCAGGGGGAACTGCTGGGCGGGGCCATTGTGGCCTTCTGCCTGCCGGTGGGCACCTTTCTGCTGACGAGCCTTGTCTGCCTGGGAGCGGCCCGCATCAGCCCGTGGCTGGGGCTGGCCGTCCAGATGTTCTGGTGCGGGCAGGCACTGGCCGCAAAGGGGCTGGCGCAGGAGAGCACCAATGTTTACCGGGAGCTGGTCAAGCCCGACCTGCCTGCCGCCCGCAGGGCGGTCAGCCGCATCGTGGGGCGGGACACCCAGGATCTGACGCTGGAGGGGGTGACCAGGGCCGCTGTGGAGACGGTGGCCGAAAACGCCAGCGACGGCGTGATCGCGCCCCTGCTCTATATGCTCATCGGCGGAGCACCGCTGGCCCTGACCTACAAGGCCATCAACACGATGGACAGTATGCTGGGCTACAAAAACGAAAAATATCTCTACTTTGGCCGCATCCCGGCCAAGCTGGACGATGCGGCAAATTACCTTCCCAGCCGCCTTGCCGCCCTGCTGTGGGTGGCTGCCGCGGCCTTTACGCACAATGACGCAAAAGGGGCGTGGAAGATCTGGCGGCGGGACCGCCGGAACCACGCCAGCCCCAACAGTGCCCAGACCGAGAGCGTCTGTGCCGGTGCGCTGGGGGTGCAGCTGGCCGGGCCCGCCTATTACTTTGGCGAATACTACGCCAAGCCCACCATCGGCGATCCGCTGCGCCCCATTGAACCGGAGGATATCCTGCGTGCCAACCGGATGATGTACGTGGCAAGCGCCTTTGCACTGGCGTGGGGCGTGGCAATACGGGCTATTTTGTAACGACCTCGCCCTCTCGGTCATGCTTTGCATGACAGCTCCCCCAAAGGGGGAGCCAAGAACTGGGATCCAGAACCATCCAGGAAAAGGAGAACGAAGATGCAACTAGTACATGGCGGCGATTGGGCCGGTTACCGGGCCGAGTTCGGGCGGGATGCGCTGGATTTTTCGGCCAACGTCAGCCCGCTGGGCCTGCCGGAAGGGGTGGCCCGGGCCATCACGGCGGCATTGCCCACGGCCGACCGCTACCCCGACCCCCTGTGTCGGGAACTGCGGGCAAAGCTGGCGCTCCATGAGGGCGTGCCGGCGGAGCAGATCCTCTGCGGCAATGGGGCGGCAGACCTCATCTTCCGGCTGGTCTGGGCCAGAAAGCCCCGCCGGGCGCTGGTCACCGCACCCACCTTTGCGGAGTATGCCACTGCATTGGAAAGCATCGGCTGCACGGTGGAACGCTTCTTTTTGCGGGAGCAGGAGGATTTTGCGGTCACGGATGCGTTCTGTGCGGCCATCCGCCCGGGGGTGGATATGGTGTTCCTCTGCCAGCCCAACAACCCCACCGGCCAGCTGACGGCCCTGCCGCTGGTGGAGCAGGTCCTCCACCGCTGCGCGGCGTGCGGCACCCTGCTGGTGGTGGACGAATGCTTCCTCGATTTCCTGCCCGACCATGCCCTGCACACGGCAAAAGGCCTGCTGGGGGAGGGAGATCTGGTCATCCTGAAAGCCTTCACCAAGCTCTACGGCATGGCGGGCGTGCGGCTGGGCTATGCCCTGAGTGCCGACACGGCGCTGCTGGAACAGATGCAGGCCTGCGGCCAGCCCTGGGGCGTGTCCAGTCTGGCGCAGGCGGCAGGTCTTGCCGCGTTGGAGGAGACGGCGTATGTGGAAAAGGTCCGGGCCCTCATTGCCGAACAGCGGCCTCGCCTGACGGCCGGGCTGCGGGCGCTGGGCCTGCGGGTGCTGGACGGCAGAGCAAATTACCTGCTGTTTCAGGCCCCGGAGACGCTGGGAGAAGCCCTGCGGCAAAGGGGCGCTGTGCTGCGCAGCTGTGCGAACTACCCCGGGCTGGGCTCCGGCTGGTACCGCACCGCCGTGCGCACCGGGCCTGAAAACGAACAGCTTTTGAAACTTCTTGCGGAGGTGCTGGAATGAGCAAGGCAAAGTGCATCATGGTGCAGGGAACCATGAGCGGTGCAGGCAAAAGCCTGCTGTGCGCCGCCCTCTGCCGCATTTTTGCGCAGGACGGTTACCGCGTGGCTCCCTTCAAGAGCCAGAACATGGCGCTGAACAGCTTTGTCACCCGGGATGGGCTGGAAATGGGCCGGGCACAGGTGGTGCAGGCGCAGGCCGCAGGCATCGAGCCGGATGTGCGGATGAACCCCATCCTGCTCAAGCCCAGCAGTGACGTGGGCAGTCAGGTCATCGTGAACGGCGAGGTGCGGGGCCAGATGCCCGCCGCAGCCTACTTCAAAATGAAAAGAGTGCTCATCCCGGAGATCCTCTCGGCCTACAACAGTCTGGCCGAAACCGTGGACATCATCGTCATTGAGGGGGCCGGAAGCCCGGCGGAGATCAACCTGAAGGCAGATGATATCGTCAACATGGGCCTTGCCCGGCTGGTGGATGCCCCCGTTCTGCTGGCGGGAGACATCGACCGGGGCGGTGTGTTTGCTCAGCTGTACGGCACGGTGGCGCTGCTGGAGCCGGAGGAGCGCGCCCGCATCAAGGGGCTGCTCATCAATAAATTCCGCGGCGATGTGGAGATCCTGCGCCCCGGCCTTGCTATGCTGGAAGAAAAAACGCAGCTGCCGGTGCTGGGGGTCGTGCCCTACCTGAAGGTGGACATTGAGGACGAGGATTCTCTTTCCACCCGGCTGGATGCGGGCAAAACGGTCCACCCGCTGGATGCGGCCATCCTCCGCCTGCCGCACATCTCCAACTTTACCGATTTCATGCCGCTGGAGCAGCACCCGCTGCTGGGCGTGCGGTATGTGCAGAATACCCGCCAGCTGGGCACACCGGATCTCATCATCCTGCCCGGCACCAAGAACACGGTGGATGACCTGCTCTGGCTGCGGCAGTCCGGGCTGGAAGCAGCCCTGTTGAAGCTGGCGGCCAACGGCACGCCGGTGCTGGGGGTCTGCGGCGGGTATCAGATGCTGGGCGAGACGCTGGCCGACCCTGAGGGCACGGAGAGCGGTACGGCGCAGACCGTGCGGGGGCTGGGGCTGCTGCCCACCCGCACGGTCTTTACCGGCCAGAAGCACCGCACCCAGGACACTGCCGCCGTGACCGCCGCCCCCTTTGCGGGTGCGGCCCTGACCGGATATCAGATCCACACCGGCCGCACCGAGGTGCAGGGTGTGCCCTTCTGCACACTGGCAGACGGCACACCCGAGGGCTGTGTGCAGGACAATGTGTTCGGCACCTACCTGCACGGCCTGTTTGATACCGGTGAACTCACCGAGAAGCTGGTGGCTCTGCTCTGCCGGCGCAAGGGCATTGCGCCGGACAGTGCCGCCCTCATCCCGATGGAGCAGTACCGCCAGCAGCAGTTTGACCTGCTGGCCGATGGCGTGCGCAACGCGCTGGATCTGGATGCCGTTTACGCGGCCATGGGGTTGGAGAACCCGCGGAGGAATGCACAATGATCCCACAACATCATCTGCCCGCCGACATTGAGCGGACAAGCCTTTCCATCATCACGGCAGAGCTGGAAGCGCAGGGCCTGACCCCGCCGCCCGAGACTGCCGCTGTGGTCAAGCGGGTCATCCACACCACCGCCGACTTTGACTATGCGAAAAATCTGCGCTTCACGCCGGGGGCTGTGGCGGCAGGTGTGGCCGCCCTGCGGGCCGGGACTCCCATCATCACCGACACCAACATGGCGCTTTCGGGCATTTCCAAGCCTGCCCTTGCCCGGCTGGGCGGCAGTGCCCTCTGCTACATGGCGGACCCTGAGGTGGCGCGGATCGCAGCCGAGACCGGAACCACTCGGGCAGTGGCTTCCATGCACCGCGCGGCGCAGGAGCACCCCGGGGCCATTCTTGCGGTGGGCAATGCCCCCACCGCCCTGCTGACCATTGCGGAAGAGATCGAGGCCGGGCTGCGGCCTGCCCTGGTCATTGCCGTGCCGGTGGGCTTTGTGAACGTGGTGGAAAGCAAGGAAGCGCTGTTTGCCGCCTGTGCAGCCCACGGCGTGCCTGCCATCGCAGCCATGGGCCGCAAGGGCGGCAGCACCGTGGCCGCCGCAGTCTGCAACGCCCTGGTCTACTCTGCCGCCGAGATGCTGGACCCTGCGGCGAGAGGGTGGAAATAGGTCGGAACCGGTAAAAACGCCCCTTTTTTACGCTTTTGCTTGACTTTTTGGCAGAAACAAGGTATCGTTTATCTGTATAACGATTGATATATGAGTGGAAGCTTTGCGTGAAAAAGGAAACATTATGGCACAGACGATTTTAGAAGAAAAGAAGAAATCACGGCTGATGACAGAGGGCAGCATCTGGAAGAGCATCCTGCTCTTCTCGGTGCCGCTGATCCTGGGCAACATGCTGCAGCAGCTGTACAACACCGCCGATTCCATCATCGTGGGCAACTTTGTGGGCAGCAACGCGCTGGCAGCGGTCGGCTCCAGCGGATCGCCCATCTTCCTGCTCATCGGGTTCAGCCAGGGCATTGCCGTGGGTGCCGGTGTCGTGGTGTCCCAGTTTCTGGGAGCCAAGGACAGGGAGGGCGCGCACACTGCGGTGCACACCTCCCTGGCCCTTTCAGCCATTCTGGGTGCGATCCTGACCGTGTGCGGCATTGCCGTCAGCCGTGCCCTGCTCACCGCCATGAACACCCCCCCAGAGGTGCTGGAGGATGCGGTGCTCTATATGCGGCTCTATTTTGGCGGTGTACTGTTCAGCGTGGTGTATAACATGGCGGCCGGTATCCTGAACGCCGCCGGCAACTCCAAGCGGAGCCTGCTTTACCTGGGCGTTGCCTCCATCACCAACATCGTCCTCGACCTTGTCCTGATCGCCGGATGCAAGATGGGCGTGGCCGGTGCGGCCATTGCCACCGATATCAGCCAGCTGGTGTCCTGTGTGATCTCCCTGCGTTTTCTGATGCGGGTGGAGGACGATTACCGCGTGACGGCAAAGGAAGTGCGCGTGCACAAAAAGATGGCGGTCCGCATCATCAAGGTGGGCCTGCCCACCGGCATCCAGAACATGGTCATCTCCCTTTCCAATGTGCTGGTGCAGGTCAGCGTCAACGGCTATGGTGCCGCTGCCATGGCAGGCTTTGCCGCCTATATGAAGGTGGATGGCTTCAACATTCTGCCTGTGCTGAGCTTCAGCATGGCAGCCACCACCTTTGTGGGCCAGAACTTTGGCGCGGGCAAGATCGACCGTGTCAAAAAGGGCACCTTTGTCACCCTGGGCATGTGCATCGTTTACACCATCCTGACCGGCATCCTGCTGCTCGCCTTCCAGGACCCCATCATGCACCTGTTCACCGGCGATGAAACGGTCATTGCCTACGGCAAGATCTGTATGCTCTATTTCTGCCCCTTCTACTGGATGCTGGGCATCCTGCAGGGCCTTGCCGGTACGGTGCGCGGCACCGGCAAGAGCGTGCCGCCCATGGTGGTGCTGCTGATCTCCCTGTGCCTGTTCCGCATCCTCTGGATCCAGTTTGCCCTGCCCCTGTTTGCGGGCATTGAGGGTGTGCTGCTGGTCTACCCGGTGTCCTGGGCTGTGGGTGCAGTGTTGATGGTGCTCTACGCCTGGAAGGGTAAATGGATGCAGCTGCCGGAAGCAATTTCGTAAATCAAGCGCACCCGATCCCCCGGTGAGAGTGCATTTTATACAAAAAATAACGTATGAATGCGTAAAAATATTCGGGGGGGGGGGCTAAAAAATCTGCGAAAATCAGTTGATTTCTGCCGAAAAATGCCGTATACTGAATTATAGTTTCAAATCGAACGACAAACTTCGGCAAAAGGGGCTGATAAGATGGAGTGCACACAGGCAGAGGCCTTTGAACAGTATATTCGGGATCTGCGCGTTGTGCGCTCGATCTCCCGGCCCAGCTTTCCGGAGGGCAAAGCTCCCGCTGCCGTGCTGGAAGAGATCCAGACCAACGCGCTGAGATGCAACGACCTGATGCGGCAGAATGAGGCACTGCTGGCGCAGTTTGTCTACGACCGCGACCCTGCCTCCCTGACCGAAGCGGATATCCAGGAACTGAGTGCCTTTGCGGGCAGGCTGTTCAACTACGCGAACAGCGAGGATATGGGCGTGGCATTCAAGGTGCATCAGCTGCTGCTGGCAGCGGCCCGCAGCCGGGAAAACGTGCCCATGATCGTCAGGGAGCTGTACTACACGGGCATCACCCTGCATTATATGAACGTTCGGGATGAGGGAACTGGCATCAACCTGTTGGGAGATGCGATCCAGGTCTATTTTACGGAAGCTGCTGAATACATGTCACGGTATGAACAGCTGGACAAGAATACCCGGCAGTATCTCATCCGCTGTGTGGGCAACACCCGGCTGGGGATGTCCCGCGGCACCCACGAGGAAAGCCGCCGGTATCTGGAGCGGTTCCGCCGCGCAATGGAGGTCATCCAGTCTGCGCATTACCATGCACTGGACCCGGAGTTCCCCTGGGAAAGCTACATCTATTCCATGCACATGGATCGCATGACCCTGCTGATCCACCTGCGGCAGGAGGAAGATCCTGAGGTAGCGCGGCAGGTGCTGGAATCGGCGGAATACATCTGGGGTCATAAGAAGAAGCACAAGGGCCCGGATGCACGCCTGCAGAACTGGCGGGTGCCCTATTTTTATGCCGCTGCCCGCTACCATGCCGGGGTGGGCGGCCTGGAAGACGTGGTCAAGATCCTTCTGGAATTGGCGGGAAATGTGGAGCAGGATGATTATTCTGCCGAGGCCATCAACCGGAAGCTGATTCTGGCGGCCTATCTTTCGGTCTATGCAGAACGTCTGGACGAGGCGGGAGCACAGAGGTATCGTGCAACCGTGGAGCAGGTACGTCGTTCTGCGTATCAGTATCTGGAACAGATGCCGGCCAGCCAGTATCCCCGTGTGGTAAGCTCTGCCGCCTGGGAGTTGAGCAAGATCAGTTCCAGCTCAGATGAAACGGCGAACCGCCGGATGCTGGGCAGTATCCTGGCCGGGCACAAGCCGACCTATGTCCACTCGCTGATGGTGGCAGAGCTGACCCGTGCCCTGCTGCGGCGGCAGATCGAGACAAGGCCCGAAACACTGGTTGGCCTGCTGGGCTGTAGGAGCGCGGCCGAGGTGCAGACCCGGCGGGAAGAGCTCTGCCAGACAGCCTATGAATGCGGCCTGTACCACGACCTTGGCAAGTGCGCCGTTCTGATGTACATCGACAACAATGCCCGCCGCCTGCTGGATGAGGAATTTTTCTGCATCCAGAGCCACCCAAGGATCGGCGCTGCCATTCTGAATAGAATGGGCTGCGGAAGAACGCTGGCCCCGGCGGCACTCTATCACCACTGCTATTACAACGGCAAGGGCGGCTATCCCAATGACGCATCCTCCTGCCCGGCGGAGATCAAGGGGATCGTGGATGCGCTGAGCGTGGCGGATTCGCTGGATGCCGCCACCGATAATATCGGCCGGTGCTACAACCTTGCCAAGCCCTTCCGCACGCTGCTGGAAGAGCTGCGGGCCCAGAGCGGCACCCGCTATGCGCCCAATGTGGTCGCCCTGTTCGAGGATGAGCGCTTCTGCCGGCAGCTGGCGGAGAACACGGATGCCGAGCGCAAAAGGGTGTATCTGCAGGCGTATCACGCCGGAAGGGAAGAAAAATAAACGACCCTCTCTATCATTGCTTTGCAGTGCCACCTCCCCCAAAAGGGAGCGGGCATACGTCAGCGTGATAAAGAGGGTCGTTCTTTTGGTTTAAGTCAGGATGAAGCTTTCCCAGTCCACCCTGCCGGTGCAGTTCAGCCGGGGTACTTAGCCACTTCCAGCAGTTCCTCCGCCCGGCGGACCTGTTC
>ERZ1034952.686-NODE-686-length-30304-cov-4.618599_pt1 | contig 30304 bp, 22 predicted proteins | sample MGYA00520625_ERZ1034952 | MGnify/ENA primary metagenome ERZ1034952 (study PRJEB33766, sample SAMN09781773) | gut metagenome | biome: gut microbiome | host: Homo sapiens | place: Madagascar | study: EMG produced TPA metagenomics assembly of the PRJNA485056 data set... | reverse complement strand
TTCGCAAGCGTCTTGCGCCGGTTGGTGAACGCGGCGTCGGCCATGCGGCACGTCGCCGCGCGCAGCGCCTCGACGACCGCCCCCTCGCCCGCCTCGGCACGATGCGGCAGCTCGGCGGCAAGCGCAGCGGCCGCATTCTCAAGCGCAGCGGGCGTACGACGATCGAGCCTGATCACCGCGCTGTCCACATGCGGCGGCGGGAAGAAGTTGCCCGGCCCCACCACGAAGCTGCCCGCCGGCGCGGCGTACATGCCGAGCTTCACCGTGTAGGCGCCGTAGTTCTTGTTGCCGGGAGACGCCGCCATGCGGTCGGCCACCTCCTTCTGCACCATGACCGTCGCGCTCGACAGCGTCGCGAAGCGCTCGAAGAAATCGAGCACGACCGTCGCCGCCACCGCGTAGGGCAGGTTGGCCACAAACTTGGAGGGCATCGCTTCGGACGCGCTGCGGAACCCGCCCATCGCCGCGCGCACGTCGTCTTCCGTCAGATCAAGCGCGTCCTTGCGAATGAGCGCGAACCAGTCGGCCCACGGATCAAGCGTCTCGGCAAGCACCGCCGGCAGGTCGGGGTCGCGTTCGACCGACACCACGTACGCGGCGTTTTTGAGGAGCGCGATGGTGAGCGTGCCGATGCCAGGGCCCACCTCGAGCACCACGTCGTCGCTTGACAGCTCCGCGAGATCGACGATGCGCGCAAGGATCGCGTCGTTCACGAGGAAGTTCTGGCCGAGCGCCTTCTTGGCGGCGAGCCCGTGATCCTCAAGCACGGCGCGCGTCGCCGATACGCTCGCGAGCGGCGAGAGACTACCCACGGCGACCGCCTCCCCGCGCCGCGCCGCGGTCTCCGCGGCCGCCCTTGCGCTGACCCTGCCGCTGCGACGCCTCGTGCGTGGCGCCGCCCCGGCCCGATCCTTTGCTCTTACCAGGGGCCGACCCCCTGCCGGCGCCCGACCCCTGGCTCTTCGGCTTCTTGCCCGAAGGGCGTCCGCCGTTCGCGCGGCCGCCCTTCGCCTTCGGGCCTGCGGCCTGAGGCTCGTCGGAAAGCGAAAGCCGCGGTCTTTTCTGGGGCACAGCGACCTGCTCACCGGCATCGGAATCGGAAGCGACCCCGCTGTCACGCACGGCAGCCGGCTCGGCTTCCTCCTCAACGACCTCGAACCCCTCGGCCTCCAGATCGAGTGCGCCGAACCCGCCGACGGGCGGGATCGGGTACTCCTCGGCGTCGGCGACGATCTCGCCTGCCGCATCGATCTTGCCGACCCAGTCGAGCACGAGCTCGAGCTCGAAGCCCGCCACCGCGAACGCCGAGCGCACCGTGCCGATGAGCGGCTCGAAGCCGTGGGGATCGCCGCCCTCGCCTACCACGTGCAGCACGAGCGGTCGCTTCACACGCGTGCGCACGCTGGAGTAGTAATACGGCTGCAGACGGTCGAGCAAGCACTTGAACTGGGCGGGAACGCTCGCGAAGTAAACGGGCGACACTACGATGAGCTCGTCGGCCGCATCGAGGTGCTTGCGCACCTCGGACATGTCGTCGGCGATCGCGCACTGATGCAGCGCAGCATCGCTTTCGGCGACTGCGGGATACGGCGAGAGCGGATCGCCCTCTTCAAGGCCCGCAGGCGCCTCGTCGAGCGGCGCACGGCACGCATCGCATCCCGTGCAGGGACCGACCTGCGTGCTTGCCACCGACACGATGGACACCCCGTCCTCGGGGCACTCGTCGATGCAGGCGTTGAACAACGCGTCAGCCAGCAGAGCGCTGCGGCCCTCCACCCGCGGCGATCCCACCACAATCACGCGATTCATGCCATGTTCCTCCTGTTTCGCTTCCGTCGCATGCGCACCATTGTACGCGAAAAGAAGGACCCGACGAACGCCGGGCCCTCCGTGCTTTCCGCTCTGTCGCAGCCTGCCGCTAACGCTGGTGCTGTCGCTTGATCTTCTTCGAAGCGCGCCATTTCTCGACCGCGGCGAGCGAGCGCGCCGACGGGCTCACCTGATCGGCGATGCCGAGCTCTTCCACGCGGGCCTTCTGCCATGCCGTCTCCGGACGATCGAGCAGCGCGTAGGCGTTCTGAAGCGTCTTGTCGAGAAACGTCCCGCGGTCGTAGCTCTGGCCGGGGGCGAACCCGCGCACCTCGGCGAGCTTCTCCGCCGTAAAAATCACATGCTCAGGACCGCACACGTTGCCGCGCAGCGGTTCGGGCGTCATGTACGGCGCATCCGTCTCGGTGAGGAGGCGGTCCTCGGGCACCCGCGTTGCCGCGTCGCGTACCTCATCGGCCTTCTTGAACGTGAGCGGGCCGCCGAACGCCACGTAGCAGCCCGCCTCCACCCAGCGTTCGAGCTCGGCCCAGTCGAGGTTGAAGCAGTGCAGCAGCGTGCCCGCCTCGGGGAAGCCCTCGTCCTGCAGGATGGCGAACGCGTCGTCGTGCGCCTCGCGCACGTGGAGAACGACGGGCAGTCCCGCCTCCTTCGCCAGGCGAATCTGACGGCGGAACGCCGCGCGCTGGTCCTCGCGCGGCGAGAGGTCGTAGTGATAGTCGAGGCCGATCTCGCCTACAGCGCTCACCTGGGGATCGGCCAACGCGTCGCGCAGCTTCTGCTCGAGCGCGTCATCGTAGCGCTTTGCATTGTGGGGATGGCATCCCACCGCCATGCGAACCCGCGGCACGCGCGGAGCAGCGGAGCCTCAACAGCCCCCGCGCGCCAAACGACGGATCAAGAACGATCCCTCGAGGCGCCAGGTCTCCAGATCTTCGAGCGGCTTCACGCCGTCCTCGAAGATGTCGACGATGCTGCACACGAACTCGACGCTGTTCGCCCCCGCGCGCGCCAGCGAAAGCGCGGGGTTCTTCAGCATGTGAAGATGGGCGTGCGTGTCGGCGACCGACGCCTCAAGATGAGGGCAGTCGACGATGCGCCACCCGCCCTTCTTATCGCGTTGACGAAAGAACGGATCGTAGAACAAAGGCTCTTCTTCGCGCTGCTGCTCTGCCATGCCGGGTCACTCCTCCCCTGCTCGGTTTCTTTTGGGGAGCAGCATAGCCCTTCGGCGGCAACTTTGCACGCCAAGCCCGCCAACGACCCCTCAAAACGGCGGAAGCCGCCCGGCGCAATGCCAGACGGCTTCCCCAGTGACAAGCAGCAGCGTGCTTGCTGCCCGCTACATCTCGATGGACACGGCGTTCACGTCGAGGCGCGGGAACAGCGGGTCGCCGATCTCGACGGCGTTGCCCGCCGGCAGCTGGCCCCACGCGGTGGCGGCCTCGATGTCGGTCACCGCGGTCACGTCGCCGAGCGAGAGGCGACGGAACACTTCAGCCGACGTGTTCGGGGCGAACGGCGCCATGTACAGCGCGATGATGCGGATGCACTCGAGCAGGTTGTACATCACGAAGGCGAGCTCGCCCGCTTTCGCCTCGTCCTTGGCGAGCGCCCACGGGGTGCTCTCCTCGATGTAGAGGTTGGCCGCCTCCGCAACGGAGCGCACAGCCGCGGCGGCGCCGGTGAAGTCGACGTCGGCCATGCATGCATCGTAGGTCTCGTACAGGCCCGCAGCCGCCGTGCGCAGCGGATTGGCCGCATCGCGCAGGTCGACCGGCACCTCGGGCACCTTCGCGTCGAAGTACTTCTTCGTCATGTTGAACACGCGGCTGCACAGGTTGCCCCACGTGTTCGCCAGATCGGCGTTGTACACCTGCACCATGCGCTCCATGGAGATGTTGCCGTCGTGGCCGAACTGCACATCGCTCATGAAGTAGTAGCGGTAGGCGTCCACGCCGAAGATCTTGACGAGGTCGGCCGGCATGATGCCGTTGCCCTTCGACTTCGACATCTTCTCACCCTTGGTGAGCAGAAAGCCGTGGCCGAACACCGTATGCGTGATGGGAAGGCCTGCCGCCATGAGCATGGCGGGCCAGATCACGCAGTGGAAGCGCGTGATGTCCTTGCCCACGAAGTGGTACTGCATGGGCCAGCGCTGCTCGAACTCGCCGGCGCGCTCGCCCTCGTCGCCGTAGCCGATGCCCGTGAGGTAGGCGATCAGCGCATCGGCCCACACGTAGGCCACATGCCCCTCGTCGAACGGCAGCGGAATGCCCCAGTCGAAGGTGGAGCGGCTGATGGAGAGGTCCTTCAGGCCGCGCTCGACGAACGACACGATCTCGTTGCGGCGCGTCTCGGGGCGGATGAAGTCAGGATGCTCCTCGTAGAACTTGAGCAGCGGCTGCTGGAACTCGGACAGCTTGAAGAACCAGTTCTCCTCGCCGCCCGACTGCTGCACGGGACGCTTGCAGTCGGGGCACACGTACACGCCATCCTCGTTTTTCTCGAGGTCGCTCTCGGCGTAGTAGGTCTCCTCGTGCACGCAGTACCAGCCCTCGTAGCTGCCCTTGTAGCAGTAGCCCTTGTCGTAGATGGTCTGCCAGAACTTCTGCACGCTGCGCGCCTGGCGCGGCTCGGTGGTGCGCACGAAGTCGGTGTAGGTGATGCCGAGCATATCCCACGCCTCGCGGAAGGCGGGCTCCATCGAGTCGCACCATTCCTGAGGCTGCATGCCCTTGGCGGCGGCGGTGTCGGCCACCTTCTGGCCGTGCTCGTCCATGCCGGTGACAAAGGCCACGTCGTAGCCGTTCATGCGCTGGTAGCGCGCCACCGTGTCGGCGGCAACCGTGGTGTAGGCGGTGCCGAGGTGCGGCGCCGCGTTCACGTAGTAGATGGGCGTGGTGAATGAATACGTTCCCTTGGACATAGTTGAAACTCCTCTCCCGCCGCAGGCGAATGGAACCCTTAGCGGAAACGGCGGGCGACCGACTCGTGCGCTTCTCCGCATATGTGCGCTGTTTTCCCCTTGCGACATGCCCTGGCGCACGCCGCAAGCCCAGCGCCCAGATGCGGAAAAGACGAAATCGAACGCCTTCTTCCACATTGCAGACAGCGTTTCATTCTAGCACGCATGGAGAATGCAGCAAGAACGAGGCAGAGCACGTCGCGCACGGAACGAAGACGCGCCAAAACCTCGTTAATCGCCTCTGCTATCGTCGAAACGCAAGCCGTCACCAGCACGCAAATGGGTCAACGTGATCCCGAGTGCTTACTCCGAGGACTTCAAGCACGACGGCGCCAACGGAGCAGGAAGCGAAGGGGCGGCTTCGGCCGATTTGACCGAGCAACAGCGAACGCGCGCTGGAAGAGCCCCCTCGCGCTCATCCCAGCTTTCTTTGCACCTGAAAACATCTTCGCTTAGCGCGGCGGCGTGAAGGTGCGCAGCCTGAGAGACGCGAAAATGCGCAGCCTGCGCGCCCTGCTGTGGCAATTATTTCGAGAAATGCACTCTTCCGAAAACCGCGTGGCACATTTACCAACGAAATGCACGATTTTTCTCGGCGAAAAGGCGCCTCGCCTAGCCAGCTTAAAGATCGAGATTGCGTTTTCCCAGCTCAGCTGAATCCTCGATATCGCTCCGCGCGCTGATCCGAAAGAGAATCGTGCATTTCGGCACTTTTTGTGCCAGGCGGTTTCCCCGAGCGTGCATTTCGGCATGTTTTGCGCCAAGCAGTGTCTCCGACTGCTTGTTTCCCCGCTTTCCGCCAAGCGAGCGCGTACGCCTCCGCCCGAAAAGCACGCCGACTCTACGCTTTTCGCGTGCGCCAAGCGTAGACGGCTCCTGCAACGGTGCCCGTGAGCACGATAGCCGCCTGCGCCGCAAAGCTCACCGCGAAGCCGCGGGCATCGACGCCGATGGCGTTGCCCGACGCGGCGGCCATCACCGAGATAAGCACCGAGCTCATAGCCGAGCCAAACACCTGGCGAAACGAGGTAAGGATCGCCGTCGCCTGCGAGAGCTCATCATGCGAGAGTGCAGCGGTGCCGTACGCCTGCATCGGCATCATGAGGCACGAAATGCCCACCACGCGAACGCCGTAGAGCACCGTCACCACCCACTCAGGTACCGCAGGATCGATCACGCAGAATGCGAACGTACCTGCCACCGTCACCACGCCGCCGACCACGATGAGCGGCAGAGCCCCGTGTCGATCGAGATAGCGCCCCGTCACGGGGTTAAGAAAGCCGAGCAGCAGCGCACCTGGCAGGATCGTGAGGCCCGATGTGGTAGCGTCGCGTCGACGCCGTACTACACCATGATCGTCGGCAGCGCCGTGATCATCATGCTCTGGGAGATGCACGCCGCCGCTGTGCCCGACATCATGATGCCGAGCACAAGCGTGCGCTTCCCTTTGGGAGCGCCCGAACGACGCGCGTGCGACCGCGCGTTCGTCACCCGATCCGCCGGCATAACGGCCGAATCGTCCTGCTCGCATGTCTGATTCCCGCCCATACGCCCATGGTACTCCCGCAGAGAACTTCCAGGCGATTCTTTGCGCAGGCGCGCATGTTTCCTACGCCAGGGCGACAAAGCAGGGGGGATGGTGCGGGCGCAAGCGGTGGCGTGAGCGACCGCGCTCTCGGCGACGCAGGCAACCGCGCGCGGAAGGAGCGAGGGACGATGCGAGCGGCCGCGGGCGGTGCGACAACATGAGCGGCGCGGGCGATCCGCCGCCTCCGTCAGCCGTTCAGCTTCGCGCGACGGGTGCGCCAGTCAGGCAAAAACTTGTCCATAAGCGCGTGGAACCGCGGCCCATGGCCGCGTTGAAGCAGGTGGCACAGCTCGTGCACCACCACGTACTCGAGGCATTCGGGAGGGTAGAGCGCAAGGAGCACATTAATGCAGATGCGACCCGTCGCCGGCTGGCAGCTGCCCCATCTACTCGTCATGTTGCGATAGGCGATCTTGCCCGCCTTCACGCCCATGATCGGCTCCCAACGCTCGATGAGCACGGGCACGAACGCGGCGACGGCGGCCTTCCACTGCGCCACTTCGGCGGGGCTCGCCTTGAGGCCGCGACTGCGCGGCGAGTTCACGATCTCGCGCACATTCGCATCGATCCACCGCCGTTTTTCGCGCACGAGATTCGTGATGGATGCGTCGCTCGTATGGTACGGCGCCGACACCTCGATGCGCCCTGCAGGCGGCTTCACGCGCAGGTTGATGTTCTTAATGCGTTTGCGCGTCACCCACACTTCGAGGCCGTCCACAAGCAGAAGCCGTGCCTGCGCTGCGCTCATCGCTTACCCGCCTCCATGGCGATCTCGTACGCCTCGTTGCGCGCGATGCCGAACTCGGCAGCAATCTTCTTCGCCACTTCCTTCGTGCGCATGCCCTCGGCGACAAGCTCCGCAGCACGAGACGAAGCATCACTCGCAGCAGTGGCGGCAGTCGCGACCGCTTCTGCCTCGCTCGGGCCGTCGATCACAAGCACGATTTCACCCTTGATCGAGCCCTCCCCTGCGCGGCGCGCGAACTCATCGCGCACGTCAGCCGCAGGACCGCGGAACACCTCCTCGTGAAGCTTGGTGAGCTCGCGGCACCCCGCCACCTCGCGCAGAGGAAACCCCTCGGCGATCACCGCAAGGGCCGAGGCGAGCCGGTTGGGACTCTCGTAGTACACGAGCGCTGCGTCAAGCGCGCGTACCGCGTCGAGCGCCGATCTTCGTTCACCGTCCTTGCGCGGAAAGAAGCCGCCGAAGTAGAAGCGTGCGTTCTCGCATCCGCTCGCCACGTACGCCGTGGCCACTGCCGTGGGACCGGGCAGCACTTCGACCGGCGCGCCCGCCGCGCGACATGCGCGCACGAGGCGCATGCCCGGATCAGACACGCCCGGCATGCCCGCATCGCTGCAGTACGCGATCACCTCGCCGTCGATCACGCGCTGCGCGATCGCCCCGGCGCGCTGACCCACAAGGGCTTCGTCCAAGCGCTCAAGGCGCTTGCTGATATCGAAGGCGGACAGCAGCTTGCCCGTCACACGCGTGTCCTCCGCGCAAACGGTGTCGGCGGCGCGCAGCGCTTCGAGCGCGCGTACGGTCATATCGCCCAGGTTGCCGAGCGGCGTGGGAACAACGATGAGCTTTCCCGAAGATGTAGAAGCATTGGTATCCATAGCTGGGCATTATACGGCACATGCCAAGCTCCGATTGCGCAATCGACACGCCAGTGCAGTCGCCACGTTCGGCACATCAGCGCAGCCGCAGCGCGCAGCACGCCAGCACAGCCTCCGCGCTCGGCACGCCAGTGCAGTCGCCACGTTCGACTCGTCAGCGCAGCCGCAGCGCGCAGCACGCCAGCACAGCCGCAGCCGCAGCGCCCGACACGTTAGTCGCAACGCAGCGCCAGCAGCAAGCCACACAACGACGACCACAAAAGGATCGTCGCTGCGCCCGGACACCGCACAGACGCGTTCTGCGCCTCTGCCCCTCCCGCACACAGCGGGCAACAGAGCGGCAGCCCCCCACAACAGGAGACGCAACGCCAGTTTTACCCCCCCCTCCAGCAGACAACGCAACAACACGCCCCAGAAAACGCAGAAGGCGGCCGGCACCGCAGCGCCGACCGCCTTCGCAAAATCAGTTATGTCGCACACGTTCCCAAAGCGCTACGAAATGCGCTTGCCCGCATCGGGGCCGGCAGCGGAGGTGTACACCTCGTCGACATGCACGAAACAGCCGCCCTTCGACTTCACCGGCATGCCCATCTGAGCGAACAGGGCGTTCACCCACGCCGCCTGCTCCTCAAACTCCTCGCCCTCGTTGACGTAACGCGCCGTGCCGTGAATCTGATAGGCGTCGTGGCCCTCCCAAAACACGATGGCGACCTTCTCGTTCGCCTTCACGTTGGCGAGCGTCTTGTTGAAGAACTGGTCGGACAGGTACACCGTCTCGTCGTCGATGACCTTCTTCATGCCGACGATGCACGCGTTCGGCTGGCCCTCGACCGTAGAAGTGGCGAACACGACGGCCCCCACCTTGTCGAACAGTTCCTTGACCTCTGCGGAAAGCGTTGCCATGGCAGATCCTTTCACTCGGACGTTCCCGTTACCTGCATGATACTCTTCGAAACGCCGCTGCGCTTCACCCCAAAAATCCCCCTATGGAGCAAACGCGCAGACTCATGCCACATCCCTTCGGGGAACAAACGGTAATTTTGCCATTTGGCGGCAAAAATGACGTTTGTTCCCCGAAAACGAGGGCCAAAACAGTTCCCTATGCCCCCTCGCTCAAGCGAGTGCGAGATCTATCACATTCGGAAATAACTTTCATCAGGAGTTTTGCGGAAGCCGCAGGAGACGGCGATGGATTGCACGCGTTCGAGGCTACGCAAGTTGACCAACTTTCGTCATTTTTGCCACAAAATGGCAAAAACGCCGTTTGTTGGACGCGCAAACGCGCCGCGAGGCCCGCCCGGAGCCGCGCTCCACGTGTGCGCATGAAGCGCGCTGCAGCAGTGCCATCTGGAGCTGCCGCCGATTGGAGCCGCACCCCGCGCGCATGTAGCGCGCCCCGCACGCCACACACAGAGAGGCCCGCCCCCACACGGGAGCGGGCCTCTCATGGGACCCGCGCGAAACCGCGCGAGCCCCATCCTGCCGGAAGCGAATCGCCTACGCCTTGATCTCCACGTAGCCCACCGTCGCGCTCTCGGACTCCTCCGTAGCGTGCGGGCGGCTACTGTCCACAAACGCATCGCGCTCGTGCTTGGCCTCCTGCTCCTTCGCTGCGAGGTTCGCCTTCGCCACTGCGATCATGAGCTTGATGCGGTTGAGCTGGTTCACCTCCGACGCGCCGGGATCGTAGTCGACCGCCACGATGTTGCTCTCGGGGTACTGGCGGCGCAGCTCCTTGATGACGGCCTTGCCCACCACGTGGTTTGGCAGGCAGGCGAACGGCTGCGTGCACACCACGTTCGGGCAGCCGCTGCGGATGAGCTCCACCATCTCGGCGGTGAGCAGCCAACCCTCGCCCATCGAGTTGCACAGCGACAGGATCTGCTCAGCGTACTCGGCGAGCTCGTAGATGTCGGCGGGCGGCTCGAAGCGGTGCGACTTCTTGAGCGCGTCGGTCACCGGCTTGCGCAGGCGCTTGATCACGTCGAGCGCGATGCGGCTTCCCACCTCGCTCTTCTTGGACTTGCCGAGCTGGCGTTGGAAGATGCCGCCCGCGATGCCGAAGAGGAAGAACTCGATGAGCCCCGGCACCACGGCCTCGCAGCCCTCGTGCTCGATCTGCTCGACGATCTGGTTGTTCGCCGTGGGGTGGAACTTCACGAGGATCTCGCCCACCACGCCCACGCGCGGCTTCGTGCCCTCGCCCTGGAGCGGCAGCGTGTCGAAGTCGTCGACGATCTGGCGAACGGTCTTCTTGAACTCGCCCGTCTTCACGCCGCGGCGCAGCTGCGCCTTGCACACGCTCATCCAGTGGTCGAACAGGCGCGTGGCGCTGCCCGGCTCCACCTCGTAGGGACGCGTGCGGTACAGGCACATCATGAGCAGGTCGCCGTACTGCAGCGCGAAGATGGCCTGGTAGAGCATCTTCGGCGTGATCTTGAAGCCCGGGTTGTCCTCGCCAAGGTCCTTGAACGACAGCGCGATCACCGGGATGTGCGCGAGCCCCACCGACTTGAGCGCCTTGCGGATGAGCGCGATGTAGTTGGTCGCGCGGCAGCCGCCGCCCGTCTGCGTGATGATGACGGCCAGCTTGTCGGTGTCGTAGCGGCCGCTCATCACGGCCTCCATGATCTGACCCGTCACGAGGATCGACGGATAGCAGATGTCGTTGTTCACGTACTTGAGACCCGCATCCACCGCACCGTGGTCGACCGACGGCAGAAGCTCCAGGTTGTAGCCGTTGCGCTGGAAGATGTCGATGAGCAGGTCGAAGTGGATCGGCGCCATCTGCGGACACAGGATGGTGTAGCCCTCCTTCTTCATCTGCTCGGTGAACACCGCACGGGCGAACTCGGTCGAGGCGCCCTCGCGCTGCTCGACCTCCTCGTCGACCACCACACCGTCGGCCTTCTCGGTGAACGACTTCGGCACGAGCTTGTCGATGTTGTCGAGGTTGATCGACGCCGCCGGGCACGCACGGCCCGCCGCCGCCTCGTCGGCGGCGCGCTCGGCCTCGCTGTCGGCTTGATCCTTGAGCGCCGCAAGCAGGCTGCGCACGCGGATGCGCGCGGCGCCGAGGTTCGACACCTCGTCGATCTTGAGCACGGTATACACCTTGCCCGCCGCCTCGAGCACCTCCTGCACCTGGTCGGTCGTGAGCGCGTCGAGGCCGCAGCCGAAGCTGTTGAGCTGGATGAGGTCGAGGTCGCGGCGCTGCGTGACCACCTTGGCGGCCGCGTAGAGGCGCGTGTGGTACATCCACTGGTCGACCACGCGGATCGGGCGCTCGAGCTGGCCCAGGTGCGCCACCGAGTCTTCGGTGAGCACGGCGAGGCCGAAGCTCGTGAGCAGCTCGGGGATGGCGTGGTTGATCTCGGGGTCCTGGTGGTACGGGCGGCCCGCCAGCACGATGCCGTGCGTGCCCGTCTCCTCCATCCAGGCGAGCGTCTCGACGCCCTTCGTGCGCATGTCGCGCTTGAAGCTCTCGTCCTCGTCCCACGCCGCGTCGACCGCCGCGTCGATCTCCTCCTGGGTGAACGGCGCGCCGTGCGCGTTCACCGCGTCGGCGAAGTTGGTGCCGAGCTCGACGAACAGGCGCTCTTTCAGCTTCTCCTTACGGTCGTAGGGCAGCCACGGGCTCACGAACTTCGTGTCGGAATCGCGCAGCTCGTCGATGTTGAGGCGCAGCGCCTCGGGGTAGCTCGCCACGATAGGGCAGTTGAAGTGGTTGCCCGCCGTCTCGTCCTCCTGGCGCTCCCACTTGCTGCAGGGCATCCAGATGAAGTCGGGATGCTTCTCGAGCAGGTTCATGATGTGGCCGTGCGACAGCTTCGCCGGATAGCACACGCTCTCGGACGGCATCGACTCGATGCCCGCCTCGTAGGTCTTCTTCGTGGACGGATCGGACAGGATGACACGGTAGCCAAGCTTCGTGAAGAAGGTGAACCAGAACGGGTAGTTCTCGTACATGTTGAGCGCGCGCGGGATGCCCACCGTGCCGCGCGGGGCGTCCTCAGCGGAAAGCGGAGTGTAGTGGTCGAAGAGACGCTTGCTCTTGTATTCAAAGAGGTTCGGCACGCTCGACTCCTGCTTGCCCGTGCCGAGGCTCTCGCCCTTCTCGCAGCGATTGCCCGTGATAAAGCGGCGGTGTTTGCCCGTAGCCTCGTCCTTGCCGAAGTCGTTCACCGTGAGCAGGCAGGCGTTCGAGCAGCCCTTGCAGCGCACGGTGCGATGCTTCGGCGCGAGGGCCTCGATGGCCTCGAGCGAGAGCATGCCCGATGCGACGACGGCCTCGGCGGGCGCGTCTTCCTCCACGGTGGAGAAGGCGTCGCCGCGCTTCTGACGGTCTTCGAGCTTATGCAGATCGGTGATGTAGCGGTCGCGCGCAAGCAGCGCCGCGCCGAACGCGCCCATGTTGCCTGCGATGTCGGGACGCACGGCGTTCACCTCGGAGAGTTGCTCGAAGGCGCGCAGCACGGCGTCGTTGAGGAACGTACCGCCCTGCACGATGACCTTCGTGCCCACATCGTGCGGGTCGCGGATCTTGATGACCTTGAACAGCGCGTTCTTGATGACCGAGATGGCAAGGCCCGCCGCGATGTCGCCCACCGTGGCGCCTTCCTTCTGCGCCTGCTTCACGCGGCTGTTCATGAACACGGTGCAGCGGCTGCCGAGGTCGACGGGGTTCTTCGCTTGGATGGCGGTCTGCGCGAACTCGGAGACATCGAGGTCGAGACCGCTCGCGAAGCTCTCGATGAAGCTGCCGCAGCCCGAGGAGCACGCCTCGTTGAGCATGATGTGGTCGATCACGCCGTCCTTGACGCGCAGGCATTTCATGTCCTGGCCGCCGATGTCGAGAATGAACTCCACGCCCGGCAGCATCTCCTGAGCGCCGCGCAGGTGCGCCACCGTCTCGATCTCGCCCGAGTCGACGCGCAGCGCCTCGAGCAGCAGACCCTCGCCGTAGCCGGTCACCGTGGAGTGGCCGATGCGCACGAGCGGGTTGCCCTCGTCGTCGGCGGGCAGGGCACGGTAGAGCTCGGCCATGGCGGCCTTCGCGCAGCCGAGCACGTCGCCCTTGTTCGAGGCGTAGGTCGACCAGAGCAGCGAGCCGTCCTCGCCGATGAGCGCCGCCTTGAACGTGGTGGAGCCGGCGTCGATACCGAGGAACGCTACACCGCGGTAGTCCGCGAGGGATGCGCGACGCACGCGCTCGGCGTCGTGACGCTGCTTGAACTCAGCGTACTCGTCCTCGTTCGCGAAGAGCGGGGCGAGACGCACCACCTCGGAGCCCTGCATGTCGCCGAGGTTCTCCAAACGCGCGAGCACGTCGGCCAGCTGCTCGGCGCGCGCGCCGTCGGCCGCGCCCGCGAGCGCGCAGCCGCTCGCCACGAACAGGTGCGCGTTCTCAGGCACGATGATGGCGTCGTCGGCCAGATCGAGCGTCTCGTAGAAGCGCTTGCGCAGCTCGGGCAGGTACTGGAGCGGGCCGCCGAGGAACGCCACGTTGCCGCGGATGGGGCGGCCGCACGCGAGGCCCGAGATGGTCTGGGTGACCACCGACTGGAAGATGGAGGCGGCGATGTCCTCCTTGCGCGCGCCCTCGTTGAGCAGCGGCTGCACGTCGGTCTTCGCAAACACGCCGCAGCGGCTTGCGATCGGATAAATGGTGGTGTGGCTTTTTGCGAGCTCGTTCAGGCCGCCAGCGTCGGTGTCGAGCAGGGCTGCCATTTGGTCGATGAACGCGCCCGTGCCGCCGGCGCAGGTGCCGTTCATGCGCTGCTCGATGCCGTTGTCGAAGTAGATGATCTTCGCGTCCTCGCCACCGAGCTCGATGGCCACGTCGGTGCGCGGGATGAACGTCTCGACCGCCGTCTTGCTGGCGATGACCTCCTGCACGAAGCTGATATCGAGCCACTGGGAGAGCAAAAGGCCGCCCGAGCCCGTGATGGCGATCGTCATGCGCTCGTGCGGGAACTGCTCGGCCGCCTTGCGCAGCACCTCGACCACCGTGGCGCGCACGTCGGCGTGGTGGCGCTGGTAGACCGCCCACTTGATCTCGTTCGCGTCGTCGAGCACGGCGAGTTTCACCGTGGTGGAGCCCACGTCGATGCCGATGTGCAGCGCGGCTTCGGGCGCGGAGGTCGCCGGTGACGCGAGGGCTGCGTCGACGCCGAGGCGCGCCACCATGTCGGCCGCGGCGCCGCAGGCGGGCTCCGTACCGACCTGCGCGCCCGCAGCGCCAGCGGGGCCCGCCACCACCACGGCATCGGCGTCGGGCGCGTCGACCTCCTCTACGCGCGTGACGCGCATCTGACAGGGATCCACATCGGAATCGGTTTTGATCTGGATGTACTTCGATTCCTTCTTCGCAGATTTCTTCATGACTCTCATTCTCTCTCCCCCGTGCGGGGGTAAGACCCAGGCGGCGCTGCGCCGCCTCAATACCGATAGTGTCGACGGAAGCCCGTTCCGCCCCGAACGCCGATATAGCCGCTACAGCTTGATGGACTCGCCCGGCTTGATGAACAGAAGGCGCATGGCGATGCGTGCCATCTCCTCAGAGCTCTCGCGCATGCCGCATTCGAGCCAGCGCGTGATGACGCCGAGGTACGCTGCCGCATAGAACGACACGTAATAGCCCACGAAAGGGTCGTCGCTTTCGCGGTAGCGCTCGTGCAGCAGCCCCAGGATGAGGTCGGTGCAAAGCGTCTCGCGCAGACGGCGGACGAACCGCGCGTCGCCGTGAGGTCCGAGCATTGCATGAAGGAAGTCGCCTTCCGAGCGCAGATAGTCGAACAGCTCCACGAGGAACGGAACGGGTTCTCGCGACAGCTTGAGCTTCGCGAGGTCGAGCAGCGTGAGCTTCCCGAACGCGTCCTGAAAACGGGCGAGCCCGCCCATCACCTCGTCTTCGAGGGACGTGAGCAGGTCTTCTTTGTCGCGGAAGTGGTTGTAGAACGTGCCGCGGTTCAGATCGGCGCGCGCGCAGAGGTCGTTCACCGTGAACCCCTCGATGCCGCGCTCCTCGGTGAGCTCGATGAGCGCCGCGCGGAGCGCCCGTTTCGAGCGCGCGATGCGGCGGTCGGTCGGCAGGCTGATCACGTGAACCTCGGTTTGGCGGTTGCCCAGCTTCAAAGCAGCGGTAGCCATCATCCTCTTTTCAACGTGGCGCGGGTCACTCCTGCGGATGCGACCCTCCCTTTTCAACATTGCGGTTAAAAATCAACATAGTGTTCACTAACACGTCGGCTATTGTAGCGGGCATGGAGCCACCTGTAAACAAAAGCGCTCGTCATATGCTGATTTTCAAGGTCACTGCGAGCAAACGGCAGCACACGCCGCCGCCCGAGCCGACGACGCGGACCAGCGTCCGCCGCCTGCTGCGCTTGCTACAATGGGTACGAGATACCACGGAGCGCACCCGCTCCCCCAGCAAGAAGGAACACCATGACAAGCCAGAACACCGACCGACAGCCGAGCGACGAGCGCCGCAAGGAAGCGCAGGAGAAGCTTGAGAGCATCAACAGCAGCTACTCCGCCAACCCCGTGAAATGGGCCGTCGGCATCGGCGCCGTCGTGCTTGCGATAGCCCTCGTCTTCGGGGCGCTGTTCGCCACAGGCGTCATCAGCGTGCAGGTCCCCGAAGCTATCGACACGCCTGCGCTGACGGCAGCCGTCGATGCCGCCGCAGACGGCGGTGCGCAGGGCGCGTAGAACAGTCGCAGCCGGCCGATTCTGCGACTGCAACCGAGACTGCGGCGACGATCGCTTTTCGCCCGAATTCAGCGTCGCGATCTTCCCCAAGATGATGCCATCGGCAACGACGCGCCTGCGTCGCACAACGCAAGCGCGTATCGGCGCAGCATAGGCGCAAAAGAGAGGCCTGCTCTACTTCGGTTGCAGCTTGGTAAGCCTTATCGCCCGCGTCGCAATCAACAGAGCGGCGCGGGTTGACGGATCATCGAGATCCATCCCCGTTATCTCCTTGATACGCTTCAGCTTCGAAAAAGCGGTGGTTCTCGAGCAGTATTCGCTTGAGATCGTCTTCTTCATCTCGAAGTCGTTCTCCACGTAATGATCGAGAAACGCTCCCAGCTTCGACGAGCCGCCTCTGCTTCTCCCGTAGTTTCGCAACCGGTTATAGCCTGCGGGAAACAGCGCTGTTGCAGAGAGGGACCCCAGGCAACACTGAGCAACATAGTCCAGGAAGTGGTCTTCGAAATAGCTCGTTTCCTTCCCTGGATCGAGAAGCCGCCCCAGCTCCAGCGCCTTCATCGCTTGAAAACCGTAATAATACAGGTCTTGAAGCTCGCTAAACGGCAGGCTCACTCCCAGTATGCACCGACGACGGCGTTTTTTGAGAACGGATTCGACATAGCTCACCATGGACCGTCGGTCGATTCCGGCGCATGACAGATTCGCAACGAACATGAGGCCTCTCCCGTATGGCAGGCATACCAATTCTGGGCTGACGTCGTTCGTCGCCAATGCACCCGAGAGCGAGCTGGAACTCATGCTCTCCCCATCTTCGGAAACCGCCATTATGCACAGATATTCGTCGAGCAGGTTCCAGCCGTACTCGGCCAGCACGCTCTCCAAAAGCTGCCATGACGTAACAGACCGGTTCAGAAGCAGCTCGATCTGGCCAGACAGCCCATTCGACAGGGCAAAGCTGCTTGCAGCGCCATGTTTGAAGCTGTTTTGCAGAAGCGAGGCAATTATACCCAAGACGCTTTCGTCTCGTCCGACCTGATAACCCGACCCGCACTCCACCAACAGAGCAACCGCAAGGTCGTCCTTGACGCAAACTGGACGGCACAGCAGAGAAGGCTGCGGATCGGAAAGACCCAGCTGTCCTGCAGGCAAGACGAAACACTCGTCGTCTTTAGCTATAGCACTTCTCAACACCTCGGAAACAGCTTCGCCTCCCCCGGCTAGCGCAAACTCAAGAGGATTCGAATGGGTGGAGTACAATACGCAATCTTTGGCGAAACCCCATACAAGAAGCGGGCGCGCTATCAGCTCCGAACACGCAGAAGCAACCTCGTCGAAAGATTTCTCCCGAACGATAAGCTCCGAAGCGATCGCAACACCCTCGGAATATCGCGCAAACAACTCTATGCACTCGCCGAGAATGGTCTCATACGCAGTTTCGGAAACGGCAAACGAAACCACGTTGCACGACCGGAAACGCGCGTACTCCTCCTCAGCAAGACACCCGACGATCACGAGATTAACGCAATCGGAGTAATCGCCCGACAAGGCAACCGCTTCTCGGCGCTTCACGACGTAGAGAATGTCCGGGGAGTCGATCGCCCGTCCTTTGGCAGGCACGCAAAACCGCAGATTCCGCGAAAGCGCTCGATCCGCCCATCTCGCTTCCGGATGCCAGCGAGAAAGGTCGCCCAAGACCATATCGAGAGAGACGCCAACCATGGTTTGCTCCTCGTCCTTCATCGATTCGCAACGCTGCAAACAGTTCGACATAACGCGGGTTCAAACAGCTCCCTTCCATTATACGAACAGCAAAAATGCTCCTGATCAGGATGGATTCAGAGAACGGTCTTTTTCGAAAAAACCGAACTGTCGGTACGGCTTTTTCGAAAGCAAGACAAACCGTAAAGCGATGGGGCTCATTAGGGCACTCGGCGGCAACTGCCCGGCAAGCCACACGCTTCCTACACTCAAACCAGGGAAAGGGTCGGCGATAAAAAGACTGCGGACCTGGAAGAGAGAGCAGGAAGGAGAAATCGGCATGGCACTGAGAAAGACCGCGACACCGGCAGTAAAACTCGACAGCTTGTCGGACAAGAACGACCTCGGCAAGCCCTGGCGTTTCACCGACGAGGACACGGGGCTTACCGTGACGCGAAGCTGCGTGTGGTCGCCGCCGGGATGCCATCCCGTCGGATGCGGCCTCAAGCTTTACACCAACGACGAGGGCAAGCTGGTACGCGTTGAGGGCGACGAGAACCATCCCGTCACCCAGGGCAGGCTCTGCGTGCGCTGCATTGCGCTCAAAGACTACGAGTACAACGACAGCCGCATCCTCCACCCCATGAAGCGAGACCGCGCGAAACGCGGCGACGCAAATGCCTGGGAGGTAATCACCTGGGAAGAAGCGCTCGACCTCATCGAAGAGCGCTACAACGACATTACGAGCCGTTACGGAAAAGAGAGTTTCGTCAACTTCGGAGGAACGGGGCGCGAGGGCGGCGTATCGTGCATGACCTACACCTCCATGGTGTGGCAGACTCCGAACGCATGCTACACCCAGTCGGGATACGCGTGCTACTTCCCCCGCCTTGCAGCGGGAACGCTGTCCGCAGGCGTGGTGTATCCCGAGATCGACTATGCTGGCTGCCTGCCTGGTCGCTACGACGACCCTGAGTACCAGGTACCCGGCTGCATCATCATCTGGGGCAAGCAGCCGCTCGTCTCGAATCCCGACGGCATGTTCGGACACGCCGTCATCGACCTCATGAAGCGTGGCGCGAAGATCATCATGATCGATTCGCGCGTCAACTGGCTCACCACACGAGCCGCCTACCATCTGCAGGTGCGACCCGGCACGGACACCGCCATCGGCATGGCGATGCTCGACGTCATCATCAAGGAGAAGCTCTACGACAAGGAGTTCGTCGATCTTTGGTGCTACGGCTTCGAGGAACTTGCCGACCGCGTTGCCACCATGCCCGCCGAAAAGGCGGCCGAGATCTGCGGTGTGCGGGCTGAAGACATAATCGGCGCAGCGCGCATGTACGCCACCGCCGAAGCCGCGTCCATCCAATGGGGCCTCGCAACAGACCAGAAAACCAACGGCATGCAGCAAGCGCACTGCATCATCTCCCTCATGGCCATCACCGGCAACATCGATCGGCCTGGCGGACAAATCATCTCCGGCGGCGCCGTCGCACTCGACGCAGACACCGAAGAGGACGACGAGTACATGCCCTATATGGCGCTCGACGACGAAGAGCTGCGAGAAAAGATGATCGGCCTCAAGGAGTACCCCGCGTACTGCGGAATGAGCCAGAACTCCCACGCCGATCTCACGCTTCGCTGCATGGAGACCGACGAGCCGTATCCGCTGCGCATAGGCGCGTTTGCTGGAAACAACCTTCTCGCCTGCACGTCCGCCGAGCCGAAGCGATGGGAGGCGGCGATCAATCGATCGTTGGAGTTCGTCATCGGCTTCGACTGCTTCATGACCCCTTCCATTCAGGCGGTATGCGACATCGTTCTCCCTCTCGCCACCGTCGTCGAGCGCGACAGCACCGTTGCGGCCGCCTACGGGTCGGCCCCGCTGTATTTCGGTGTTCAGAACAAGGCCGTTGACGAGGGAGATTGCCGCGGCGATCTCGAGCTTCTCTACATCTTGGGGAAGCGGCTGAATCCGAAGCGCTTCGAGGAGTTCGACAGCTATTACGATCTGCTGCAGTTCTTGCGCTTTGGCAAGAGTCGCACGTTCGAGCAGCTGCGCGAAGAAGTGGTGCTCCAAAGCAAAAACGAGTACTACAAATACAAGTCAGGCAAACTGCGCCCTGACGGAAAGCCCGGGTTCAACACGCCGACGGGACGCATCGAGCTGTACAACAACGCCTATCAGCAGTTTGGTGACGACCCCCTGCCGTATTATGAAGAGCCCGATTTCAGCCCGGTCAGCACACCCGACCTCCTGAAAGACTACCCCTTCGTGCTCACCACTGGAGCTCGTCCCTACGCCTTCTTCCACTCTGAGCACCGTCAGATTCCGCGTCTTCGCGAGCTTAATCCGAATCCGCTCGTCGAGATCAATCCCGAAACCGCTAAAGACCTGGGAATCGTCGACGGCCAATGGTGCCGCATCTGGAACCAGTTCGGCGAGGCGTACTACAAGGCCTCTGTCACCGTTACGGTCAAGAAAAATGTCATTCACGCACAGCACGGCTGGTGGTTCCCCGAAGAGGACGGCAGCGCGCCCCATTACTACGGAACATACCGCTCGAACATCAACAACCTGATCCCGAACGACCACAACGGCAAGCTCGGCTTTGGCGCTCCGTTCAAATGCGTGCTCTGCAACATCGAAGGAACCGACGAGAACTTCGACACCGACATGGATCTGGTTCAAGAGAAGTTCGGAAAGCTGAGGTAATCATGAGCGCTAACGGATTGCTTATTGACTACGAGTATTGCACGGGATGCCAGTCGTGCGAGGTAAGCTGCAAGGAAGAGCATGACTACCCCGTAGGCAAATGGGGCATTCGAGTGCTCGATGACGGCCCCTGGGAGATCGAAGAGGGTCATTACAACTGGAATAAGATCCCCGTTCCCACCGATCTGTGCGACCTCTGCTCCGAGCGCACGAGCCGCGGACGCGAGCCTATCTGCGTGCATCACTGCCTCGCAAACGCGATGATGTACGGTCCTGTCGAGGAGCTGGCGAAGAGGATGACCGGAGATCGTCGCCAGGTATTGTTCACCCCCACGTACAAGCCCTACGAGAAGCTGCGTTAGCATACACTGCGCCGCTCTGCCAACGAAAGGAGACGGCGCAGCCCGAAAGGCGGCAAGCAATGAAACAGCATCCGAACATCGATCGCTCAGGAAAGTACGCAGTCGTTCGCTATCGCGGCGGCGCCCAAAATGAGGAGATCGTCGATGACCACTTTCAAGAGCCTACACGCATTCACATAGGCGTCGGGGAGGTACCACGCGGCATCGACGAGGCACTCTATCAAATGGAAATCGGAGAGACACGAACGGTGGTCATCCCACCCGAGAAGGCATACGGGCACCATGATCCCGCGGGAGTGCATATTTTCCAACGTTCAGCCTTCCCGAACGGGAAAGAGATCCACGTGGGATTTACGGGAAAGTGGCGCAACCCTATCACGCAGTGCTTTATCCCCGCAATATGCACAAAGGAGACCGAGGACTACGTGCAGATCGACTTCAACCACCCCCTTGCCGGCAAAACGCTCCAGTACGAGATCAGCCTTATCGGCATAGAGGACTACGAGGCTCACGCATAGCATGTGTTACGGATGCAATTCATGCAATCGATGCGGAAAGCTCGATCATCCTGAGCTCGCCGTCTTGCACGCACAGGAAACAAGGTGCCTGCATTGCGGAAAGGTTATCGCCGTGGGCCTCTCCCATTGTCCGTTCTGCCAAGCTCCCTCTATAGCACCACCTGGTGAGAGCCAGCAAAACCACCGTATGCAGCACAACTAAAGAAGGGGCTGGGATCGCACAACCCCAGCCCCTTTGCAACCTTGCTATCGCCCTCCGAGTGCCGTAACACCGCGAGCTGGCATCATCCCACTACAGCTCTACCGCAACGTTGAACGCATCCATGTTCGCTGAGAATATGTTGCCCGTCTGACGCGCATCCCCCACAACCGTCACCTGGGGCATCATGTCAACGAACGCACGAATCTTCTCTTTGTTCGGACGCAACCCACACGCAAGGATCACGGTGTCCGCTTCCAGCAGCACCTTCGCGCCCGCTCGATCAACGACAACCACGTCTTTCTCGATGGCCTCCACACGAGCATCGTCCACAAGCCTCACACCGTATCGATCACGGAGCTCGATCAAACCGCTTCTCAGCTCATTCATCACCTCGCGCCAAAGATCGTCCTCTTTCCTCATGTCGACGATCGTCACTTCGCGGCCTTCGTAGGCAAGCTGAATGCCGCATTCAAGCGCAGATATGCCTCCCCCGACGATCACCGCACGCTTGCCGACCTCTTTCAAACCAAGATCGGCCTCGGTCACCGTTACGACGTGCTCTCCATCAACTCCTGGGATGGGAGGAACCACGAACTCGCCGCCACAAGCAACGACGATTTCGTCAGGATGCTCGGCCAACACGATCTCGGGAGTTGCCTCGACCCCAAGTCGAACCTCGGCACCACTCGCCACGGTCTCCCGGACATCCCATTGCAGGTACCGGGCATGGTGGTCGGATTTGCAAAAGAGAGCCGACGCCTCATGCAGCCTTCCGCCAAGCTCGTTGCTTTTCTCGAACAGCACCACCTCATGACCGCGTTTCCTCGCAGTCTGGGCAGCCATCATACCCGCAGGACCGCCCCCGATGACAACGACCTTCTTACGCTCCTTCGCCTTGGGGATCGTTCGGTAGTACAGTTCTCGTCCCAGCTGAGGATTAACCGAGCACCGCACGCCTCCCCCCTTAGCTGGGCGCGAAGCGCACTCGATGCAGCGAAGGCAAGGACGTATCGTGTCAGCCTCGCCGCGATACGCCTTGTTGACAAAATCCATGTCCGCCAATATGTTGCGCGCCATGGCGACGATATCCGCCTTGCCCTCCGCCAGGATCCGTTCGGCGGTTTCAACGTCAGGAATATTCCCAACACACGTCACGGGTATGTCAAGCTGATCGCGAACAATGGCGGTGCGCGGTATGTTCAGGCATCGTTCCTGAGGGTAACCGGGCATCATGTATTTGACGTACACGGGATCGAATATCCAGCCGCCCGACAGGTTCGCGTCATCTATGTATGGAGACGCCGCCTTGAGGAAGGCGATTACCTCGTCGAGGGTAGTGCCGCCCTCAACGTATTCGTTTTGGCTGATTCTGAAGTCAATCGCCATCTCGTCGCCAACCGCTTCTCGTACCGCCTTGACGAGCCTAAGGGGGAAACGCATGCGATTCTCAAAGCTGCCCCCGTACTCGTCGGTTCGTTGATTCGTCAGCGGAGAGAAGAAAGCGCTGACGAAATTGCCGTGAGCACCGTGGATGAGCACCATGTCGAACCCCGCATCGCGAAGACGCCGCGCCGCATTCTGGAACAGCACGATCACCTCATCCATCTGCTCTTCGGTAACCTCCTCGAACAAATCAGGATCCATATCAGGGGCCAACCACGGAACCCACGCTTTGCGTCCCGCCAAGGCATTCGGCTGAGCTATTCTGCCCGCATGCAGTATCTCGCACGAAATGGCAGCGCCGTAACGATGAACCTCTTCCACCAGCCGATGCAAACCAGGAACGTCTTCATCGCGGCACACCGATAAACTCCCGAAGAAGTCACGCGCTCGACCCCGATCGACGGGAGAAGCTCCTATGGTCACCATGCCGACGCCAGAACGCGCTTGAGCGCCGAGGAACTGAACCAGGGCCTCCGTCACCTGCCCGTCAACCACACCCGCGTGGCCAGACACAACTGGAGAGAACACAAGACGATTCTTCAACTCGAGGTTGCGTATCTTGATCGGAGTGAAAATATGCGGATAGTTGTTGAATTGAACCATGTTTCACGCCTCGCTTTCCGCGCTCTTCACGAACGCTCCCCTTAGAACGTCAGACCGACCACCATGGTGCCGCCATCGTGATTTGCGACAACACCAGTGATCTGAGATGCGGCAGGAGAAGACAGAAACACCGCCAACGCCCCTATCTCGATCGGCTCGCCAAATCGATGCATCGGCATCGTCTCGTCGATAAACTCCGTGATCTTGGGCGGCAGTCCCGCATCGAGATCGGAATGGGTGGGACCAGGAGCGATGGCGTTCACGCGAATGCCGTAGTCTCCCATAGGTATGCACAGATGCCGCGTCAGATGATCCAACGCGGCCTTGGAGGCGTTATACGAGGGCATCGGATGAATACGAGGGTCCCCGATGCCCTGACCGCCGATCGAAGAAATGTTGATGATACTCCCGCCTCGGCGCTCGTCCATCATCCACTGCCCAAACACCTGGATCATGGACGCAACTCCATCGAGGTTGACGTTCATGACGCGCTTGAACTCCTCCATGCGCTCGTCGTTGAAAATGCTCTTCTTCCCATCGATCCCCGCATTGTTGACAAGAACATCAACATGATCGAACCGCTTGGAGACGGCTTCCTTCGCAGCGAGAACGTCGTCGAAATCACCCACATCGCACTTCACCGCAAAATGGGTGCCGCCCAACTCTGAAAGCTCTTCGGCGGCCTTCTTTCCCGACTCCACGTTGCGGCAAAGGATCGCAACGTTTGCGCCGCATTCCGCAAACGCCTGGGCGATGCCGCGACCAAGACCGCGATTGCCGCCCGTGACAACAACGTTGTACCCCGCAACCGAGAACGCGTCCTTCATGCTCGTAATCGGATTCACCTTCACGATATCCATCGTCTTCCCTTTCTAAAACGCCTACAACTCCATCGCAGCGTCGAATCCGCTGTGGTTGGCCTTCTTGATCGTTCCAATGCCCGCGCAATCTCCCACTACGTATACTTCGGGGATCAACATGCGGAATGCTTCCGCTGAAACGGGCCTGAGCCCCATCGCATTTACCACGTAATCCGCTTCGAGAACCCGTTTATTCCAGCTCCTGTCCTCAACATGAACTCCGCCGTCATCGATGCGCTCCACATTGTGTTCGTCGAGAATGCGAACATGATGCTCTTCGAGTAGAGCCGTGAGCATCCCCCTCGTGATGTGAATCATGCCAGCAGCGAAGTTCTCATATGGAATGCGATCGACGATGGTCACCTCGCACCCCTCCATAGCAAGAGCGAGGGCGGATTCGCACCCACTCGCGCCGCCACCGCAAACAACCACCTTGCCATGCACTTTCACGCGTCCAGAATCGACATCACGCACGCCGACCACATTGTTGCGATCAAGCCCAGGAACGGGCGGCTCAAACGGCAGAGACCCTGTTGCGACAATCAGGGCATCGGGGTTTTCGCTCATCACGAGCTCGGGAGTCGCCTCGACGCCAAGTCTGATGTCGGCACCGCAACTCATGGTTTCCTCAATCGACCACTGCGTGTATCTGTACAAATCCTTCTTGAATGGAAGCAAATTGATGTCGTTCAGCGTTCCGCCGAGTTTTTCGCTCTTCTCAAACAAAACCACCTGATGACCGCGCTTGATCGCTGTCTGGGCCGCCATCATGCCCGCAGGACCGCCGCCCACAACGACAACCTTCTTGCTTTTGAGGGCGGGTCTAATCTCCCAATAGCGGTAGCCTCGCCCCAGTTGCGGATTAACGGCACATGACATGTGATTACCGCCGCCCGCCGCGCACGAATGACAGCGAAGACAGGGGCGAACCGCCTCCGACTCACCTCGATACGATTTCTTAAGCATCTCCGTATCGGCAAGAAGCGCACGCGCCATATAGCAGGCGTCAGCCGCTCCTGACGCAATGACGTCCTCCGCCTCGTCGACACTGGTAATGCATCCCACCACGGAAACGGGAATGACGATGTCGGGGCACTGCTTGACCTTGCGAGCAAGCTCTTTGTTGAGGCAGTGAGGCTGGTAGTACGGGGGCATGGTGAAAAACTGAGCGCGCCAATCAACGATAAGTCCAGCGGAGATGTTGACCATATCGAGGTACTCCTGCGCCTTCTTGAGAAACGCGATGACCTCGTCAACCTTCATACCGCCTTCGACCATCTCGTCTCCGCTGATGCGCATATCGATGATGAAGTCATCTCCCACCGCCTCGCGGACAGCCCTGAGGAGCATAAGCGGGAACCGACATCGGTTTTCAAAGCTGCCTCCATAGGAGTCGACACGATGGTTCGTCAGCGGAGACAGAAACGCCGCAAGAAGATTACCGTGAGCCGCGTGGATGTTGACGCCGTCAAACTGCGCCTTCTTCAGGCGAACGGAGCAATCGACGTAATCGGAGATGATACTCTCTATGTCGTGCTGATCCATTTCCTTGAGATAGGGGTACTGACCCGGGATCGGCAGCGGAGTCGGAGCCAAACCGTACTCCCCCTTGATGAGGTCGGGGTGAACACCTCGGCCCGCATGGACAAGCTCAACCGTCAGCTTCGCGCCATGACGATGGGCAACCTCCGAGAGCAGCACCAAGCCGTTGATCTTCGTATCATCCGTGACATCGAGCTCCGCAGGATAATCCGGCGCGGTGTCCCAATTGACGGGGGTCGCACCGAGCGTGATGAGAGCGGCTCCCGTTCTCGCCTGCTCCTCGACGAAGTCTATGTAACCCTGAGTAGGCTCGCCATGGCAATTGGTGTAATCAGAAACCATGGGCGAGAATATGATGCGATTCTTCAGTACTGTTTTTCCCACTCTCAATGGCGTGAACACATGCTGATACGTATTGAACGAGACCATACCCACTCCTTTCGGCAACCGCTCTCGCGGCGGCCATGCGGCACAATGCAAAAGGGGGCTCGCTTCAGAAACCCGAAGCCAGCCCCCTCGTTAAATGAACAAAGAGATGCTACAAGCTACGCCTTGCACGTATACGGCCCGGGAACGAACAGAACCTGATTCGGTTTCTTGTCCAGTTCCTTCACAAGCTCGTCAATGGGGCCGAATTTCATGACGCCGGCAAGACAATGGTGGACGCACGTCGGCAGCTTTCCTTTTTCCTGACGGTCGGCGCACAGGTCGCACAAGCTCGTCGGCGTAGGGATCTTGTTCCAGTTCAGCGTCTTCTCGTCGACCTCCCAAGGGCCCTCGTCCAGAACGCGGATTCCCCACACGCCTGGTCCGAAATTATGCTCTTTCTTGCAAGCGACCTCGCAAGATTGGCAGCCAGAGCAGAATTCGTAATCAATCAAAAGTCCGTTTCTCATCGTTCCCTCTCCTTACTTGCCGAGCTTCTCAACCTTGCAGATGATGCACTTGAACGGCGCGCCGAAGCCGAGCTTGCCGACAAACTTATGCGGCACCAGCTCGTTGATGTTGGAACGCCACACGCCGAACAGATGCGGCTCCTCGCCGTCCTCTTCGGGGAACCAGAATCCGTGCTGGGCATGGACGACACCGGGCTTCACCACGGGCGTGACCTTTGCGCGAAGCTCGCATTTGCCAAACTCGTTCTCGACGTTGACCCATTCCCCATCGGAAATGTTGAGCCTCTTCGCATCTTTGGGGTTGATTTCGAGCAGCGGATCGGGATTGAGCTCACGCAGCAGCGGGATCTGCTTGCCTTCGGAGTGGAAATACGCATAGGTACGTGCACCCGTAGTAAGAACGAAGGGGTATTCCTTCATGAGATCGGGCGTGGAGACGGGAGAGCGCTGCGGCTCCTCGTAGTACGGCAGCGGATCCTCGCCGAACTGCTGGAACATAGTAGAGTACAGCTCCACGCGACCAGTCGGGGTGTTGAAGCCAGGCTTGCCGTCAGGACGAAGTCTGCCAGTCTCGTACTTGCGATAATTGACCTCGCGCTGCCTCACCACCTGCTCGCGCAGCTCCTCGTAGGTCATGCCGCAATTGCCAAGACGGAATTCGGCGCGGAACTCCTCGAAGTTCGCAAAGCGCGCATAGGTTCCCGGGTTGAGGCGACAACCGAGTTCGTACTGGATCTCGAGATCGCCCTTGGTCTCTCCCACCTTGACCGCATCGACGACCGATCCGAGCATATTGGGAGAAGCGCCGTAGTGGGTGCCCACCATAGATTGTCTTTCAGCGAACGTGGCAAGCGGAAGGATGACGTCAGCGCAGCACTGAATAGTCGGCGTAATCCAGCAGTCTGCCGCAAACACGAAGTCCAGCTTCTGCATCGCATCGTGCCAACGCTTCGGCTGAGCTGCGCATGTGCCCGCAAGAAGATTCGTCGAGGCGATGAAGCCACCGTGGATCTCATAAGGAACGCCCGTCTCCATGGCCTCGAGCGTCAAGTCGGCATGCGAGTTAAGCACCATGCCGACATAGGCGGGGTACTCCTTGAGGCCGATGATCTTGTTCTGAAGCTCCGCACCGAGCTCCTTCCAACCAAACCCAAGATCGCCGAGCGAGTCGTTGACGTCGCCGAGCAGCTGACCACCCGGAATGTCCATATTGCCCGTGATGGCCTCAAGCGCGAGAATGCACTGACCCGCCTGGGCACCGTTTGCCTTCTGGTCGATGGCGAGGCCCCAGAGGATGGCGGCGTTTGCAGCGTTAGCATACATGCGGGTTGCGCCGTAGATGTCCTCGACATCAACCTCGCAGATCTCCGCAGCCTTCTCGGGAGGCATGGTCTTCACACGCTCGGCAAGCTGTTCGAAGCCATAGCAGTACTTGCTCACAAAATCGTGATCGTAGAGGTCCTCGGAGATGATGATGTTGAGCATCGCCATACCGAGGGCCGTATCGGTTCCGGGACGAACCGGAAGATGGTAGACGGCACGCGTCGATAGCCAGTTGGCACGCGGATCGATGGAGATGACCTTGGAACCCCGCTTCATGCAGTCGATGACGGAGTGGCCGAAGAAGCCGTCGCCGTTCGACGGGAGCGGCTCTTTGCCCCACATGACCATGACTTCGGGAACCTTGTAGGCAGGGTCCTCATAGCGTCCGGGCAGGCCACCGGCGTAATCCATCTCCGGATACGTGACGCCGGCAACATAGGTCGCAGCCGCGACGCGGGGAATGTAGCACGCATAGCCCGACTGGGTATAGCAGGCGTTCGGCGTGCCGATCATCGCCATGCCATACGGGCCGCACATAGGACCACCCTCGCGTCCCGTGCCGCCAAACACCACAATAGACTCGGGGCCGTGCTCTTCCTTGATCTTCTTGATGTTCTTCTCAATGATGTCGTACGCATCCTCCCATGTCGTACGAACCCACTTGTTCTTGCCGCGATCCTCGTGAGCGCGCTTCATGGGGTAAATCACACGGTCGGGATGATAGGTAAAATCAGTTAGCGTAAGGCAGCGAACGCACAGGCGACCTTGGGTGATCGGCTGGTTTTCGTCACCTTCGACCTTCTCCAGAATGCCGTCCTTGTTGACGTAGAACTTAACGCCGCATCCTACGGGATGACAACCGGGCGCCGACCACGCGCAGCCGCGCGTTACGGTGTAGCCGTCCTCCTCCCACTGCCACGGCTTCCCCAAATCGTTCGCAAAGTTCTCAATGCCGCTGTCGATTTTTGGTCGCATAGCCATAGTTTGCTCCCCATCTTCTCCTTGCCTCTCGCCTGCACCACGCGTGCGCAAAAACGAGCTTATGAAAAAAGTCTAAGAAGGCATGCGCAGCATCGCCATCGTGCCATTCGTGCAATACCTTCCAATCAGCTCAAAATTCTTCGAACCAGCGGTATGAGAGGGACTCTCATACCGCTCTAAACACGCAACTTGCTGAACCTATCCCACACCTCGCGCAGATCAGTATCGAAATTCTCGACCATGGGCTCGACCTTGCAGAGAAGGCACTTGTAGGGAGCACCGAAGCCAAGCTCACCAACATAGAAATGGGGCATGAGCTTGTTGATGTTGGAGCGCCACACCTCGTACAGGATCGTCTCCTCAGGATCCTTCTCGGGGAACCAGAAGCCGTGCTGCGCCATCGCCAATCCCGGGTACACCGACTGAGTCACCTTCGCCTTGAGAACGCACGATCCGAAGGGGTTGCTTACGCGGACCCACTGGCCGTCGGCAATACCGTGCTCGAGCGCGTCCCGAGGATTGATCTCGATCAGGGGATCGGGGTTCATCTCGCGCAGGTAGGGGATCTGCTTGCCCTCGGAGTGGAAGTAGCAGTACGTGCGGGCGCCGGTGGTGAGGACGAACGGATATTCCTCGTACAGATCGGGAGTGGAAACAGGAGAGAGCTGCGGCTCCTCGTAGTACGGCAAGGGGTCGACGCCGAACTGGCGGAACATCGTCGAGTACAGCTCCACGCGGCCGGTCGGCGTGTTGAAGCCGGGCTTCCCGTCGGGTCTGAGCTTCCCTGTTTTGTACTTGTAATAGGAGAGCGTTTCAGTCTTCTGATGGACCACTTCTTCACGCAGCGCTTCGAACGTGGTCTTTCCATTGAGGCGATACTCCTCTAGAAATTCGTAGAAGTTTCGAAAACGTCCGAAGTTGACCGGCATGCAACGACGACCGATCTCGTACATGATCTCAGCATCGCCCTTCCCCTCACCGACGGTAATGGACTTGTTGATCGAACCCATGGTGATTGGAGAGGCCCCGTAATGGCTGTACACCACACTGTCGTGCTCCACTGTCGAAGAAAGAGGGAGGAACAACTCGCAGCATGCCTGAATGGTGGGAGTCAGCCACACATCGATGCCGAAACACCACTCGAGGTTCTGGTAGGCCCTGTGCCACCGCTCTGGCTGAGCACAATCCGTGCCCGCCAAACCGTTGCAGTCTTCGAAACCAGCCATCTTGAACGCATACGGCTCCCCCGTCTCAAGCGTATCGAGGACCATGTCGCAGTGGGCATTCAGAACGAAGCTCACCATTGCGGGATACCTTTTCAGGCCAAGAATCTTCTGCTGGAGCTCCTCCCCCAGCTCTTTCCAGCCGAAACCGAGCTCGAGGCCGTCGTTGACGTCGCCGATGAGCTGGCCGCCGGGGACGTCGATGT